>ERZ780177.4097-NODE-4097-length-10342-cov-2.105473_pt1 | contig 10342 bp, 8 predicted proteins | sample MGYA00510973_ERZ780177 | MGnify/ENA primary metagenome ERZ780177 (study PRJEB29588, sample SAMEA2144396) | human gut metagenome | biome: human gut; feature: human-associated habitat; material: faeces | place: Denmark | collected 2008/2010 ...
CATTGTTTGATTTCATCCCTGAATGATATTGTTTATTTATTGGAATGTATATTTAGTACTGTAGATTTAAATATGATATAAAGGTTAACCAAAGTAATTGAAAGGTAAGCGATTATACATCGCTTACTGAAATCCAGCCTGATTTATGGTAAAATAAGTAAAAGACTGAAAGGAAAAGATAAAAATGTATAGTTTAAAAAGCACAGACGAACGAAATAATGCGATTGATATCCTGAAAATACTCAGTATGGTAATGGTGGTTCTGTTACATTTACGACAATATGGTATTTATAAGGCAGAAGTAGAGCTACATACTCCTATTTATTGGATGGCATTGTTAGTGCGTAGTTTTAGTGTTGTTGCTGTAAATTGCTTTGTCTTGATTTCGGGATATTTTCTATGTGATCAAGTAGTTAAAAAGAGAAAACTATTGAGTCAGTGGATTCAGGTGGAGATGTACTCCGTAGGTATATATCTGGTTTTGTGCATTATTCCCAAAGCAGAAGTAGCTTTTAGTGCGAAAACGTTAGTTCGTCAAATGTTACCTATACTAACAGATCAATATTGGTTTTTTACATGTTATATACTACTGATGTTGCTTGTTCCCTTTTTGAATAAGTTTATAAATGCTTTAAGTCAGGCAGAATTTCAAAAATGTCTGGCTTTGTTGCTGGTGCTATTTTCGGTAATACCAACTATTAACGTATTTGGCGATTCGTTTGGTATAAATGGTGGATATAGTTTATTGTGGTTCATTGTTCTTTACTGCATTGCTGCATATGTGAGGCGGTATCCGCTCAAAAATAGGAAATATGGTTTGGGATATCTTCTATGTTGCATGGCACTTGTTGTACTTAATGGATTATGTGACTATTTTGCTGTAAAGATTCCTGCTATAAATGTTTTACCAAACCTGGCATTTACATATAATTCTGTTTTTGTGTTATTTGCTTCTGTTTGCCTGTTTGAAAAAGCGGTACAGACCCGGTGGCATATAACAAATAAAACTGTAGGAAAGATGATATCGCGAATAGCAAGGTTGTCGTTTGGTGTTTATTTATTGCACGAAAATTCGCAAATTCGAGATATTCTGTGGGACAAGTGGATAAGACTCTCAGAATATACAAATGACTTTAGTATATTTATTATAAGAGCCATAGGTGCAGTTTGCGTGATTTTTATGGCAGGAATATTGCTTGAGTGGATTCGAGAAGTGGGGATTAGTAAAGTTTTTGTAGAATATAAGGTAAAGAAAAGAGAAGAATATGGAACTGGCAAGGAAAGATATTAAAATGACACAGGGACTCGCAATTCTCACGATGGTTTCACTGCATTTGTTTTGCAGATTAGGAACCGATGTGTATGGAACCCCATTGCTTTGGCTGAATTCCACAACGCCAGCAGTGTACATATTGGGTTGGTTGTCAGAAATTTGTATTCCGCTTTACTCTATTTGTAGTGGATATGCACATTATAAATTAGGGGAGAGTGGTGGATTAAGCAAGAAACGAATTTGCAATAGGATAATAAAATTTTTAATAAACTTCTGGATTGTTTGTATTCTGTTTGCAGTTATAGGAGTTGTTGCGGGAACGGATCAGAGGGTACCAGGTTCCTGGAAAGAATTTTTTGGAAACATGTTCTTTATTAGTACATCATATAATGGGGCATGGTGGTACGTGGATACCTATTTGATTCTTGTTATGCTATCACCTATATTGTATAAGATAACAAAAAAAGTGAATAGTATTGGAATGTTTCTTTTTGTTTCGGGATTTTATCTGATAAAATATGTATTAAATCATTTTGGATATGGATTATCAAGCGAAAATCAAATATCAGACTGGATGATCATGCAATACAATAATCTGACAGGATCAGTCCTTACTTGTTATATTTTTGGTATGCTTTGTGCAAAGATGCAGCTATTTACAAAAGTAAAAGAAAGTTCCTTTATACAAAAAGGGAAAAATCCAGTGGTCCTACTTGTGATGTTGACGATAAGTATTATAACTTATTGTTTGCAAAATGCACTTATCATGCCATTTTATGGATTAGCCGTTTTTGTTTTATTTAATCTGTGGGAAAAAAGGAAAATAGCAGAAAAAATATGGTTATTTCTAGGAAAACACTCAACTAATATTTGGTTGACACATATGTTTTTCTACTTATATATATTTATTGGAGCAATACAGAGATTGCAGTATCCAGTGCTGATGTTTGGGGGAATGATTGCAGTTTGTGTAGCAGTCTCTGTGGTAATACTGAAGCTGCATGAGATTATTTGCGATAGAAAAGGTAAGAACAGATCGTTTGCATGGAATTAGAGTATTGGCACTCACGATGAAAGGTGATGCGTGATGTTGTATCATAATACTTGACAATGTGCCTCACGGATTTATAAAAAGGAGTGAAAATACCAGACTTTGGATGCAGGGGAAAATACCATAAATAGCAATGAGAAACAGGATGTTATGATCTACATAAGGTTTGTGCGCGGTCATTGGAAAATTTATATTGTCGCAGTATTACTGACGGTTGTTGTTTCGATGATATATGGTCTGTTTTTTAAGGAGAAAGCATATGAGAGCACAGCGGGTCTTTATTACCCGGCTGCCATAAGCGAATTGGTGGAGTCCGTATCTGATAGGGATTTCATGGATGATGCAGCTGCAATCATGGGGCAGGAAATCATGCTGGAAAAAGTGGAGCAGGACGCAGTTGTTTTCTAATAAAGGTGAGGAATGTTGAATGATGCAGAGGTGGAAATGGAAAAACATATTGTTTATAGGGCTTATTTTGCTGGGAGTGCCTGGAATCAGTCTGTTTCGGTCAAAGTATAGCTTAGGCTTGTCGGAATATGAGATTTGCTCCAACCGGATTGTATCAGATATTCGCATAGTGCAGCTTACCGATCTCCACAACAGCACCTTTGGCGATAATAATGCGGATTTGATTGCGTTGGTGCAGGAGCAGAACCCGGATTTGATTTTGATTACCGGTGATCAGCTAAACTCCGGCGAAGAAAATACTTCCATTGCAACCGACTCAATCTCAGCGCTTTGCCAGATCGCTCCGGTCTATGTATCCCTTGGCAACCACGAGGTCGAATATCAGCAAAGCTATAACACGGACATCAAGGCTCTCTATGAGCAGGCGGGAGCAACGGTTCTTGGGAGAGAGTATGTAGATACTGAGGTAAATGGCCAGCAGCTCCGCATCGGCGGTATCTATGGATATTGCCTGCCAGCGAGGTATTTGGAAACCACCGAAGCCGATCCGGAGGAGTGTGCTTTTCTCTCCGAATTTCAGGATACGGATCGTTATACGGTACTTTTGACACATATGCCGGTATGCTGGCTGATTAACGATGGAATCAACGAATGGGACATTGACTGTGTATTCTCTGGTCATGTCCACGGCGGAGAGGTGATACTTCCGTTTATCGGTGGGATGTACGCACCGGACTTTGGATGGTTTCCCGGAAAGCTGGAGGGCGTTTATACCTCGGATGATGGGACAAAGAATCTGGTGCTGTCGCGTGGATTGGGAACAACAGAAGTGATTCCGCGATTTAACAATATACCGGAAATAGTAGTGGTGGATTTGATGTAAAAATTGAAAATGTGTGGATTTTGATGAGGAAACTGTAAAAAAATGGCTTGTGAGCTAATATTATAGTGAAATGTAAATTAGAGGAAGCAATCTTTGGGTGAGAACTCGGAGGTTGCTTCCTCTTTTTGTTGAGATAATTGCAGGCATTGGCAGTAGGACAGGGCTTCATCGCTTACAAAATAGGGGGATTATGTAAAAGTAAATTGGTTATAACAGATGCACAACTGCCTTGATTGTGGTAAAATATTGAAATAAAGTTTCACGCAAGAAGGTGATCACCATGAAACAACACAAGTATTTAAAGATAACAATTTCACTCATTCTCCTCATTGCGCTTATCACGGCTGCGAGCATCTTTTTGTCATACAATGTTTTGAAGGTCAGGACATTTTCGTATGAGACGGACAAGGCTGTGGACCCGGTGAGGGCGGTAGTGATTTCGGATCTGCATGAGCACGAGTTTGGAAAGGATAATGTGAAGCTGGTGGAGAAGATTCGGGAGCAGGAGCCGGATATTATTTTGATGGTGGGGGATTTTGTGAATCAGGATTCAGCGGATTCGACGGTTGCGGTGAAGCTGGTGGAGCAGCTTAGTAAGCTGGCGCCGGTGTGCTATTCACTTGGCAATCATGAGGAGTCTTATATGGCGAAGACGGACTGGAAATTTCCGAAGGAGATTGAGAAGGCGGGAGCACATTTTCTGGATAAGGAGTATGTAGATATGGATATTCGCGGGACGAAGCTGCGGATTGGGGGGATGTTTTCCTATGCATTTGGAGCGGATGGAAAGGATTCGGCGGCTGCGGCACCGGAGGATGTGAAGAATTTTCTGATGGATTTTCAGGATACGGAACGTTTGAAGATTATGATGGCGCACAGACCGGATTCCTTTATATTTGGAGATGCGGCGTCGGTGTGGGATGTGGATCTGGTTGTGAGCGGACATGACCACGGTGGACAGGTAGTCGTGCCATTTGCGGGGGGAGTGTTTGGCGGAGACCAGGGATATTTTCCAAAGTATGTGCATGGCATGTATGAGAAGGAGAGGCTGCATCTGTTCGTGTCGAGTGGGCTTGGAAGCGCCAACGAGCCGTTGCCGAGGGTGAATAATCTGCCGGAGGTGGCTGTGGTGGAGATTGAAAAATCAACTCAAACTTGATGATGCGAAGCAGACATGCTATATTATATAGGAAGAAAGACGAAATATCCTAGAAAGAATGAGGAGAAAAAATGAGAGTAGACGATGGATTTGTATTAAGAGAAATTGCAGGAGATTATGTGATTATCCCAACCGGTAAAACGGTGCTTGATTTTAACGGAATGATAACGGTCAATGAGGTGGGAGTTTCTATCTGGAAGATGCTGCAGGAGGAGACGACATTTGAAAATATTGTGAAGGGCATTTTGGATGAGTACGATGCCGATGAGGAGACCGTGAAGGCGGATGTGCAGGAATTTTTGGACCGCATTAAAGAGGCCGGGATATTGAAATAGAGGTGTATGAGAAAACGAGTCTCAATGTTTATTTTTTAAGATGGCTTCATATGTATAGTAGGAAAATTACCAAATCATATCAAATTTTTTAGATTATATATAAAAAAATCTACAAATTATACAAAATATAACATTTTTGGGATGATTTACCTATTGTATTTTCATCAAAAAAACTTTAGAATATTTTAGAATAAATCTATTGCTAAAACTATGTTTTCGCATAGCAGTAGAAATAACCTATTAATCATACTCAATTTAAAGGGAAGGGAGAGGAAAGTATGAGAAAAAAATTTAAGAAACGGTTGCTCGGAATCATCCTTACCATCTTGATGGTAGTTAGCGTGATACCTGTGCAGCAAGTACAGCCCGTAAAAGCGGCAGATACGCAAATTATTTATCTTGAAATATCAGGAGAAGTAACAGGATGGACAACGCCAGGTGTTCACGCGTTAGATGCCAGTGGTACGCCAGTAAATAAGTTGTTTGCGATGGAGAAAGTTGCAGACAGTGACAATATTTATAAGGCGGAAATTGCTGAAAATGCTACAAAGGTAATTTTTACACCAGATAATACATGGAATACAGGAGAAACAAATGCAGTTTCTATTAGAGATGCCAATGCAGATTTAAAAACAACATATCCATGCTATAAAGTTACATCTTTCCAAAAGGGGTCAAAACAATGTTGGAAAGGTCATTGGACAACATACAGTACCGGAGATGAAGTTTTAAAAGAAAGATTTTATGTTTCCACTAATTTGGTTGATTACATCAATGATGCTAGATTTGACTCAGGAAATAAAACGAGAGGATACAGTGACAACAATCAAGGAACAGTTGTTGATGGCTCAGAAAAAGGAGCAAATGTTTACAGTTATTTAGATGAAACAATATCGGGAAGCCCATGGTATAATAGTTCTGGTCAAGATTCAAAAGCATGTCAATATACATATCCATTGTACTTTGGTAACATGTTCGATACCAAAAATAGATATGGACGCATGTTAAATGGAAATTGGTATGGACTTAATAACTTTAGTGTGGGTGCCAATGTGGCTTTAGAAGAAAAAACCACAACTGAGGGAAAGTGCTTTTATGGAGCAGCAGCACAAGGTTTAGTAGGTGATAAACTGGTTGATGGGAAAATGGTAGATCCGATGAATTCAAGTGTTGTTCTGCCTTATTTCTCTGGGGAAGCGATTCATCCATATAAAAATGGTAGTGAAATTGATAACAACAAGAACTTATCTGAATATTACAATGGTTTACAGTTCCCATTCAAGCAGACAAAGGATAAAAATGGCGTAATTACATACTCTTATGATTCGGGAAAGGATTATGCTGTATATTATAATTTTGAAAAGAATTGTTTCTATGAAAGTCCGGAGCATATTAAAAATGAAACAACAAATGATGGTACAGCAACAGAAGATGGATTCTATCCATTGAACAAACCAGGAGATCCTCGTAAAGCTGTAAATATGGGATTTGGTACTGAATTTACGATTCCATTTACATTATCAAAAGATGGAAAAATCAATGGTAAGGACATAACATTTAACTTCACTGGTGATGATGATGTGTGGGTATTCATTGATGACTACCTTGTTTTAGACATGGGTGGTGCACATAGAATGGCAAGAGGAACAATTGACTTCGCACAGAAAAATGTAACAGTTGAACGCGCATTTACACCAGATAAGTCCACAACGGCTGCTTGGAAAGATGGAGCTACTCGTGCAAATCAGACATCAACGGAAAGGTTAAAGACATTTGCAGATATTAAAACAGACAATGGAAAGACTTTTGCAGATATCATGGCAAATGATTCAAAAGTACATACACTGAAGATGTTCTACATGGAACGTGGTATGTTCGATTCCAATATGTCTGTAAGCTTTAACTTTTCACCTATTCCATCAGGTTTAACACTTAGTAAAGACGTTGACACTAAACCAGTAAATGATGGATTAAAGTCAGTTGTAGAGACAAAAGATAATTTTGATTTTACAGTTACAGATACAGATCCAAGAATAGAATACAATTATGAAAAAGACTATAATGGTACAGGTATAGAAAGTGAGACTACAAAAGATGGAGTTGTAAAAGGACTTGCTGATAATGTATACGCAAAGAACTTTGAATATACTGAAGCAGATTCAAAAGGTAATAAAGGCTTAAAAATTGGTACAGACTTTACAATTACAGAGAAAGAAAATTCCAATTATTCTACTAGATGGTTTGTTACGGATATTTCAACTCTAGCTACCAAAGAGAGTGGAAGTGGACGGATTTCAACCTTCAAATTAGGAGAAGCTGGATCAGATGTGACAAAAGTAAATTACAACGTTAACTTTGTAAATACACCAAAGGTAGGTACTGTGAATATAACCAAGGCATGGGATGGTGATGTTCCGGATACACTGAAAAATACAGAGTTCCCATTCAAGGTGGAAGTTGACTTGGATGGTGTAGCTGATGAATATGGATATTCGCCATATCCTTTGGAATATACTGTAGATGGAAAAGATTCTTATACTACCGAGGCAGATGGTAGCTTTAAATTAAAGTGTGGTCAGAAAGCTGCTTTTAAAGGTATTCCGATAGGAGCAACAGTTAAAGTAACAGAAACAAAAACTACTGATGGAAAGTCATGGGTAGTAAGTGGACAAGAATTCAAAGAAAGTGCTGCAGTTACAGATGGTTCTAATGAAACTTTAACGATTACCAATGCCACCATGACTATACCTTCGGATAAAGTGATTTATGTTGAAGCAGGAAAAGATACATTTTATAAACCAGCTAATGTTGAAACAGGCTATACTGTTTCTAACATGTCCGATGGACTGACTTATACAGATAAAGGTTTCAATGGTGCAGAGCCAAACAAATCATATACAGCTAACTATACAGGATTTAACAGCGATGGAGCAATAGTAAATGGTACGATTACTGTACTTACATATCAGGCGACCGATAAGGTTTATGTATTTGATTACGGTTTAGAGTCAAACATCGCAGATACATCAACTGGAAATGGATTATTCCAGGGTGGTACATTCTATAATGATAATGCTAAAGGTTATATGGCTACAACTGCTAAATTAGGAACAATCACTCCAGCAAAAGAGAATACACAAACTACAATTAGCGGTTCTAATATTGCAATTGATAGCGTTGGAAAAGCAGATAGCCCAGTAACATTCAAGCCGGTTGCGTTCATGGATAAGGATGAGAATTACACTTATACAGCAGATATTACAAAAAAGAATGAAAAACTTGATCCATACAATCCAGAAACTGGTACAACAGTAAATGGTAAAATCAAGACGATGCCGGCAAGCGTTGTTTACTATGAAGATAACTTCAATGCAACCAATGAAAATGATGACAGCAGTGTAAAGATTGTATACACAAACTCAGACTCAAAGCCAAAAACCGACCCAACATATTCACAGAGTAATGACCAGAGTGAAAATTACGGACATGACAATGCTTACAAGGGTGACTTGGAAGAAAGTGGAAAAAGTGCTACAAAAATGCATAATGGAGATGGAGCATATTTCACTTTCACAGGAGACGGATTTGACATTGTATCCAGAACAAACGAGAATACAGCAGGTCTTATCGCATATGTATACAAGGGAAAGAAAGATGCAACATTTTTCAGTAACCCTGCAGTATTTAAAGCAGGAGCCAAAGATTTGGTAAAATCAATTCCTGTTGATACGTTCTATAGTAATGGTGACCTGTATCAGGTACCGGTTATCAGCACTACATTAAAAGAAAGAGGAACCTATACAGTATATCTGAAAGCACTGAGCACTTACACAGGACAGTCGGTCATCTATATTGATGGTGTACGAATCTATAATCCACTGGCAGACAAGAGTGCTTATCTTGAGACAGAGAAGAATACAAAAGTGCAGGAACTGAGAGGAATGTTATTAGGAAGTAGTCCGTCAATCAATCTTGTAACGCTAGATGGAAATAATGGATTCCTGATTGACGGTGGTTCAACAGCAGTAGAGCAGTATCTTCCAGAGAAGCCAGAGATTGGTGCATATTTAGGTGCAGAAACATTAGCAGATGTCATGAAAGCAGGACCAAATAATGAACTGTATCTGCCAATTGATAATGGTGTGGCATTTAAGGTTTCTACACCTGTAGGCGATACAGGCTGGACACTTCAGGTTGGTGCAAAATCAGTATCAGCAGATAAAGGTACAGAAGATGAAGATTCAGTTGAAGCAAACAAGGCATTTACTGTTTATGTAAAACCGGATGATGTAAAAGAGACAACATATAAGCCAGTAAAGAGTTATACCATCAACACATCAACAGATATGTATTATGATATTGATCTGAAAGAAGTAATTAAAGAAAATAAATGGACAGCAGACAACTACGATGTAATTGTGTTGAATACAACGGAAGATTTTAACAATTATGATATTATATCGCTGACAAATATCAAGTGTGCAGCAGATATGACACTGAGCAAACCAAGCCAGCTGACAAAGAGGGGATATAATCTGGCAGGAAGAAATGTTCTGACAGGAAATGATGAGGCAGTCTTGAGCGCTAAATTCGGAGTTACAAATGTAACAAGAGGAAAATATGTAAGTATGACAGTTGTCACCAAAAAAGAGGCAACAGATGTACAGGTTACAGACCCTAAAGGAGCAGTTGTATCATTTACGAAAAAGACAAGTTCTATTGATGCAGATGGAAACAAAGAGTGGAAATTAACATTTAAAGTTATTAAGCAAAGAGGTGAGGCAAAATACAGTGTGGATGCTGTAGTGAACGGCTCATTGACCAATATGCCATATTCAACATCTATCATGGTTAGATAGAAAAGTAGTTGAATATGAATAATTTGGAAAGGAGATAGGAAATGAAAAAACAATACAGAAAACCTGAAATTGCTATAGAAGATTTTGTGCTTAACCAGTTTATTGCTGGTTCATGTACAGTGAAAACAAATCTAAGAGACACTTGTTATTCAGCTAATTATGATGAATGGAGTAAAGAACTTGATCCATTTACATTAGCTGCGATTAAAGCAGGACAGTTTATAGAGAAGCTTTCGTGTACAGTGAACGCAGATGATGATAATGACAAAATATGCTATCATACACAGGGTAGTCCTTTGTTCCAGTCATAGCAAATAAAGATAAAACGGAGTTATGTATAAATGCATAGCTCCTTTTTTGATGAAAGGATAAGA
>ERZ780177.4109-NODE-4109-length-10327-cov-2.335767_pt1 | contig 10327 bp, 8 predicted proteins | sample MGYA00510973_ERZ780177 | MGnify/ENA primary metagenome ERZ780177 (study PRJEB29588, sample SAMEA2144396) | human gut metagenome | biome: human gut; feature: human-associated habitat; material: faeces | place: Denmark | collected 2008/2010 ...
AAATCTCCGCGAGTTGCACCCACAAATGAACCAATTAAATCGCCGGAAAAAGTTGTCTGCAATGTGATGCAAAACTTGTATAGCTCCACCGGAACTTTTGTAAACAAGCTGACCGCCATAAAGCCTTTCAGCACGTTCAGACAGGTACTTTGAATGTTTGCCCGTCCGGTCTGGTACTCGATTGCCGTGTCGAACACCGCAACTACCAGCCCTGCGGCAAACAGCGCCCAGCCAAACAGGGAAAACAGCTGCAAAAATGCATCCACCCATGCAAGGTCAAAAATATCCGCTCCCATGCCGTTTATCATGGCGAAAAACTCCGCAATTGCGCCGTATACCGTGTCAAAAATCCATTCCAGCATGATATCCCAGACCGCTTCGGAAATCGCTTCGCCGGCGCTTGAAAGCTTGTCGCCGACCCAATCCAGAGCGTCGCCGATCCAGTCAAACATTTGAATCACTCCATTCTCTAATTTTTTCTTCTGCCGACAATAACCGTTTCAGATTCGCATACTGCCGGTTGGAACGGCAGTAAAAACAGCGGCATTTCCGCTTCATCCTGAGGAAATACCGCTTAGTTATACGATATCGGCTGCATTTATTTTCTTTACTCATTACTCACTTCTCCTTCAATTTATACAGCGTGGAGCTTCGTCCGCCGCTTGTCCGGAAACGCTTTTCACGGGTAATCAATCCGGCAGTTTCCAGATCGTTTAACGCCCGGAACACCGTGGATTTTGACAGATGCAGATCCTCTGCGATTGTCCTGACTGACGGAAAACACTCCTTGTTTTTGTTGGCGCGATTGGACAGATACATATAGACTGCCACAGCTCTGTGGGGCAGTCCGTACTCGTAAATTTCTCTTGAAAAACGCAAATCAATATCATCCTCCCGTCCTTGGAATTTTTCTTCTTTTATGAGGTTCTTCCTCAGAATCCTCAGCATCTTCCGGAATCTCTTTTTTCTGCTGCGGATACTGTATTTCCACCTCACGCATCAGAGCATCCTTGCTTGTGTAGGAAACCGCCCTTGCGCCTTTGTCCTCTAAAATGTACGGTTCTTCAAACTCAATGCCCCATTTAAAATACAGCTTTAAAGGCGATATCATGGGATGCGCACCTGTTTTCATGACAATAAACTGTCCCTTTGGCATAGATTTCAGTTCGTCCACTGTGAGAAGCGGTCTGCCGATCATCTGGAGCGACTGAGACTTATCCTTGCCATGGGACACACTGCCCGACAGAACTGTCTGCTCTCCCAGCGCTTTGGACAACACTTCCGCACTCTGACTATTTGGCGCAAAACCGCCGAATATGGTCAATTGCGTGTTGTCCGTAATGATTTCCTGTCCCTCTTTGCCGTAGTTTTTGTTCAGCTGCGCAAAGGACTGGATAATTGCAACGATACTGATTCTTCTGGAACGGCTTGCGGAAAACATCGCTTCTGCGCCCTCGATTTTAGGAAAAGTGCCGAATTCATCGGCATAGAACATGACACGGTTATCCAGTTTACCGCCGTTTTCATCGGCAATCACGAGGATTTCACGGTACAGCTGCTGAATAATCAGCGACACCATGAAATATTTTGACTGATCTTCTTCGGGCAACACAATAAAGATTGCCGACTTTTCATTGCAGAATTTTTCTGCGTCCAGCGCTGTTCCGAAGCACAGAATCTGCTCCATTTCCGAGTCGATAAAGCTGTTCAGACGGGACAACGCCGTCGACATAACCGACAGCATCGCCTGATCCGCAGAGTACAGCGCAGACCCGGCAAGCCACTTCGCTTTATGCTCCTCCGGCAGCCGTTCCATCAGGGATTTGAAGCCGCTTTTCTGCTGCACAGTTTTGCCGGACTTTTTTGCCTTTTCCGGTTCCAGCAAATCCTGAATCAGCTTGAAAACCGACACAATGTGCCGTTCGTTTTTCTCTCCGAACTCCGCCAACAGCAGAATCAATGAAGCCAGCAGACCCTCCGCTGCGTCGTAGAAAAAAGCGTTCGCACCGTAAGCCGCCGCATCACCTCCGCCGATGCTGATGATGGTCTTTGCCGTAATTTTGGCGTATTTTTCCGCTTTTGCGGAAAGATTGGTTTTGTCGGACAGATACATGTCCATATATTTGTTCACCAGATGCAGGATATTGTTCTCGTCACTCCTTGTCGGATTTCTTAAATCCAACACAGAAACGTTGTAGCCGTAATACTTTTTCGCTATGCTGCTGTAGTTCCGAAAAACGTCTCCTTTGCAATCTGTACTGAGAAAGCTCATGCCACTTGCAAGAGCCAGTTCGATGTTCGGATAAAGAAAAAAGGCGGTTTTGCCTATTCCGGCTGCGCCTACCATCAGCGTGTGTACATCACCCTCGTCAACCAATGCAACAGTCTTTTTACCGTGCGTTCGACAGCCTACTACTGTACCTTGCACAGTCGGAAGATTCCTGCCTTTCCGCCAGTTTTCCACATCAAATGGGACTTGGGTATAGGTCTTTTTCACCTCCGCTTTTGTGGCAAATCTGGCAGTGCCGTGCTGACCCTGTCCGACAGTTTTCCGCTTAATTCCATTGAGAGAATAATTATTGGAACAGTACGCCAGTACCATTAAAAATATAAAAATGACCGACATCATGATGATGCCGATCAGCTGGGTTTGCGCCATTTGAAACACCTCCGTAAACAAAAAAGCACAGCAGTTATTCACCGCTGTGCTCCTTGTTCTGATTTTGTTTTAACCATTGATTCCAGAATTTCGTTTGCTTTGAACTCATGTATCTGCGCACCTCGTGATATGGAATCCATATTTGCGCTTCTTCAATTTTTTCATACACACTGTCCACAATTGCGTCAATCTCTGGTTTCGTTGGCTTTCTTTGCTTTTCGTTAGCTGCTTTAAAAAATTCTGCTTTCAGCCATGCAGATATTTTTTCAATCTGACCGCTCTTTAAATGCCGCATAGTTTTATCCGTGCGAAGCAGACGACCGTCTGCCATTTTATGATTTTTTCTGGACATATTCGCTCCTCATCAGGCTGTTTTCATATATAGTTTATCATATATTCCTCGAAAAAGCAATCGTACATTTAACTCAATTATTGCATATTTTTCGAATACATGGTATACTTAAAATACAATATTTTTTTGGAGGTATTACTATGCCGTTTATTAATGTAAAAACAAACGCCGCAGTTCCTGATGAAAAGGAAACTGCAATCAAATCCGCTTTGGGACAGGCAATCACTGCGATCCCAGGAAAATCCGAAAGCTGGCTCATGGTAGGCATTGAACCTGAACACATTCTTTACTTCAAAGGAGACAACGCTCCTGCCGCTATGGTTGAGGTAAGCGTTTTCGGTCATGCCGATTCTTCAGCCTATGAAAAACTAACAGACAGCGTCTGCACAATTTTAAATGAACAGCTTTCAATCGATCCGTCCAGAATATATGTCAAATACTCTGAAACCCCGAATTGGGGATGGAACGGCTCAAATTTCTGATTATCCGTAATCCAAACGGAGCGCCTCAGACAGTTCATCCATCTGAGGCATTTCCTCCTGCGCCAACTGCGGTGCAGACAATTGCTGTTCCACTTCACATTTCACAGCGCAGTCCGCAAGCTGATACAGCTGTTTTGCCGTATGAATAATCTGTTCCTTTGTACGTGACTGCGTATGCCGCAAATCACGCATTACCGACTGATAAGCGGATTTTAAACCGTCCTGTTTTGCATACAGTTTCCCCTTATCCGTATACGCTCTGTACTCGTCCGACAGCTTGGCTTTCAGCTTTTCAAACATCGCATTTTCGCCTTTTCCGCCGATAAAAAATGCAGAAGCGGCTAATGAATATTCCGCCAGATACATGTATTGTCCGTTTCTGAATGTTTTCGAAAGTCTGTCTATTAATCGGTCGGGATTGCATTTAAAATGCTGTAAATCCGAAACAGTTTCATAATACATTTCTTTTCTTTTGTGAGGAACAGCCGGCAGAAAGTCTGCGCCGTTAATCTGTTTTAAATCTTCATTCCAATCTTTATTAGTGGGCAGAATCCGCTTAATATCGGCATATCCGCTTTCTTTCAAAATGTCACTAAGCCTGTCCGCAGCGTCGATTCCGCCCACATCATTGTCGGTGCAGATTACGATTTCAGACAGATTTGAATGTCCTTTTAATACTGTTAAAACAGCGTTTTCATACACGCCGTTCATGGCAATGTAGCTGTGCTTCTTCCAGCTTTCAGGATGCAATGTCAGGTAACTAAGCATATCAATCGGAGCTTCAAACACAAACAGCTTTTCCGATTTTCCAAAGTGGGAGAAACTATATTTTGTATCCGAACCCTCGCATGTGATGCGGAACGGTTTCCCGAAAGAATTTGTCGACCGCTTATGCGCCTGACGGGGAACGCCGTTTTCATCCACGCCCACAAACACTGCGTTGTGGTGTTTCGCATCCTCGTAAATCAGCCGCTTTTTCGCAAAATGCGTGATGATTTCCGGCGAAATAAAACGCTGTTTGATGAGGTAGGCATAAACACGATGCATATTTTCATTGGATTCCAGCAAGCGAAATTCCTTTGGTTTTGTCTCTGTCACAGCCGCTTTCGGCGGACTGTGGGCAATCGGGGTAACGCTTCCTCCCAGCAGCTCGTTCATTGCGGGCTGAAAATCCATGCCGTAAAAATACCGCATGAATTTGACCGCACCGCCGCCCAACTGATTCTTGTGATCGAACCATGTCGAGCCACGGAGCGTTATGCTGTCGTGTTTACCGCTGCCGTCATGATAAATCAGTTTGTACTCCCGTCCGGCTTTCTCTAATTTCTCGCCTCTCATGTGGAGAAATTCAGCCAGATCTACGCCGTTTGCAAGCCGCTTTTCTTCCTCTGTGTATGGAATGTAGGGCATTGGCTATATCCCCACAATCGACCACAAATACAGCGGCGCAGTTAATCAAAACAGCAGACAGCCGAATAAAATTGCCGGAGCAGCCCACTCAAACTGACCGTGCTTCCGATACTCAAAATACGTCAGCGCCAGCTTCACAAAAAACGCAATGGCCTTTGCAAACAGCAGAATCGCCAGTATTACGTCAATTACGGGGAATACAACATTGTTGACGATGGTTTTGATCTGGCTTTGTGCGGAGTTCCAAGTACTTTCAACAGCTCCCGCAACATCTCCGTCGGCAAATGCTGTCAGACCGCAGAATGCGGTCATCACAGCGGCTGTAATTAAAGCTATAATTGTTTTCCTTTTCATATTCATACCTCCATTATTCTTCCTGTCAAAACAGTCCTTGAGCTGCCCTCAGAACCGGTACAAGTGGACAGCGAAATGAACCGATCTTCCTTGGAAATTCCAATATTTCTCCAAATAAAAGAGCGTTCTCTCAGACTGTCAAGCCACAGATTCACATCGGAATTTACATCATAAAAATCATCATAATTTTCAGGCTGAGACATCGAGAAAAATTCGATTTTGTACACAGCATTTTCAGTAGTCAGCCAGCCGTAGTCATGACTGTCAAAATAGTTACTGTCGATAAATTTCGTCACGTCCGCAAACATACTTCCGTCGCTCATGTTGTGACCGTACAGAATGTTGATTTTGCCCGTGAAATCTGCATTACAGTGGAAATCCAAAAAGATTGAACCTACCCTCAGATAACCGCCGTCAACAGCTCTGTGGAGATAAAATTCATTGTCGCCGGAGTACATCACGGGGTAATTTATCTCAGTTTCGGGAATACATATCCAACCGATTGAATTATCAAAATCGTCGCATAGATTCTGCACCTGTTCCGTCAGATTTTTTTCTATTTTATCAGGAACTTCAACAGAAGTATTTTGGTTGGAATTACATTTTTTTGGGAGTTCCAGAAGAGTAAAATCCGGAACATACGGCTTGATTTTTTTCTGCTGAATCATCTCTCCCACATCGTCACGGAATAACAGAAACAGACCTCCGAAAAGGAGGGCGATCAATAAAACGATCGCCGAGATTTTTAGTGTTTTATTCTTCATTTTTACCGCCTTTTTTCCTTCTGATGATAACCAAAACCGAGCCGATCGCAAGGGAAAGACCTATCATGATCCACGCTAAAAGATTACTGCCGTTATCTCCTGTGTACGGAGTCGTCTGCTGCGGAATCTTTGTATTTGTCATCTGACACTTCACAATTTCACCGTCCTCTTTAATGGTAAACGGATAGGAATTTTCATCGAGAATATATCCGTCGGGAGCGTCGAATTCATGGTAGAAATAGTCGCCTGTACGAAGCTTTTCAAAGGTCACAACTCCGTTCTCATCTGTCCTTCCCTGAACAACAACATTGCCATCCTTGTCGAGAATTTCAATGCCGCAGTCTGGAATAAGTTCACCAGTGGAAACATCGGTTTTTGTAATTTCCACGCTGCCTTTTTTTGGCTTATTTATAAAGCCTTTTCCGACCTCTGTGTTGCTTATCTCGATTGTTTCACCGTCATTTTCAATGCTGAACGGATAGATATTTTCATCGATAATAAAGCCGTCCGGAGCGACAGTTTCTTTTAAGAAATACTGTCCGTATTCCAGATTTTCAAGGATGTAAACACCCTTTTCGTTTTCAGTCAGAACGCCGATTTTGTTCTCGCATTTTTCATCAGAATAAACGGTGAACTCGGCGCCGGAAAGCTTGTTATCCGGGTATTCCTCATCAATTTTAGTAAGAGTTACATTACCTCTGATTTTCACATTTTCCGCTGTGATTTCAATGATTTCGCCGTCCTCGCAAACAGTTACGGGATAGCTTTCATCACTCAGAATATATCCTGTGGGTGCTTCGATTTCATGAACGATATAGCTGCCGAATGGCACTTCTTTAAAACCGAATTCGCCCTTACAGAAGTCATGATCGCATTGTCCGCTGTGAACTCCTCGCAGTCTGTGTTGAAGAGTCCGAAGAGAGCATTTTCAAGAGGTTCGTCGCTTTCGTTTACCTTAAGTCCCTTGACTGTTCCTCTCTTGAGAACATTTTCAAACTGTCCGCAATCCACGTACACTGTAATCATTTCCTGACCCTGATATTCGAAGCTTACAAGGTACTTTTCGCCGTTTAAAACATAGTGTTCGTCCGTTGCGATTTCCTGAACATAGTAACGTCCGAACGGAATTTTTTCAGCGATAACCGCCTTCATATTTTCATCAAGAGAAACTTCTGCAATAAGACCATCTTCGGGGATAGAGCTGCCATCGGCAGCTGTGATTTCTTCTGCCGCAAACAGTCCGAAGCGAACATTTTTGTACTCAGAATCCATGCCGATTCCAAATGTTTCGTCCTGTTCCATAACCTTGGAAAGTGAAATTTCAAGCTTCTGATAGTCATTGACAAATGACGTATTTACGGTATCTCTGACCGCAATTTCCTGTCCTGCGTAGGTTAGCTCAACAAGCTGCGGTTCAACCTTTAAAACGTAACCGTAAGGCGCAATAATTTCCTTAACTTCGTACTTTCCGAGGTAGAGTAAATCAGTTTCAGCATAGCCGTTTTCGTCGGTTGTGATCTCTGCAACAACGTCGCCTGCATTTTCTCTTATCGTACCGTCAGCTGTCACAATATCTTCTGCCGCAATAATCTGATAAATCGCTCCAGCAAGTCCGCTTTCTTCAAAAACAGGAGTATACGTTGTCTGTCCAATGTATGAGTAAAATTTTCCTCGCAAGTCTTTATTACAATTTTCATAGTTTGAAATGTGCGAACTGTCCTGTCGGGTCACCGACCCGTTTTCATCAATAAAAATAGCACTTCCGAGAGCAGTTACTGAACTGAATATATCGCCTGTTTTCTGAACGCTGATCCTGCCTTTCTGAGCGGTGTTTTGCTTTTCAACTTTGACAATAGTAAGCGAGTTTTCTTTCTCTGCATTTTCTAAGGAAACCGAAAATGCTACGGGAGTTTTATCAAGCGCATAGCCGTAAGGAGCCTGAACCTCAACAAGTGAATACTCGCCGTAGGGAAGAACTTCGGGAGTGATCAGATAGCCCTCGCTGTTTGTGTAGAAAGTGTCGATCGTGGTTGGCGTCGGGTAGCTGAAAGTCATAGAAATCTTCTGACCGTTTGAATCATAAATCTCAAATCCTGCGCCCTCATAGGGAATTATATTGCCTGTTTCGGCATCAATTTTTACTACCTTGACATAGCTTTTAAACTCTGAATTGTTGATGAGGTATTTGTAGGTCTGTCCATTTTCGCTGATGGTCACATCAAAATCAGCAATAAACTCAGTACCTTCCCAGCCCTTGGTCTGATGCACAGTGTAAACGCCGTATGGCATATCCTTTGTCTGTGCAAAGCCGTTTTCATCGCAAGTCAGATAATCACGCTCTGTTTCAGCAGCATTTTCATAACTGCCTGCGCTCTTGAGATAAACCTCAAATTCAGCGCCTACTTCGGGAGTTTCAATCTGAGTCGTACCGTCATTTGAATGCTTGATTATGCTGATTTTTCCCTTGATAACGTCCTCGGTGACGATCATAGAAATGGGATTGTGTTCGATCGTATAATTCTTAGCTTCTGCTCCAACCGGGTACACAGTTTCATCAAGGAGATATCCCTCGCTTGGAGTAATTTCCTGAATCGTATAATTGCCGCAGACGTACTCCTTTGTCTTGAAATATCCGTTTTCATCGGTCACATACTGGTCAACCAATTCACCGTCAAGATACAGTCCGTAAACTGCTCCGGCAAGGGTAGCATTGCCCTGTGCGGAGACCATTTCTGCGTCCTGCTTTGTCACCTCAACGGTAAATTTCTTGAGGATATTTTTGAATGTCTTAGTGGTTGTTGCGTCCGCTGTCAGAGTTGCTGTCTGATCAGCAGGAACAACGTACTTTACGGGAACATTTTTCTCGCTGACAGTGTAAACGATTTTCTTGTTGCTGCTGTCATAAACAGGAATATCGCTGAGAATTGCAATGCCGTCAGAGCCTGTTTTTATGGTGTAGGTTTTGCCGCCGCCTGTGATGGTAAACTCACGGCCGCCGTTCTCGCCGTCCTCCGATTGCTTGTTGATCCGAATTGAACCTGTTTTCAGCGTATTTTTGAAATTTACATTTACCGTTAAATCCACATTTCCGCTTGTCAGCGTCACATTCTTCGCTTTGGGAGTTTCATAGCGAGTCGCCACGTTGATTTCTGAAACAGTGTAGGTTATGGCTTTTCCGGTTTTCATATCGTAAACGTTCAGCTCTGAAAACTCCGCAATACCGCTGCTGTTGGTTTTCTTTGTATAGCTGCTGCCATCAGAACCGGTAACCTTGAATTCGATATCCTTAACGATATCGTCCTCGGAGGTTTTGTTGACCTTGATTTTTCCAACTTGAAAATTTTCATAAACAGTAACAGTCTGACTGGATTTCAGTTCGTACACATCTAACGAGAGGGCATAACCGGTCGGCGCTTTAATTTCTTTCACATAATATGTTCCGCCGGGAAGCTTTATTGAGCCTGTGCCGTCAGTACCAATTGTGATTTCTCCGACCTTTGTTTTGCACGCAGAATCGGAGTAAACTCCGTACTTGGCGGTACTGCCGTCAACTGTTGATTTACCGACGATCTGCGACGTTCCGTCGATACATTTTTTGATACTGAAGGTCACGTCACGGGAGGTAATTTTGTAGGCGACAAAGCTTGCAAATCTTGCCTTGCCGTCGGTGTTGTTGTTGATAACGCAGCCTTGAGAACCGTTGCACTCGATACGCCAATGCTTGCCGCCGTCGCCGTTTCCGCTGCCAACATAAGGGGAAACAGCGTCACGGTTATATCCAAGTTTCACGAGGTAATCAAGAACAGCGTCTCTGCTGTCAAACTGCCCCATGTAAAACCACATATGTCCGATTCCGTTATCCTTGGCAACGCCTGAAATTACGGCTCCGGGAATGAGATTTTCATTTTCGTAGTACTGATGACTGTCGGCGTCAAGCTTCTCATAAATCACTTCAATCGGCGCAGTCACGCCTTTGTAGGTCATGGTGCAGTTCTTGTAAGCAGAGCCGTCCGCATACTCCCAGTAATTCTGAGGAACAGGATTATTGGACGGGAATCCGGCGGTACTTACGCCTAAATCCGTCAGGACCGCATAAACAAGTCCGGAGCAGTCGAGACCCTTTTGGCGAACAGTTTCCATGGACTGTTTTGTAGGATTTGAGGACGAATACACGCCGTCGTAGCCCTTGCAGTCCCAGCCGTATGGAACTCCGAGGTACGTCGCTGCCTGTCTGATAACCTCGTCCACTGAGAGCAGCGGTTCTTTGGCGGTTTCGGCGGCAGTAGTTTTAAAGCCGCCGAGATTT
>ERZ780177.4112-NODE-4112-length-10321-cov-2.956166_pt1 | contig 10321 bp, 9 predicted proteins | sample MGYA00510973_ERZ780177 | MGnify/ENA primary metagenome ERZ780177 (study PRJEB29588, sample SAMEA2144396) | human gut metagenome | biome: human gut; feature: human-associated habitat; material: faeces | place: Denmark | collected 2008/2010 ...
GGCGGCAGAACCGCCCGGGGATGCATCCGACGGCGTCGAAGCTCCGGAGAAGAAGCCTCGCAGGCGCGCCGCTGCCAGACCGGCGTCGCCGGTGGTATCCATCGACGAGCGCCCCAGTGTGGAAACGGAAGCGGACAAAGCCCGCAACGATTTGCTGGACCTGGTAGAATCCTTAAAGACCAAACGGATCCTGACCGGGACCATTCAGGGCATCGAACGCCCCGCTGACCATCCCTCTCGTTCTCTTGCAGTCATTTATCATGGCGATATCAAGGTAATCATTCCTGCGGAGGAGGCGGTGGAGCCGCCGGAGGATTTCCGCGGCAGGCTTCCGGAGGATGTGCTGCACTATATGGTCACCAAACGCCTGGGGGCGGAGGTGGATTACATCATCAAGGGCATCGACGCCAAGGCAGGTGTTGCAGTCGGCAGCCGTCTTGAGGCTATGTCCGCTAAGCGCCGCGCGTACTATTTCGGTACAGACCGGGATGGAAACAATCTGCTCTACGAAGGTATCTGTGCGGAAGCTCGCGTCGTATCCGTCATTCGTGCCGGCATCTTCGTGGATCTGTTTGGCTTGGAGGTCTACATCCCTCTTCGTGAGCTGAGCTACCAGCGTATGCTGGATGCGCAGGACAGTTTTCAGCCCGGGCAGCGCATTCTGGTTAAAATCCTGAGCATCGACCGCAGTGACCGAACCCGTATCCGGGTCAGCGCCTCCATCAAGCAGGCCGGCGAGAATCCCTATGAAAAGGCGCTGCGGCGTTATTCTGTGGGCAACCGCTATGTAGGTACTGTCAGTATGGTGGACATGAACGGCGTGTTTGTCTCACTGGACGGCGGCATCGACTGTCTGTGCAGCTATCCTAAGCGCGGGCGCCCGCCCAGAGGCTCTCGCGTAACGGTACGGATTCTGGGCATCAACAACGAATCCAATCGAATCTGGGGCGCGATCACACACATCGCTACCCCGAGATGACTGGAGCGAACAGAAAATGACAAGGAGGTTGAACAACTATGCTTGATTACGATCTGACCCGCGCAGAGCAGGTCAGAAGAACGGATCTTGCGCAAACAGCCCGCAGGATGATCCTGTCCCACATGAAGGTGGAGGCGGAGGACGAAACTTCGCTGACGCTGGATCACCGCGGCTACTATATGCAGATCTCGTTCTCGCCGCTGCACCCGCTGCTGGTCGTCTGCCTGGCTAAGGCGATCCGAAACCCGGATGGCGCACGAAAACAGCAGCTTGCCAACGAGCTGAACCTGCACAGCGTGCTGGGCAGCCACGCCATCAACGAGGACGTCGGCTGTTATTCCTATCGCGCTACCCACTGGCTGGATACGGAGCTCACGCCGGAACGGTTCTTTGAAATACTCAGCCGCTGCGTTGACGAAGCGGATCGTGGCTATTTCAATCTGGCAGGATGAGTATATTGCCGTAATGCTCAGTGCGTATCCGCGTACCGGACAACCCCACCGCCTCCCGGCAGTACCCGGGGAAAGCCTCAAGTGAGAGCCGGGAGCCATACTGCGGCACTCCGGAGTACACCTTACAGCCGTCAAGCCCTCCGGAATCAGAACCAGCCATACTCGAAGAGCCGGCCATGAACGAACTGCATTTGCGCGAAACTGCGGCGTTGGAGTTGGCTTCACCTATGACTCTACCGCAACAGGACGCCGGGATACCCCCATTATCGCCGGAGATATATCCATCCATCCTGCGCGGGATATCAAATCGCGGCTGGAACTGTACGCAGCAGACGGCATCATATATTTCTGCGTTTGGGCGCAGCTGAGAACAGAAGCGTGATACGATCTGTATATCGGCTGCACCTGAGCCAAACCACATCACGCAGCGAGAAGCGCATCGGAAACGGTGCGCTTCTTTGCTGCAAAAAAACAGGAGGTAAAGGACCGATGAAACGTAAAACGCTCAAGAAAGCCTTTTCGGCATTCTTGTCCCTGCTCATGTGCATGATGACGCTTTTGTCTATCAGCACACCTGTGTTTGCCGCAACGACGGTAGACGCTTACATGGTGGATTTCCCACGCGACGGTGACAGCAACTACTCTGCGACGGCGTGGGGCCACTCTGCCACGTCTCTGATGGGCGGTTGGCGGTTTCTCAACAACAAATACACAACGGTGCATAGCATCGGCACCTATAACGGTCAAGTCTCGTATTGCATCGAGCCCGGCATCGGGCAAAATGCCGGCGATACTCTCTCCCACAAGGATGAGACATTTTGGGAAAACTACCCCAGCCACCTCAATCCGACCATTTCCCCGGATACCATCAAGGTCCTGCTTGGCCGGATCATGCAGTATGGCTATCAGGGCAATGTATCCACATCCTGGCGTTCTCAGAACGCCTCGGATGCAGCTGCGCTCAGCCATGCAATCGCTACGCAGCTGCTGGTCTGGGAGACGGTTGTCGGCGAGCGTGACGCAAGCTTCAACAAGGTGGATCCCTCCGGCTATGGGAAGAGCGCGGTTTGGAGTTATATCCGGGACGAGCATCCGCTTCGCAGCCAGATCCGCTCCTATTATAATTCCATGGCCGCCAGCGTGCAGAGTCACGCAGAGATCCCCAGCTTCTGCGCACGAAGCATTGGCAGCGCACGCAGCTATGAACTCAAATACGACGGCACGCGATATACCGTGACACTGACGGATACCAATGGAGTGCTGTCGAACTTCTCGTTCAGCTCCTCGGAATCCGGAATCAGCTTCTCCCGAAGCGGGAACCGCCTGACAATCACCTCCGACATGCCGATTGCAGGCGATATCCGCGTAAGCGCCAGCAAGACCAACGGCGTGCGAAGCGGTGTGGTCGTCTGGACGGACGGCAACAAAGGCGCCGGCATTCAGGACGTTGTCACCTACGGCGAAAATGTGTCAGACCCTGTCAGCGCCTATCTTCGGCTTGAGATGGAGGCGCTCGGCGTCATGCACCTGGTCAAGACCAGCGAGGATGGCGTTGTGGCCGGCATTTCTTTCACGATCTCCGGCAACGGAATCACCAAGACTGTGACTACCGGCCGCGACGGCACGATTGACGTATCCGAGCTCATGGCCGGCACCTATACCGTAACAGAAGCGGACATTGAGCGTTATACGCCCCAGACTTCACAGCAGGTCACCATTGTCGGTGGGCAGACCTCGACCGTGACCTTCAACAACGTGCTCAAACGCGGTGCTTTGGAGGTGACCAAGACTTCGGAAGACGGATTCGTTGAGGGCGTAAAGTTTCGCTTGTACGGCAAATCCCTTTCCGGCCTGAACGTCGATGAGTATGCGGTAACGGACTCCACCGGCGTGGCTAAGTTCCGCAATGTCCTGATTGGCGGCCCATATACCATCGAGGAGGTCGATACGGCCATTCGTTACGTTATCCCTGATCCCCAGTCGGTATCTATCCAGTGGAACCGGGTTGCAGAGCGCAGCTTTGCCAATATCCTCAAAAAGTTTACCGTGACAGTAACCAAGACGGACGCAGAAACCGGAACACCGCAGGGCGACGCCACGCTGTCAGGCGCTAAATACGGGATCTACAAGGGCGGGAAGCTTGTCGATGTGTATTACACAGACGCCAATGGTCAGTTCACCAGCAAAGAGTATATCTGCGATACCGACTGGACGATCCGTGAAATGGAACCCTCGGAGGGGTACCTCCTCGATACGACGGAACATGCCGTTGGTGCAGCGCCCGGTCAGTATACGGTTGAACACAATACAACGGCTAACGCCGTGACCGAAACGGTAATCAAGGGCAGCATCCGCCTGATCAAGCATATTGATGCGGAACTGGAAACCCCCGAGAATATGCCGACCCCGCAGACAGAAGTCGAGGTCCCCGCAGCAACGGAACCCACTGCGCCGGAAGGCTCCGCATATTTTGTTAGCCCGGACGCTGCCGCACCGGAGGATGCGCAGGGAACTGCAGCTTCCGATGATGCAAAGGACGCAGCCGAACCAGCAGCGGGAGAAACCCCAATGCCCAATCAAGCCGACACGGAAACGCCGGCCGAGTCTGAGCCGGAAGCAGCCGATACGCTGATTCCCGGTCAGAATGAAGCGGAGCCAGAGCCCGAAAACGGATCTGTACCGACGGCGGAGTTCAAACCCTCCGGCAATGCAGGCATTATCGAGCAGCCGGAAGCAGGCGCGATGTTCCAGCTTTATCTCTCAAGTGCCGGAAGCTATGACGCAGCCAAAGATGGCGAGCGCGATCTGCTGGTGACGGATGAAAACGGCGTAGCGCTTTCCAAGGATCTGCCTTACGGCCGCTATACCGTACACCAGATCGAGGGTCAGGAAGGACAGGCCTTTGTTCCGGACTTCACCGTATTCATCAGCTCCAACGGACACCTGTACTCCTATATCCTGAACAATCAGACCATCACCAGTTTTATCCGCGTGGAAAAACGCGATGCTGAGACCGGAAAGATCATTCCGGCAGCAGGCATCGGTTTTCAGGTCAGAGACCTGACCTCCGGCGAACTGATTTCACAGACCGTCTATTATCCGGCACCAGTGACCATCTCCACATTCTATACCGCAGATGACGGCACGCTTATGCTCCCCTGCGAGCTGCCCTACGGCCGCTATGAGCTGATCGAGGTGGCAACCTGCCATGGCTATGTGCTGGATACCGCCCCGGTTCCGTTTACCGTGGATGGGTCAGAGGCTGTCGTGACAGTTACAAAGTCCAACATGGCGCAAAAAGGCGTCATCCGCATCCAAAAGACCGGAGAGGTCTTCAGCAGCGTAGTAAACGAGGGATCCATCTTCCGGCCTGTATATGAGAATACCGGACTTCCGGGAGCAGTCTTTGATATCGCTGCTGCGGAGGATATTTACACCCCTGACGGAACCTTGCGTGCAAAGGCCGGAGACATCGTAGACACCGTCACCACGCAATCGGACGGCATGGCCTCCAGTAAGGCACTCTACCTTGGCAAGTATGTGATCACCGAGAAGCAAGCTCCGCACGGCATGGTGCTTCAGACCGAAGCGCATACGGTTGAGCTGGTATATGCCGGACAGGAGGTTAAGGTCACCGAGCTTCGGGCAGATATGTACAATGAACGCCAGCGTGTGGAGATCAGTCTGGTAAAAACCATGGAAACGGATAAGCTGTTCGGCATTGGCCAAAGTGACGAGCTCACGCACGTTACATTCGGCCTTTATGCTGCGGAGAAGCTTGTGGCAGCCGATGGCAGCAGCATCCCGCAGGACGGCCTGATCGAGATGGTGTCCTTGAATAAAGACGGAAAAGCGACGTGCAAGACGGATCTCCCCTTTGGACGCTTCTACCTGCAGGAGATCTCTACCGACAGCCATTACCAGCTTGGCGATACGAAGTATCCGGTGTCGTTTGACTACGCCGGGCAAGACAAGAAGCTTGTCAAGCTGATTGCCAACGAGGGCGCAGCCATTGAGAATAAGCTGATCTACGGCTCCGTTTCGGGTCTGAAGGTTGATGCAAACGATAAGCCACTCTCCGGTGCAGTCATGGGTCTGTTTGCTGCATCTGAAACGAGATTCACGAAGGATACCGCACTGCTGACAGCCGTATCCGCCGAGGATGGCAGATTCCGCTTCGAAAAGATCCCTGCCGGCAACTGGCTCGTGCGCGAGATCGAGCAGCCCAAGGGCTTCGTTCTGAGCGAAGAGCTGTTCCCGGTAACGGTCAAGGAGCAGGGACAGGTCATTGAGATCAAGATTGCGAACAAACTTATCCGCGGCAGCGTCACACTGACAAAGTATGACGCAGACTATCCCGAGAATAAACTCCGCGGCGCGGTATTCGAGGTCTACCGTGATGTTAACGGGAACAAGGCGCTGGACAAGGACGATGTATTGCTCGGCACCATGGAGGAGTCCTCTGCCGGCGTTTACTGGATGAAGAATCTGGAGTACGGCGGCGTACTGGTTAGGGAGAAAACCGCACCGGAGGGCTTTATTCCGGACGAGAAAGCCTACTATGTGGAGATCGATACCGACGGAAAAACCTACACCGTTGAGAACGAAGCCGGAAAGGGCTTTATCAACCATGCTTTGAAGGGCTCCCTCAAGATTATTAAGACCACCAGCGACGGAAAGAAAGAGGGCTTTGCGTTCCGCATCACCGGCGCCAACGGCTACGATATGACGTTTACGACCGACGCCAAGGGCGAAATCTTCATTGAGAAGCTGCGCATCGGCGAGTATACCGTCACGGAGCTGAAAAACAGCGCCAGCGAAGGGTACAAGATCGCAGACCCCGTCAAAATCACGCTTGTTGCAAATGAAACGCTGACGGTAAAGATCCATAACGACAAGACGAAGGTGGATGTTCCCAAGACCGGAGACGACACCGATCTTATGCTCTGGATCTCACTGCTCGGGCTTGCGGCGGCAGGAGCGGGCTGCACAGCGTTTTTCTACCTGAAAAAGCGCAGAACGGGCAAGCATATTGCCGTGAAGAAGTAAATAACACCTGTCCGGGGATATGCTTGAACGCATATCCCCGGATTCGTTATGGAGGAACGATATGAAAAACGACAGGCGCAGAAGAAATCGGCCGCGGAACCGTGAGAAGAAGGGCGTCAAGCAGTCCCTGGGCAAGGAATGCCGGCACGTATGGTCGGGCGGCGTATGCCTTAAATGCGGGTGCTTGCAGCAAAACCCACGCTCAAACAGTGAAAACTGCCCGCAGGACAAAATCCTGCGGGCAATACAGATGTCAGAGATAATTGATGGGAATGACCCGATCCGAACCCTTCAGTGAGACCAGCCTGTCATAAAGGCAGATCACGCCGCCTGGATCACGCCTGACACCGGGGATCTTATCCAAGAGGTCGAAAGCGTCCATATCCTTTTTCTGCGGGTCAGCGTGTTTTTTCATCTCCAGCGGACATGGTGTCCCTTTCTCAGTTATTGCCGGTGATGAACGCAGCATTGAAAGAGCATTGCAATCAGAATTCTTCATGCTATAATATACCCACATCACTCGTAAGGCTATGACTGACTGCGCTCAGACCAAAGGATAATTGGTGCACGGTTGTAAACGGGTGCAGAAGGAGGAATAAAGTCTATGACAAAGAAAGAGCTTGTCGCTTATGTGGCTGAAAAGGCCAATCTCAGCAAAAAGGACGCGGAAATAGCGGTCAATTCCGTATTTGACGGTATCACGGAAGCACTGAAAACCGACGGCAAGATCCAACTGGTCGGCTTCGGCAGTTTTGAAGTGAAGGAGCGCGCCGCGAGGATGGGCAAAAACCCGGCTACCGGGGAAACGATCGAGATCCCGGCCAGCAAAGCCCCTTCCTTTAAGGCGGGGAAGGCGCTCAAGGACACGATCAAGTAAAAACAAAATACAGCATCAGAGAGGACGGCTTGAGAGATCAGGCCGTCTTTTTCTATGCAAATTACAGGAGGTCATTATGAAAAAGATGAAAACAGGCATCGGCGTAATGCTGGCGCTATTGTGCTGCATCCTCATGTGTACAGGTGTTGTCTATGCTACCGGCGATGATACGGACGGCACGGAGCTTCAAGTCGCGCAGCCCGTCATCCTTGAGGTACAGCTTGGCCCCCAATGGGCGGGTGTTGAATTCCAGCTCAAAACGGATGCAGGCCTTTATCCGGGCACGATTGCCGTGGGGCAGGACGGGATTTTACGAACCGAGCTGGGCAATAGCGGCAGCTACGTCCTTTCTTGCCTGACTCTAAATGCCGCCGTGCCGTCGCCGGGTGATATCCCAAGTCCTGATGTGACGCAACAAGAACAGGAGCCGCTGACAACAGACAGTGCGGAGAACGCGGACGCCGCTTCGCAGAATGTGCAAGAGCAGGATATGGGCCGTCCTACCGTCGGCGGGATTCCCGTGATGCACATTATCCTGTTCGGCGGAGGGCTCCTTCTTGCGGCAGGTGCGCTGGTCGCCATGCGCTTTATTTGGAACCGGCGCCCAACAGAACGCTCGCCGTATGATCCGGACGATGAGGACGATGACGAGGATGATTACGAATATTGACATCGCCATTCTGGAGAGCGCGGCAGATTGGAGAGGCGTTTCTTTCCACCAGACTGATTCTGAATCGCAAAATACAAAACTTTAAGAAATATTATAATAAAATAATTAAAAACATTACTTTAAGGCTTGACTTTTGGATCCTGATATGCTAAGCTGTAACCGTGGCAGGGGCTTGCACTCAGGCTTTCAGTACTTCGGAAGAGCTCCCGGAGTTAGACTCTCCCCGCGGGAGAGAAACTGTTACGGATTTGCGCACTGAGCGATCCATACGGTGCAAGCCACAACTGAACTCATTGGCCGGAAAGCTGCTTTGATGACAGGAACGTGCTCGGTATGTAGAAACCGACTTTGCCGTCCTTGGTTTTCATGCAGTTTTCCGGCCTTTCTCTATATCCTGACGGAGGTGAAAGAACCGTGAAACACAAGAAAAAGAAGAAAGGAATCAACCCGTCCGCCATGCGCTGTCAGTATTGCGGCGGCATCGTTCTGCTGCGCTCCGCAGACGGCATCTACCATGAGAACCACAGCCATACCATGCTCTATGTTTGCAGCAATTATCCGCGGTGTGACGCTTATGTCCGCACCCATCCGGGCACGAATATCCCCGTCGGCACATTGGCTAACCGCGAGCTGCGCACGCTTCGGAATCAGGCGCACCACTATTTCGACCAACTATATCTGAGCGGTTTGATGAGCAAACAGGACGCCTACCTGTGGCTGGCAGGGCTTCTGCAAGTACCGCTTTCCAAAGCGCACATTGGCTTTCTCGGTGAATATTACTGCAACGAGGTCATCGCCGAAAGCAAGAAGCTCCTGGAGCGGCGCAGGAAACAACAGCCGGCCGGATTTCGCCCATGCAAAGGAGGCGAAGCATCATGACGCTTACACAACCCCAGCAGAGAAAAGTGGAGCAAAACCTCGGACTGGTCGGGAAGGTGATCAAGGACAAGGTCCATAATCCCGGTCAAAACAGTATCTACAGTTACGATGACCTCTATCAGATCGGCTGCATTGGCCTCTGCAAGGCGGCATACAGCGATAAAGGAGGATGCTTCTCTACGTATGCATACAGGCTAATCTGGAACGAGATATGCACGGCGTTGATCTATGCCAACCGCCGGGCGGCAAAGGAGTGCGAATTGATCCCGGAGGTGCTCGGGAAAGAAGATAGTTTAGACGAGCATCACGAACTGAGTATGATACTCGACCGACTGGAGGCCAACGCTTCCGAGGCGATGGCGAAAGGCATCCGGGCGATCCGTCTCAGCGCCAAAGGCTATTCCCACGCGGAAATCGGCAGCATACTCGGGGAAATCGACAAATGTGTCGCCGCCCGAATCTCCCGCACCAGGAAATATCTCAGGTCGCATCCGGACCTTGCGGCATTCTGATTTATGCACAATTGAAAACGATACAGCAAACCCGCCCTCCCCAGTATAAACACTGCGGAGGGCGGGTTTTGCATTTTGGAGGAAGTTATGGAACTCTTCAAGAATAACCGCTGGCTGCTTATCCCGATCCTGTCCTCACTGCTGCTGCTTGTCCTTATGAAAACAGTGCTCTTTCTCGGGTATGTCCCGACTGAGTCCATGGAACCGACACTGAAGAAAGACTCATTCATTCTAGGGACACGGCTGTACGGAGATTTGACCGATGGGGATATTATCATTTTTGAACGGGATGGCCGGCTGCTTGTAAAGCGAATTACGGCATCCGGCGGCGAAGCTGTCGTTCGGAATGGCATTACGCTGATTGTGCCGGAAAACTGTTATTACGTTCAGGGCGACAATGCCAACCACTCCTATGATTCCCGCTTCTGGTCGGACCCGTTTGTAAAGGAGAGCAGCATAAAGGCAAAGCTGCTGGGTTGATTCTTTATAAGCGCCATAGCCGCCTGTTCCGGGACGCTGAAAAAATCGTCCCTGTGGGTTTCCGGCAGGTCAAGGGCTATGCCGCTTATGTCCCACTGTGTATCACATAGCGGCAAAACTCGTCCTCGTCAAGATGGGAGGAGATAAGCTCTCTGCTCTCTGCTTTTTCCTTCAAAATACTTGTGCCCACATATGTGTCCTTACAGTTGATAGTATGCACCCCAGATTACATTCCCCTATACAGTCTAGTATATAGACCTTTGCTCCTGGCGTTCTTTATAGATCGTCTACCAGTGCGGTGCTCTTGGCGTAGGCGGTGCTACGGGCCTCAAAGAAATCCGTCTTGACCATGTTGGCGTCGGCGTACTGGCTGACCCATGCCATGCTCTCCGGCTCGTGCTCGAAGCCGGGATATAGCGCCGG
>ERZ780177.4117-NODE-4117-length-10313-cov-3.137161_pt1 | contig 10313 bp, 6 predicted proteins | sample MGYA00510973_ERZ780177 | MGnify/ENA primary metagenome ERZ780177 (study PRJEB29588, sample SAMEA2144396) | human gut metagenome | biome: human gut; feature: human-associated habitat; material: faeces | place: Denmark | collected 2008/2010 ...
CGCAATCTTCAAAAACATTCGTAATCCGCTCATTTTTCTTCGAAAAATGGCTACTTACTCATATTTTTTCGGGTCTCAAGCTCAAAAATCCTCCTGCAAGCAAGCTTGCGTCGGACTTTTAAGTTTGATCCCCTGGCGTTTTACATCCGTTCCGGTGCCGAGAATCCCAGCAGGTCGATGCAGGTCTCAAGTACCTCGCGGACAAGATCCAGCAGTGCCAGGTAAGATGCTTTTCTTGCCTCATCCTGCTCACTTAAGATCTTGGTCTCGTGGTAGAAATGGTTGAACTCGTTTGCAAGCTCGTAGATATAAGCACAGATCTTATGCGGTGCTTTCTCCTCGAATGCGTTCTCCACAACGCCGTTGAAACGGGATACGGAAAGCATCAGAGCTTTCTCGCTGTCGCTCTTCGGTGCCAGAAGTGCGCCTTTCTTCAGTTCATTTCCCTCTTCTTTATATTTTCCGAGGATGGATTTTGTACGAACGATCGTGTACAGGATGTACGGACCGGTGTTTCCCTCGAAGGAAGTAAATCTCTCAACATCGAATACATAATCTTTCGATGCCTGGTTGGACAGGTCACCGTATTTAATAGCAGACAGTCCGACAATCTGTGCCGTTCCTCTTGCATCCGTATCTTTTACGCTGCGGTTCTCCACGATCTTCTGATACATCTCATCGTTGATCTCGCCGATCAGACGCTCCAGACGCATAACGCCGCCCTCACGGGTCTTGAACGGTTTTCCGTCTTTTCCGTTCATGGTACCAAAGCCGATAAAGGAAAGAACGGTATCATCATTCACCAGTTTTGCTTTTCTTGCACAGCGGAAACACTGTACGAAGTGAAGCTCCTGACGTTTGTCTGCCAGATAGCAGATCTCGTCCGGCTTGTACAGTTTCATACGCTGGATGATGGTTGCCAGGTCTGTCGTATCATACAGAGCTGCTCCATCGGATTTTAAGATCATGCACGGCGGGATCTCTTTTGTGTCTGTCTCTTCTTTGACATCAACAACGAGTGCGCCCTGGTCATAATGTGCATAACCATTGTCTTTCAGGTAATCTACCATGTCCGGAATGTACTCCTGCGCATCGGACTCACCCATCCACAGATCGAAATGAACGTCAAGGTTTCCATAGTTCTTTTTCAGATCGGCAACAGAAACATTCATAATGTGTTTCCAGATCGCACGATATCCTCTTCTGCCCTGCTGCAGCTCTCTCGTTGCCTCGAGTGCACGTTTCTTATAGTCCTCGTCCTCTTTCGATTTGCCGCTTGCGCAAGGATAAATCTCCTCGAGCTCGCTGATCGTAAACGGTGCTTCCTCCGGGTACTCTCCCGTAAAGGACTCATCAAAATAAACAAGCTCCGGATGGCGCTCCTGCAGCTCGGTGATGATCAGTCCCATCTGCAGACCCCAGTCTCCAAGATGAACGTCACCGATCATGTTGTGGCCCATGAAACGTCCCATACGCTTGATGCTCTCGCCGATGATCGCAGAACGGAGATGGCCGACGTGAAGCGGTTTTGCCACGTTTGCTCCGCCGTAATCTACGATGATGGTTTTCGGATTTTTTGCTTTCTCTACAGAAAGATCTTCATCGTTCTGCATTTTGGAAAGATAATCTGCCAGAAATTCCGGGTTGATTTTCAGGTTGATGAATCCCGGTTTTACGGCTTCAATTTCACCGATCACGCTGTGATCGGTCACTTTTTCTACAACTGCTTCAGCCAGCTGGATCGGTGCTTTGTGGTATGCTTTTGCAGCTGCCATTGCGCCGTTGCACTGGTATTCGCACAGATCCGGGCGGTTGGAAACGGAAACCCTTGCATAGGACGGGTCCATCTCCGCAGCGGTAAAGGCTTTTACCAGCTCTTCCTGGATAAGATCGATCAGTTTTTTCATAATGTTTCCCTCATTTTCTTCTTTACTGCAGAATCATCTGTTCTGCGTTTTGTTTCCGCGCGCTGCGCCGGGCTTCTTCCTCTTCTTTGATGCCGCTTTTCTGATAACAGTACTGGATGATATCTCTTCTTCGGATGATGCCGATGAAGATTCCCTCGTCATCCACAACTGGAACGAAATTCTGCCGCATGGACATCTCGATCAGGTCCTCGATGTTGCTGTTGATGTTGACGGACTCATAATTCCACCGTTTCGGAACCTGCCAGAGCGGGATATCCTCTGCTTCATGGTAATTCAGCAGATACCGTTCTTTTATGATGCGGAGCAGATCTCCTTCCGTCAGTGTTCCCACGTAGCAGCCCTTTTTGTTCAGTACCGGAACCGCCGTGTATTTATGATATTCGATCTTCTCGATGGCCTGCCGAAGTGAGCAGTCGTCATACAGATAAGCCGTTTCACTTTTCGGTGTGATAAAAAACAAAATATTCATTCGCGTATACTCCTTTTCGTTGGTCATACTCTTGTTTGATTATACCATAAACGAATGTGAAATGTCTTTGAATCTTTCTTATATTTTCATAAACATACCGAATCCGAAACTCGAATGCCTCTTTGCTGCGCCGCAAATTGCGCTTATTTTCCAGTATAACCGACTTTCCGCAAAAAGTAAAGATCTTAAGTTTCATCCGCACACGCCGCACAAAAAATCCGCACGGATCCAGCACCTACGCTGTACCCGCACGGATTTTTCAACTCTTTTTTGTTCTATTCTCTTCGCAGCGCATCGATCGGATTCAGATTTGCTGCTTTTACCGACGGCAGCAGTCCGAATACGATACCGATCACCATGGAGAATACCACGGAGAAGATGATCGCCGGAATGCTGATTGCCACAGGCGTCTGTGATACTCTCGAGATCACCTGCGCCATGATGATGCCGCCCAGTACACCGAGCAGTCCGCCGATGCTGGTGAGCACCGCCGCCTCGGTCAGGAACTGGAACAGAATTCTGCGTTTTCTTGCTCCGATCGCCTTTTTCAGGCCGATCTCGCTTGTACGTTCCGTTACAGATACCAGCATAATATTCATAACACCGATACCGCCGACCAGAAGCGAAATGCTCGCGATCCAGATCAGCTGCTGGTTCGTGCTCTGGCCTAACTCCTGCAGACTCTTTGCTTTCTCCAGCAGATCCTCTGCCTGATAGGAAAGAGAATCCGTTGTATTGGTCACGGATTCGTTCATGATATCCGCTGTTGTCTTTCCCACCGTACTCATATCCTCGGTCGTTTTTGCCATCACAACGGCATTTTCCGGTTCATCATACTGGAATACGATCGGCCAGCAGACATCCGGCATCAGCACCAGCGGATAAGATTCCTGATTGTACGTATAGTAGTCATCTCTGGAATTGATGACCGGCTGGAACGAATCGGCTTTTTTGATCACGCCGATCACCGTGAACGGCTCTCCCATGATCTCGATCGTTTTGCCGACCGGCGACTCATCCGGGAAGAGTGTCAGCACTGCGGTATCGTCGAGGAGGACAACTTTGTGGGTCTTCGAGAAATCGCTCTCCACAAAGCCGCGTCCCTGATAAATCTGATATCCGCACGTCGACAGATAATTTTCATCCACGCCAAGCGCCTTCGCACTGTCCAGTGTTGTGTTTCCTTTTGCGATGCCGCTCACATACGTTCTTTCGGTGTAAAACGATGCATTTTCCACCTGATCCTGCTCGCGGATCCGCTTTTTCTGATCATCGGACAGTTTCGACACGCCGCTTGGCAGTCCGTTGTCCATCCAGTAATCGCCGTCGCCCTGCTTTAAGCTGACGGTCACGTTGTTGTTTCCGGCTCCGATCAGGTTCTGTTTGATCTGCTCATTCGTTCCCTTGATCGTGGAGACAATTGAGATGATCGATGCAATTCCGATGATAATACCCAGCATCGTCAGGAAGGAACGCATTTTGTGTGACCAGATTCCCTGAAAGGAAAGTCTTACATTTTCTAACATAATGCGCCTCCTTAACTGTTGTAATAATCCGATGAACTGGATTCCTTCGTGTCTGCGCCTTCCACCACGGTTTTGCCGTACGGAAATGCAATGTAATCCTCTTCGGAAAGACCGCTCTTCACTTCGTAATAACTGCCCCACAGAAGTTTTCCGGTTACCACATTCTGTTTCTTTAATTTATCATTTTCATCCCGGATATAAACGAATTTCTGTCCGTTTTCCTCGCGGATGAATTCTTTGCTGACGTACAGGCCGTTGCCGTTTTCTACATCGTTTCCGACAGTGATTGCAATCTCGATCCAGTCACCGTTTTCAAAACCTTCTCCGCCTTCCGGGATAACGGCTGTGAACGGATAGAAGGAGGCTGGTGTCTCGCTGTACGACATGTAGCTTGTTGTCGGGTACGGAGAAATCTCGGTTACGGTTGCCGCTGCAAAAGCACCCGAAGACCAAGAAGTCACGTTGAGTTCATCGCCGACTTTTACCTGATCGAGATACGTCTCGCTTAAGTAGCCGCGCACGTACAGACCTTCGTTTCCACTGACCTGGATAAAGGCGCTTCCGTCGTTGGACGGGTTTTCTGCATTTCCAACCTTCTTTACCACACCGCTGATCGTCGCTTTTACGGTCTGGGAATCCAGGGATTTCTGCGTATTTTTGACCTTGAGTTCCTCTTCCTTCTGATCCAGCTTCAGATTACGGATCTGGCTTTCTTTTTCGCTGATGGCTTTTTTCAACTCATCTTTTGTGTAGGTCATCTGGGTATCATCACCGGAAGAAGTATTGTTATTTGCGCTGCTTCCTGTGGATGATGTAAAGAGGGACTGTACCGATGCTTTTTCACCGTAGAATACGGTTTTTGCTGTCGTCTGCACTGCTTCCGGCGCATCTTCGCTCTGCGGTTCCGCTTCCGGTTCTGCCGGGGCTTCGGTCGGCGTCGGCGTTTCCGTCGGAACTGGGGTCTCGCTCGGCACCGGAGTTTCTGTTGGAACCGGCTCTGTGGTCGGAATCGGTGTTGTACTTGGTTCCGGGCTGACGGTCGGCTCTGGAGTTACACTCGGTCCCGGCGTAACGCTCGGGGTCGGAGTTACACTTGGTGTCGGGGTAATCGTTCCTTCTTTTACCGCCACATTTGCAGTGCTGACTGCCATGGAAGTACCCTTGTCATTTTTCGCTGTCACTTCTACTGTATAGATTCCGGCATCCTCTTTTGTGATGTTTTCTTTTGTGTAAGTATCCTTAAAATCTCCGTCGATTGTCTTTCCGTTGTGTTTCCAGACGTATGTGTAAGTGACCTCCGTTTCGGTGTTTTCCGTGGAATCGTCTGCCTCACCGCTTCCATTTCCGGCTTCACCCGGCTGTGTCACATCGTCCTCGGACGGACTCTCGGTTCTATCATCCGTTTTATCGTCGGCTTTCTCATCCGGCTTCTCTTCGGTATCTTTCTTCTCATTGATTCCGATTTTCAGCTTCAGCTCGCCGCCCTCTGCCACCTCTGTGTTGGCAAGCGGCGTGGTGATTTTTATTTCCGGTGCATCCGCCGATTCGGATTCTTTCAGACTCAGGACTGCTTCATACGAAGTCTCGTATGCTTTCGCAATCTTCGTTCCATCCTGCTCCCACACGGTTTCCAGCGCCTCTGCGGCTTTGTTTTCCTCATGAATCTCCAGGCGAAACCAGTATCCTTCGCTGTCCTCTTCTTTTTTCGTTCCCTTTTCATCCGCGTATCCTGCCATCTGATTCAGGAATCCGCCTGTCAGGACTGTTCCCGGTGCGCAGAGATAGGTGTATGGGTCTTCCTGCGTTCCTTCTCCTTTGTATGGTTTGGAACCAAATACAAGCTTATTCGTACTGCTGTACAGAACAGCATCCTCGTACGTCGGCTCCGGTTCTGGGGTCGGAATCGGTTCGTCCGGGAAATCCGGATCGATGGGTTCATCTGGAAAATCCGGGAAATCCGGGAAATCCGGCTCCACCGGATTCAGCGGCGTATCCGATACCGGTTTTGTCTTTTTCAGCTTTTCCAGTTCTTTTTCACTCTGCTGGATTTTCAGCTTTGTCTGTGCAAGCTGTAACTGCTGCGTTTCCAGATCCAGCTCGATCATGCTGGTATCGTATGTCATCAGCGTGTCTCCGGCATTTACCACATCGCCCTCTTTGACGAGAACCTGGGAAATGGTCTGGCTGTCGGAAAGATAGATGTTCTGGGAAGCCGTCGAGGTGATCTGGCCTTCCATGTTCATGCTGTCTCCCCAGTAACCACTCGTAAAGTCACTGACCGGATACACTTTTACGGTCGTCTTCTGCGCCTGGCGGATGCCGTAATAACCGCCGACACTGACACCGCCCACGGCAACTGCGGTCACAACTGCAATCGCGGCTTTCTTTGCTGCTTTTCCTTTTTTCATGTTTCAGCCACCTCCTTCGATTTCATCATTCCGTCGCGGATCTCCACGGTGCGCTGTGCCATCGATGCGATCTCCGCGTCATGTGTAATCATCAAGATGCTGACGCCCTCGTCGTTCAGGCTCTGGAACAGCTCCATGACCTGCTCGCCGGAATGGGAGTCGAGCGCTCCGGTCGGCTCATCAGCCAGCAGAATTTTCGAATGGTTGACAATCGCTCTTGCAATCGCCACACGCTGTTTCTGTCCGCCGGAGAGCTGGGTCGGTTTGAAACTCATACGGTCGCCGAGCCCCACCCGCTCGAGGGCAATCGCTGCCCGCTCTCTTCTCTCTTTTTTCGGCACGCCCGCGTACGTCAACGGCAGGCATACATTTTCCATTGCGCTCTGTCTTGCAAGGAGTTGGAAGTTCTGGAAGACAAAGCCGATTTTCTGCAGGCGGATGTCCGACATCTGATTGTCACTGCATTTGCTGATGTCCTGTCCGTCGAGGATCAACCGTCCGCTCGTCGCCTGGTCGAGGCAGCCGACAATATTCATCAGTGTTGTTTTTCCGGAACCGGAAGGACCCATGATCGCAACGTACTCGCCTTCTTCCATGGAGAAGTTGATGTTTTTCAGAACCGGAACCGGGATTTTGCCCTGCATATATTCTTTACAGATATTCTCTAATTCCAGAATCACGGCTGCACCTCCCCGTCATCTGCTGATCCGGCTTCCTGTGTGTCTGCCGGTTCTGCCTCACCATTGTCGGCACCGCCGATCACGTTCGTTGTATCTTCCTCACCGCTGTACTCTGCGCCGTCCATGGTATTGTCGACCATGCCGTTTTCATCCTGCGTCATACCGTCGTCGACCATTCCATCGTCGTTGTCAAGCATACCGTCATCCTCGCCGCCGGCCGGATTGCTCTGTCCCAGCGAACCATCGGTACTAACGACGGTCTTCATGCCCTCTTCCAGTCCATCCTCCGGGAAGGTGATGGCATCCTCCTCTTTGAGACCATCAGTGATCTGATATTCCATCATATTTTCATCGTATGTTCCCAGCGTTACGCTTCGTTTTTCCAGTTTGCCGTTTCCATCATCGGCCCAGACGTAAGGATTGCTGTCGACATCGTTGATAAAGGAGTCAGACAGCCAGATTCCTGTTTTGACTTCCTGCTGGCCGACATCCGGCTCTACGTAAACGTGCTGGCCGAGCATCAGGCCATTTGTTCCATCGAGCTGTACATAAAACGGATAGTTGCTTGACTGCGTCATACCGTCTCCCGAACTGCTGTAAACGTTATTGCTTCCTGTCCGTGCATTTTCCCGATCAATCTTTGTCACGGTTCCAGTCCAGGTCTGATTCTCATCTACACGAGAATGCACGATCACCTGGCTTCCTTCGGTAATCGAACCGTCGCTCATATTCTGTTCATTGATCTGGCCTTTTACACGGAAATTTCCCGTTGCAAGAACGGTCAGGAAGGAATTGTCGGAGCTGTCACCGGAGTAAGCGCCGGCGCTGCTGTCATCGTTGTTGATTGATTTTACAACACCGGCGATTTCGCTGATCACGGTCGCATTGGTGATGTTATCGTTTAATTTATCAATCTCCGCCTGTTTTGATTTTCCTTCATATTCTTTTTTCTTTAAATCCAGCTCCGCTTCCTGAATTTCCAGTGTGATGCTTGCCTGCTGGTCTTTTGATGCCTGCTTTTTGTCTTTGTAAAGCTGGTTGATATTGGTATTCATACTTGAAAGTTCATTGTTTATGCGTTCCAGATCCAGCTGCGCCTGCTCGAGGTCACTCTGGAATTTCTCGGTATCGTAGGAGAACAGCGGTGTTCCGACCTGAACCTCCTGACCGACTTCCACATAAACTTCCTTTACCTTTTTCTCGCTGTTTTTCTCTACCTTCCAGGTATTTTCCGACTCCACAACACCGGCATAGCGGTTTTCCATTCCATTTCCGGTTCCCAGATTGGTCAGGGCTTTTACAGTATTGACATAGACGACGTTATCGTCCTCTTTTGTACTGTTTCCAAGGAAATGCCATGTCACTCCCCCTCCGGCTGCCGCCAGCACTGCGACTGCACACACAATCGCGATTACTTTTTTCTTCATATGCTTCCTCCCACTTTTCTATTTTACAAATTAATTTTCTGCTTTCCCAAGTTAGTTCTATCGTATCACATTTTGTTTTTTGTTTTCTTACTTTTTCCTTACTCTTTTTTTAGCAAATACTGGCTTTTTCTGAAAATAGATTTTTGTTTTTGTCATTAAAAACCTGCCTCCGTGTTTATGACGGAAAGCAGGTTTTCTTTCGAATCTGTTAGATTTTATTTTTTATGCTACAAGTTTCATCTCCCGCAGAATGCGGTATACGAGATAACAGATCAGCGCTGCACAGACCAGTTTGAACAGAAGCGGAACGACGGCGAACACGATTTTAAATCCAAGCCAGATCACGCCGATCGGGAGAAGAATAGTGGCGCATGCGCCGAGGACTTTTCCTCCAAATTTCAGCAGCAGTCCGACGATCCCAAATAAAATTCCAATTCCGCAAAGCAGACCAAAACAGGTTGCCAGCATGACTAATGTAACTAACATCGTGATCCCTCCTTGTCTTTTTCTCTATGTGTTCCACTTGCTGTGGATGTTTCCGTATCTTTCTTACAAACCATATTGTAGCACTTTTTTCCAGCAAAACAACGGGGAAGACGTGGAAGAATTTCTTAAGTTTTTCTTTACACCGATCGAGTGAAACCTAAAAAAGGACAGACAACGCTGCACTTCTGCAAAATTGTCTGTCCTGTAAATTACAAAATTTTCTTTACTCTTCTGTTGTCTCTTCCTCAGCCTGCGGCTCAACCTCAAGACCAAGCTCTTCCAGCTGTGCTGCGTCAACCGGTGACGGAGCCTCGGTCATCAGACAGGAAGCATCTTTTACCTTCGGGAATGCGATGACGTCGCGGATGCTGTCCTCTTTTGCCATCAGCATAACGAGACGGTCCAGTCCGTAAGCCAGTCCGGCGTGAGGCGGAACTCCGTATTTGAAAGCATCCAGAAGGAAACCAAATCGCTCATGTGCCTGTTCCTTTGTGAAACCAAGCATCTCAAACATCTTCTCCTGCACATCGTTCTGGTGAATACGAACGCTTCCTCCTCCGATCTCAGTGCCGTTCAGGACGATATCGTAAGCTTTTGCACGAACTGCGCCCGGATCGGTATCCAGAAGCGGCAGATCCTCGTCCATCGGCATAGTGAACGGGTGATGCATTGCAGTAAAACGGTTCTCCTCATCGGACCACTCCAGAAGCGGGAACTCGGTAATCCATACGAAGCGGTACTCGTTCTTGTCAAGCAGTCCCATCTGCTCTGCCAGTTCCAGACGAAGTGCGCCAAGAACGTTCCAAACAATCTTGTTGCGGTCTGCTGCGAAGAGAAGAAGGTCTCCAGCCTGTCCGTCCATGGCTTTGATGAGGGCTTCCATCTGCTCCTCTGTCATAAATTTGGAGAAGGAAGATTTCCAGCTTCCATCCTCATGGATTGCAATGTATGCAAGACCTTTTGCACCGTAACCTTTCGCAAACTCAACGAGCTTGTCGATTTTCTTTCTCGGCATTGCGCCCTGTCCCTTTGCGTTAATACCGCGGACAGAACCGCCGTTTTCAAGTGCGCCCTTAAATACAACGAACTCGGTATCTTTTACGGTCTCGGAAACATCAACCAGCTCCATACCGAAACGCAGGTCCGGTTTGTCGGAACCGAAACGGTTCATAGCCTCTTTCCAGGTCATTCTCTGGATCGGGAGCTGTACCTCAACGCCGAGCACCTCTTTGAACAGGTGTGCCAGCAGTCTCTCATTGACATCGATAACATCGTCTACATCAACGAAAGCAAGCTCCATATCGATCTGGGTGAACTCCGGCTGACGGTCGGCACGCAGGTCCTCGTCACGGAAACATTTTACGATCTGGAAATAACGGTCATAGCCGG
>ERZ780177.4119-NODE-4119-length-10309-cov-1.899356_pt1 | contig 10309 bp, 8 predicted proteins | sample MGYA00510973_ERZ780177 | MGnify/ENA primary metagenome ERZ780177 (study PRJEB29588, sample SAMEA2144396) | human gut metagenome | biome: human gut; feature: human-associated habitat; material: faeces | place: Denmark | collected 2008/2010 ...
TGCGCTGACATTCGCACTGTCAATTTTCGGTTACATTGCTGCCATAAGCGGCATTGCGACCGCCGCACTTGCAATGCTCGGATACAGAATCTTTTCCGGCGCAAACAAAAACAAGGGCGTGAAATCATCCGTTGCTTCCATTGTGACTTCGGTTATTGCAACGTTCCTGATGCTTCTTCTTGCGGAGTTTGTTGTTTACAGCTTTGTGATGTCAAAGAACTACGGATTAACAATCTTCGAAAGCATGTCCGTAATGCCCGAGCTGCTTCGGGATGCGGAGTTTCGGAAATACTTCATCACCGACGTTCTCGGAGTGTGGCTGTTTGCTGCAATCGGAATGGGCGGATATATCTGGTCTCTTGTGAAAAAGGGTAAAACCGCCTGACATTCGGCGGCAACCGAATGTTTGACAACATCGGCAGCCGAATAAGAACAAAGCAGCCTCGGCCGTGCTTTTTTGAAAGGCGGCTGAGGCTGCGTTTTCGTTTTACGTCCGAATCAAATCATTTGCGCTTCAACTCTATTGAAACATTTCCGTCGTCATCTATAACAAGGGACATATTTCGGATATGCTTTTCATAGAATTGTTTGCGCTCCGCAGCGGACATTTCCAGCCGCGTGTTTCTCAGCGCGGCATCAAGCATTTCGTTCACATTGAGTTTGATTGAATCGTCGATCCAGCGGTACATTTCCTGAAAGAGCGCGTTGAGTTTGATATCTTCGGCATTCCCGGAATAGAAATCGTCAAGATAACAGTAGAATATTCCGGAATCGGCAAGCGCGGCTTTCATATCCGGCCCGCATTTTTCGCGCTCGATCATAACAAGGAACCGTGCATCCGAAAGGGAAGAAATAAGCCCCCAGTAGTCGGAATCGCTTGAAACAATAACGAAGGAATCAACTTGGTTTTGATAATGCTCCTGGCAGGCTCTTGCGGTCAGCTGAATGTCCACAAGGGATTTGTTCTGCTTAACGCGCTCTGTCATTATGTGTTCCACAGGGATTTTGACGGAGTATTCAAGAATCTTCCATGCGTTCACGGTGTGAACATCGTCAAAAAGGATGATTCTTGATATTTTCTGCATGACTTCATAGTCAAGGTTTCGCAGGGCGGCGCACAGCTTGTACGGGTCGGAGTTTTCGCAGTCCACAACGACGACGGTTTTTTGGCTGTCGTTTATAAAGTCATAGATGTTATTCTTAACAAAAGCTCCCGCATCCGAAACGCGGCTGTATTCGGTGAACACATCGTGGTGCCATTGATACAGAAGAGTCACGAATTTTTTATCGTTAAAAAGAATGTTCCCTTCATCCATCGGTTTCCAGTTGATATACATCTGATACGGATAGCATTGCAGGTTTGCATAGTAAATACTCGCGGCATCTCTCGTGCCCCCTTCGGCAAATCCGTTTGGCATTATAAACAGCTCTTTGACATACGACCAATTAATCCATATCGGGAAAAGGCTTTTGCAGTTATTGATCCTGTCGGAGACAATACGATTAATTTCAATAATATGATGACAAAGTTTGGTGCTGGATTTTTTGATGAAAGAGATTCCGTCCTCGCTGAGCTGCTGAATGCATTCGGAAGGGATGATTTCCGGCATGGACAAAAGTCCGCGGTAATCCGTTCGCATAATATCATTGATTTTTTTAAAATTGCGTTCTATGGATGTTCGAATGATGCAGAGATTGCGGATGATTCGGGCATTTTTGTCTTTTGAAAGACGGTTGAAAACATCGAGCTGCGGAGCTTCGTGCTCATTCTCAAAAATGCGCTGAGGGACGCCTATAAGAAACGCGACTTTTGAAACAAGTTCATATGTGCTGTCTTTATAAGCAATTTGTTCGCCGGAATAGTCGGCACTGTTCGAGGTTGCGGGTGTGTTCATGGTTTACTCCTTTCAACGAAACACTTGTATTGAGAGTTATTGATTTCGACAGGCACGATTTGAGATAAAACGGTTTTGCTGCATACACCCCTTTACCTGCCGGTCGATTATAACTCATAGGATATTATACACGGAAATTCGTTTAATTTCAATCATCAAAAGTCCGAATTAATAAGAAAACGGCTGTCGAATTAACGAAAGGATGCTCTGAATAATCTTTTTTTTGCGGAAAGGGACTCCGCTTGCGGTGCTGCTGTAGAAATTTGTTTGGAACTTTATTCGTAACGGAATTTTTGAAAAAGGACTGCCGCAGGCAAAAAGCCGTTTGCAGCAGCCCGGTCAATCTCGGTTTGTCGGGTAAAACCGCAAAATCAATCCGCAAAGTTTGAAGCGGAGTCAATGCGGTCGGTGTTCAGAATTTCAAGAAGCTCCTCAAAGGGGCAGACAACGCGTTCCGCCGCAGGGTGAAAATAGAACGTGCATGTGCGGTTGTCGAATGCGAATTCATCACCGGTTTCGCTCCAAAGTATTATGCGCTTGTTGCTGCGTGTTGCGAGAGCAACGCCAAGTTCGGTATGTGTGCCTTGCCCGCCGGGAAGAAGGGCAACGACAAGCTCGGCATCGCGGACGGCGCGCAGTTCGTTGGAAGCAACTTCGCTCATGCGCTCTGCGCCTTCGTGACGAATGTCACCGTGGGTTGTCCAGTCGTACGTCTGTTCATGCCCGTTGCGGCGCAAAACCTCGGCGGCTTTACGCGCATGCTCGGCATTTACAAGACCTGTTGCAATATAAAATCTCATAGCCTTTCCTCAAGATTGCAAAAAACCGTTCGCGGTGCGTTTAATATGCACAACGAAAAAACAGCTGCAATCGCTTCGATTTTTAGATTTAAAATTAATCATTGCTAATTTTGCCCTCTGCCCAATGTTTTCGGCAGAGACCTATATATTTATCGTCGGCACCGAGGACGACCTGTTCACCGACTTTGGTAATTCCGCCTTTACCGTCAAGCCGCGCGTTCATGATCGCTTTCCTTCCGCACCAACAAATTGTTTTTATCTCTTCAATCGTGTCGGCAAGAGCCATGAGAGTGTGACTGCCCTCAAAAAAATTGCCCTGAAAATCAGTTCTCAACCCATAGCATATCACAGGAATATTGTATTTGTCAACTGCCTCAACAAGCAGCATTACCTGCGCTCGGGTCAAAAACTGCGCTTCGTCAACGATTATGCAGTCATACACATGATCATGCACATCGTTCCACGGAATATCATCGAACAAAATGCATTCGTCGGTCAGCCCGCAGCGGGAACGCACGATGCGTGCACCGTCGCGAATATCAACAGCCGGCTTCACAAGCAGAGCTTTTTGCCCGCGCTCGCCGTAGTTGTATTTGACCATTATTGCCTGAGCTGTTTTTGAAGAGCTCATTGCGCCGTAACGAAAATAGAGTTTAGCCATAGTTCGAAATCCCCCGTGCCGGGAGATTATAACATAATTATGCCGCAATTTCAATCACTGCGGATAAACAGGGGCGGATTTATATGCCGAGCGTAACCGATAATTGACGCAGGAAAAGCAAATGCCGAAAAATCGTATCAACCGCTTGACAAACGTGCAGACTATGATTAAAATATAAACTGCGGGGATTTATCAGCGGTTAATTCCGCATTATTCTCTGCCGAATTTCATAGGGCTGTGACGGAAAGAGTACGGACAGCTTCCGCTTTCAGAGACCCGGCGTTCGGTGCAAGTCGGGAGCGGGGTATCCCGAACATGGCTCCCGAGCCCCCGAGGTCGAACCGAAATATGCACGCATTGCATACAGCCGTGCAGAATTCATTAAGACACGGCGTGTGCGCACGTTACAGCGCAAAATGAGCCGACACGGTATGTTTGCGCATACAAACGCCTTTTGTCGGGAATTAGGGTGGTACCGCGACAACGCCGCATACCCGAACAGCGTTTCTGCCGTTTTTGCGGCGGAAAGGTTCATCGTGCATGACGGACGCCCCTATATCCCTTGACCGGATATGGGGGCGTTTTTAATTTGTTTTCAAAAAATTCAAAACGCAAATATCCGGAATACTTCCGAAGGAGAGTTTTTATGACGGAAATCATGAAAGAAAAGAAAACTTATTACATCACAACGCCCATTTACTATCCGAGTGCAAAACTGCATATCGGACACACCTACTGCACCGTGAACACGGACGCGCTTGCACGCTATAAGAGAATGCGCGGCTATGATGTTTACTTTTTGACCGGTGCGGACGAACACGGACAAAAGATTGAACGCAAGGCAGCGGAAGCGGGAGTTACACCTCAGCAGTATGTTGACAACATCGTTGCGGGGTTCCACAGCCTTTGGCAGCTTATGGATATTTCCAACGACGGCTTTGTTCGCACGACGGATGATTACCACGTTGCATGCGTTCAAAAGGTCTTTAAAAAGCTCTATGATCAGGGCGATATTTATAAGAGCAGCTACAAGGGCATGTATTGCACGCCCTGCGAGGCGTTCTGGACGGAGACGCAGCTCAAGGAGAGCGGCGGAGTGTGCCCCGATTGCGGCGGCAAGGTTGAAGAGGTTGAGGAAGAAAGCTATTTCCTTAACGTCAGCAAATATGCGCCCCGCCTCATCGAATACATTGAGACTCACCCCGAATTTATTCAACCCGCCTCCCGCGCAAAAGAGATGCTCAACAACTTCCTGCTTCCGGGGCTTGAGGATCTCTGCGTCAGCCGCAGCACCTTTAAATGGGGTGTGCCCGTCAGCTTTGACGACAGGCACGTTATCTATGTCTGGATAGACGCTCTGTCGAACTATATAACAGCTCTCGGCTATAATCCCGACGAGCCGGAAACCGAGCTGTTCAGAAAGTACTGGCCGGCGAACGTCCACATCATCGGAAAGGACATCATGCGCTTCCACGTCATATACTGGCCGATAATCCTGATGGCGCTTGACCTTCCGCTCCCCGAAAAGGTCTTCGGTCACCCGTGGCTCAACATCGGACAGGACAAAATGAGCAAGTCGAAGGGCAATTCCATCTATGCCGACGACCTTGCAAAGGTGTTCGGAGTTGACGCGGTAAGACAGTACGTCCTCGCAGAAATGCCTTATCTCAACGACGGAAGCATCACGTACGAAAACGTCGTTGCAAGGTACAACAACGACCTTGCAAACAACCTCGGCAACCTTGTCAACCGCACGCTTGCAATGACAGGCAAATATTTCGGCGGGATCGTCCCTGTCCCGGCGGAAGACGCGGGAACCGATGCGGAGCTGCATGAGTTCGTCGCGGCATCCTGCGAAAGAATGAAGGCGCAGATGGACACATATCACGTTGCCGACGCAGTTGACACGGTATTCTCCCTCTTCAGACGCGCAAACAAGTATATTGACGAGACAACGCCGTGGACTCTTGCAAAGAACGGCGAGACCGCACGTCTCGGAACAGGGATCTACAACCTGCTTGAGACGATAAGGGTCGGCGCCGTCATGCTTGAGCCGTTCATGCCGTCAACCTCGGCGAATATACTCACTCAGCTCGGAACAGACAGGGCTGATTATGCCTTCGGCGGGCTTGAGAGCGGAAAACACATCGGAGAATCAAGGGTTCTCTTCTCCCGTCTTGACGAAAAAGAGACGGTCGAAGCCCTCCGTGCGGCAAACAAGAAGGACGAGCCGGAGATCCCGCGTCCCGATGACTGCTGCGAGCCGATATCCATCGACGATTTCATGAAAACCGAGCTCCGTGCCGCAAAGGTCATCGCCTGCGAACCGGTTCCGAAAGCAAAGAAGCTGCTGAAACTGCAGCTTGACCTCGGTTACGAGAAGCGTCAGGTGGTTTCCGGAATCGCAAAGTGCTATAAGCCGGAGGAGCTTATCGGAAAGAAGCTGATAGTTGTCGCAAACCTCAAACCGGCAAAGCTCTGCGGAGTTGACAGCTGCGGAATGATCCTTGCCTCCGGCGAAGGAGACAATATCAGGGTGGCGTTCCTTGACGATTCGGTACCTGCCGGACAGAGGATCAGATGACACTTTTTGATACGCACGCCCATTATTACGACGAAAAATTCGGCTCCGACAGCGAGCGCCGCGAAGTGATCGGAAAAATACGGCAGGCAGGCGTGAAATACGTGATAAATGCCGGAACAAACCCGGATTCGTCGCGTCTTTCCCTTGCTCTTGCCGATGAGTACGACGGCTTTTACGCGGCTGTCGGGCTTCACCCGGAGGATATTTTCGACATTTCCGACCCGGAAGCCGCTTTTTCGGAGATAAGGGAGCTTGCCGCCTCGGAAAAAGCGGTGGCTGTCGGCGAGATCGGACTTGATTATCACTGGCACGGGGAGCCGTCGGAGCGCGAGCTTCAGAAATACTGGTTTTCAAGACAGCTTGAGCTTGCCTGCGAGCTCGGTTACCCGGTCGTTGTCCATGACCGCGATGCGCACGGCGACTGCCTTGAGACGGTTATGAAATTCCCGGAGGCGCGGGGCGTGTTTCACAGCTTCAGCGGAAGCCCCGAGACCGCCCGGGAGCTTATAAAGCTCGGATGGCATATCTCGTTTTCCGGGGTCATAACATTCGAAAACGCCCGCCGCACGGCACAGATCGTCACGGAAATACCGGAGGACAGACTGCTTATCGAGACCGACTGCCCGTACCTCACCCCTCATCCGTACAGGGGACGGAGAAATGATTCGTCCTATATGCTCCTGACGGCTGAAAAAGCGGCGGAGCTTCGCGGAATAAGCGTTGAACGCCTCTGCTCCGTTACACTTGAAAACGCGGCGCGGCTGTTCCCGCGGACGGGAATACTGCCGTCTTTATTGAATGAGGTGACTGCTTCATGACTGTAGCCTATGTGTACGGAAATTCTCTGTACCTCAATATCACAAACCGCTGTTCCAACTCCTGTACCTTCTGCGTAAGGACTCAGGCTGACGGCTTCTATGCCGATGACCTCTGGCTGAAGCGCGAGCCGACAAGGGACGAAATACTTGATGCGGTAAGAAAAGCAGAGCCGGAGAAATACGACTCGGTTGTTTTCTGCGGCTACGGAGAACCGACAGAGCGGCTTGACGATATGCTCCTTGTCTGCCGGCAGATAAAGAAGGAATTCTCCCTGCCGATACGCCTCAACACCAACGGACAGTCCGACCTCATAAACTGCCGGCGCACAGCCCCGGATTTGGCCGGCGCCGTCGACCGGATATCGATAAGCCTGAACGCCCCGGACGCGCGTGAATATGCCCGTATCTGCCGCCCGGTGTTCGGAGAAAAGGCGTTTCAGGCAGTTTTGACCTTTGCCGCCGACGTAAAGCAGTTCGTTCCGGACACCGTGTTTTCGGTTGTGAAGGACACCATCACGGATGCCGATATCGAAAAATGCCGCGAAACAGCGGCAAGGCTCGGCGTTCCGATAAGGGTCAGGGATTATATAAAAACCTGAAAGAACCGGCTTGCCGGCACAATATCCGTATACCGCAATACTACCATACTAAAATACTGCACTCTGTTTCGGAGGAAAAAACAATGCACAGCTATATCCGCGAAAACTACACAATGCTATTTGATTTCTATGAGCTTACGATGGTAAACGGCTATTTTCTCTCGGGATTAAAGGACAAGATATCGTATTTCGACGTATTTTACCGTCAGAATCCGGATAACGGCGGATACGCTATCGCCTGCGGTCTTGAACAGATCGTCGACTATATAAACAACATCCGTTTTACCGAGGAGGACATCGAATATCTGCGCTCCAAAAAATGCTTTGACGAGAAATTCCTTGACTATCTGCGCACCTTCCGTTTTACCGGAGATATCTACGCAATGCCGGAGGGTACGCCTATCTTCCCGGGAGAGCCTGTCATAACGGTACGTGCTTCGGCGATTGAGGCGCAGTTTATTGAAACGTTCCTGCTTCTCACCTTCAATCATCAGTCGCTTATCGCCACAAAGGCAAACCGCATAGTCCGCGCGGCAAACGGCAGGGCTATAAGCGAGTTCGGCTCCCGCAGGGCGCAGGGACCGGGCGGTGCCATACTCGGTGCAAGAGCATCCTATATCGCAGGCTGCGCAGGAACCGCGTGCGCGATCGCCGACGAACGGTTCGGAGTTCCGGCGACCGGAACAATGGCTCATTCATGGGTCCTTATGTTCGATTCCGAGTACGAAGCCTTCGACACATACTGCAGGCTCTACCCGACCTCAAGCACCCTCCTTGTCGATACCTACAATGTCCTTTCAAGCGGCATTCCCAACGCAATAAAGGCATTCAAGGCAAACGGAATCACAAAGTGTGCCGTCAGGATAGACTCCGGCGACCTTACGTATCTTTCGAGGAAGGCAAGAAAGATGCTTGACGAGGCGGGGCTTCCCGACTGCAAAATTGTAGCTTCAAACGCGCTTGACGAGTATATCATCCGCGATCTTCTCACTCAGGGCGCGCAGATCGACGCATTCGGAGTCGGGGAGAGGCTTATCACCTCAAAAAGCTCCCCTGTTTTCGGCGGGGTTTACAAGCTGGCTGCTGTCGAGGACGGCAACGGCAACATCATCCCAAAGATCAAGATAAGCGAAAACCCCGAAAAGGTCACGACCCCGCATTTCAAGAAGGTCTTCCGCCTGATCGAGCGTGAAACCGGAAAAGCCATTGCCGATTATATCACCGTTCATGACGAGACGGTAGATGAAACAAAGCCCCTTACGATTTTCGACCCGAACTTCACCTGGAAGTCAAAGACCCTGACGGATTTCTATGCAATCGAGCTTCAGAAGCCGATCTTCAGAAACGGACAGCTCGTCTACAAGCTCCCCACAACAGAGGAGATCCGTAAATACTGCTCCGAACAGATGGATATGCAGTGGGACGAGGTCAAGCGCTTTGAGAACCCGCACAATTACTATGTTGACCTGTCTCCCAAGCTCTGGGATACAAAGCAGCTCATGCTTCACGGTCTCACAAGGTAACCCGGCACTCCAACCGATTATAAAAAGGCTGTTAAAAAACCCGATGTTTTTTAACAGCCTTTTTTCTGCAATAAGGTCAGAGCAATAAACGGAATAACCCGCCCCTGTCGGTTCCGACCTTGGTTTCGGCATCCGCCTCCGTCAGGTCATCGGTGCTCCCTGTCACCTTATCTGAATCATGGAACTTTCTGCCGATTTCATAACTCCAGCCGGCATCTCCGGGGGACATACTCTGTCTCAGACAGCAGACCGACACAAGCAGGACCACCGCTGCCGCCGCGCCTGCCAAAAATATGCGATGCCGCACTTCCGCCTTTCTGCGTCGCAAAGCAAACATGGCCTCCATGCGCCTGTCAAGCGAAGCGGGGACATCTGTCTGTCCGCAGGCATCAGCCTCACGCCCCATATCCGCAGCAAGCCGCTCTGCAACGGCTTTTGCAATTTTTTCATAATCATCGTAACCGTCAGAACCGCCGTTTCCGTTCACAGTATACCACTCCGTCCGTTTTAAAAATTCCGGAATCACCGTTCATAGGATTCCATCTCATCATTTACCATTATACCCTGTGTTGTCTCAATTGTAAAGTCACAAAATCGTCGCAAAACATGACAAAATCGTCATAATCCGATCATCCCGTTAACATTCAGGTCACATTTGACGGTACGAAAAACAGAAAAAGGGCTGTTAAAAAACCCGAAGTCTTTTAACAGCCCCATTTTTCAGCCGTGATCAGCCGATAAGAGTGTAATTGTTGGTAAGAGGAGCGTTGAACCACGCGGTGTCAACAAACAGACCCTGAGTGGTGTTGTCGTTGTCAAGGATGATGTTAGCAAGAATAAGAGTCGTGCCCTTCTTCATCTCAATATTTCCCTTGGCAAATGCAGCGGAGTCGATGCGGCACTCGATAATGTAGCCGGTTTCGGTCATTGTCGAAGCGATCGCGGCATCCGGAACGTCCTTTCCATGCTCAGTATCACCATATACAAAATGTTCGCCGATGTATGCCTTTCCGTCGGAAGCCGAGGGGCAGAATGAGAAGAAGAACAGCTGATTTGCCACACCGCCCGCACAGTTCGGGTCAATGTAAACCGCAATCTGGGTACCGTCAAGGTTGTTATAGCTTCCGTTTCCGGCAGTGTGCCTTCTGTCGCAGAAAACAGAGTCGTTGATCTCCATGCTTACATAGAGTCCCTTCTCATCCCAAAGATATCTGAATGTTCCGCCCTGGCAGACAGCAGAGCTGCCGGTTCTCTCGGTGGTGTTGGTGTTGTCGAGCTTGACCTCGAGAGCACCCTTCCACTCATCGGCGTCGAATTTACCGTCGATCGTGGGAGCCTTGGATGCCTTGGGGATGTGGTAATCAGTCTGAGCGGGGATCTCTTTGTTCTGAACAGGGGCGGGGGGCACTTCAGCAGAGGTGTCTGCAGG
>ERZ780177.4120-NODE-4120-length-10308-cov-2.000780_pt1 | contig 10308 bp, 6 predicted proteins | sample MGYA00510973_ERZ780177 | MGnify/ENA primary metagenome ERZ780177 (study PRJEB29588, sample SAMEA2144396) | human gut metagenome | biome: human gut; feature: human-associated habitat; material: faeces | place: Denmark | collected 2008/2010 ...
ATGGTCGCGGTTTTCTATTTCGTAATGATCAGACCGCAGAAGAAGCAGGAGAAGCAGATCGCCGAAATGCGCGACAGCCTTGCCGTCGGCGATGAGGTCGTAACCATCGGCGGGATCATCGGAACGGTGCTCATAATCAAGGACGACAAGATCATGATCGAGACCGGAAACGACAGGACCAAGCTCACGATCCTTCGTTCCTCCGTCAAGACGGTTCTCAAGGATGAGGACGAAGCGCCCGCGAAATAAACCGGACGCGCCGAAAACAGCATAAACGGCACAGCCGCCGCATATCATTGTAACAAAACGATGTGCGGCGGCTTTTTCCGTCCGCAGGCTTCCGGGAGGGGCTACAATGAACCGAAATATGCTGAAAAACTCTCTTATCGGTGCCGGAATCGGGATCGGTGCCGCGCTTATACTGCTGCTTGTTTTCTGCGCCGTGCTTACAAAATGCGGCGATCCCGCAAGGCTCGTGCCGGCTGCCGCCGCAGTCGCGAGGTTTATCGGGGCTGCCGCCGCGGGATTTTCCGCCGCGCGCTTCAACCGGGAGAACGGGCTTGCCACCGGTGCTCTGTCCGGGGGGTTCTATGCCCTGCTGATACCTCTTGCCGCCGCTTTTTCCGACGGTGAGTTCCGCATTCTGCCGCTTCTGCTTGTCTGTCTCATATGCACGGCGATTTCCGCGGTGTGCGGGATCATCGGCGTTCCCGGCGAAAAGTCCGGCAGAGCAAAGCGGCGTGCGATGATGAAAAGGCTGAGTGCGGGGAAATAAGAAACGGGAGGAACGAGGGGCTCTGCCCCTGACCCCGCTCCCTTTCTTTAAAAGAAAGGGAGGGAAAGAAGAATCAAAAAACAGAATATTTAAATTGTCTCAATGGGAAGAAAAGTTGACAGATGCTGACACAGTCCGACAATTCAGTCCCCGCCCTTCTTCCCTGCGGCGGCGGCTCCGGCTATCACCATCAGCCCGCCGAACACCTTTCTCAGTATCGCGGCATCAACCTCAGACGCAAGGATCGAGCCGAGAACCGCGCAAACCGCTCCCGGAACGGCAAGGGACAGTATCCTTCGGAAATCGAGTCTTCGTTTTTTCAGGTTGACAGCGATCGCGGGGAGTGCGGAGGAGAGGAAAAACAGAAGATTTATGCCCTGAGCCTCAAGCTGGGGCATTTCTCTTGCACGGGTGAGATAAATGACGAGCAGTCCTCCTCCGCCGACTCCCATCCCGGCGAGGGCGGCGGTGAGGAATGCCGCGGCGATATCGGGAAAGAACACGGCGTCACTTCTTCCGGCGGAGGAACAGCCTTGAAAGCGCCCTGCCGTTGAAGGGGATGAGCGGGTAGAGATACGACCGGGAGCCGTCCACCGTCCGGTTGAGGGCGATGAGAAGCACCGCCGCCGCAAGTCCGAGCGCAAATCCCCACCAGCCGAGAAATTCCGACGCGACAAGCAGGAATATCCGCAGGAATTTGACCGCGTAGCCAAGCTCATAGCTCTGCTGGGTGAACGACGCGATTGCGACTATCGCCATATACAGTATTGTCTGAGGCGAAAACCAGTCTGCCTGCACCGCATAATCGCCGAGGATAAGCCCTCCGACCACCGACAGAGAGTTGCTGAGCATACTCGGCGTATTGAGCGAGGCGAGCTTCAGCCCGTCTATCATGAACTCGGCTATAAGAAGCTGAAAAAGAAGCGGTACGGCGGCAGGCTCGTTGATTTTGATAAAGGACAGCCAGTCCGGAAGGCTGTCCGGGGTCTTTACAAGCAGATACCACATCGGCGTCAGGACAAGCGCGAGAAAGAAGATAAGCATCCGGGTGATCCGCAGGTAGCTTCCGACGACCGGGGGAAAATAGTAATCGTCTGTCTCCTGAAGGAAATCGAAAATCGAGGTCGGCAGGAACATGACCTGCGGGGAGTTGTCGCAGATGACGGTGACGCTTCCCTCCTCAAGCATTGCCGCGGCGGCATCGGGACGCTCGGTATAGCGGATCTTCGGGAAGGGGTTGTACCAGCCGGTCTTTATCAGGCACTCTGCAAGGCTCTGCTGGGACATATTGAGCGACTCGGTCTTAAGCGACGACAGCTTTTTGCGGAGAGCGGAAACCAGCCTGTCCGGGGCTTTCCCGTCAACATAGCACATTACAACGTCGCACTGTGCCGGGTCGCCGACGGTGAATTTTTCGGTTATCAGCTTCGGGTCGCGGAGTCTGCGGCGGATGAGCGCGGTGTTTCTGACAAGCGATTCGCCGAAGCCGTCGCGCGGACCGCGGAGCACCTTGTCGTTCTCCGGCTCGTCCACCGAACGGAGGGGATATGACTTGATATCGATGACCGCAGCCTTATCCGCGCCCTCAACCGCAAGCACTCCCCGCCCGGATATCACCGCAGAGGTAAGCGCCGCAATGTCGTCAGTCAGCGTCACATCGGGATGCGGAAGAGAATCCATACAGGTCTTCGGGCTGTCGGCAAGCACCGCAAAGCGTATCATTTTCTCTGCCGCTTCCCCGTCGCAAAGCCCGGCGACGGAATAAAATGACGCCTGTGCGCTTCCCCGCGCGGCGGAAAACTCTCTTTTTGTGACGTCAAAGCTCCTCCCGACGCCGAGCGCCGCGTCAAGCCGGGCGATGATCTCTCTGTATTCCACGTTTGCCTCCGTTTTTTGCAGCAGCTTTACAGTGAGTATCTGCATTCCGGCGGATATTTATCCCGAAAAAGCGAAAGAACCGGCAGAACGGTGATTTACAGCCGATTGACCGAAACAAACTGCTCTCTGTTGCCGTATGTATTGCAATAATTCTCTTGCAAACCGTCGGGATAAATGGTATAATTGTTCCCGGTATATTCCGGCGGTTCCGGATATGCCGAGTCTTATTTCCGGGAGAAAGAATATGATCGGATTATACAGTGAAAAATCCCCGAGTTCGTCGCGCATGGGGCGTGACGTCATGTTTGCCGACAGGGAGAACCTCTGGCAGTATGAGGGGCATATAAATGATGTTTTCGGCTTCGTGAACGAGCGGCAGATCTGTCGTCCGGAGCTTTGGGAGAGGTTTGTGCTTCAGTTCCGCACACATCCCGATTCCGACGGCGGCTGGAGAGGCGAGTTCTGGGGCAAGATGATGCGCGGAGCCTGCTTTGTTTACCGCGCGACAAAGAACAAGGAGCTTTACTCCGTGCTTGAAAAGACCGTCTGCGACATGATGGACAGCGCAGATGAGAACGGCAGGATAAGCTCGTATTCTGTTGAGCGCGAGTTCCGGTCGTGGGATATGTGGTGCCGGAAGTACGTCATGCTCGGCATGGAGTATTTTTATGAGATCTGCGATGATGAGGCTCTCCGCGGCAGGATTTTGTCCTCTCTCTGCGGTCAGCTTGACTATATAATCTCAAAGGTCGGGAGAAAAGAGGACGGAAAGACCCCGATATGCGAGACGAGCGACTACTGGCGCGGGCTGAATTCCTCGTCTGTGCTTGAGCCGGTAATGAAGCTCTACAACATGACCGGAGAAAAAAGATACCTTGATTTCGGCGGTTATATCGCGGAGTGCGGCGGAACGTCGGTCGAGAACCTCTTTGACCTTGCGCTGAACGACAAAATGATGCCGTATCAGTACCCTGTTACAAAGGCTTACGAAATGATCTCCTGCTTCGAGGGTGTGCTTGAGTATTACCGTGTGACCGGCGACGAAAAGTACCGCACCGCCGTTGTCAACATCGGAAAGCGTGTGCTTGAGACCGATTTCACGGTCATCGGAAGCGGCGGATGCACCGGGGAGCAGTTTGACCATTCTTTCGTGCGGCAGGCGAACACCACAAACAGCCGCGTCAAGCAGGAGACCTGCGTGACGGTCACATACATGAAATTCTTCCTTCAGCTTCTGCTTGTGACCGGCGACCCGATATACGCTGACGCTTTTGAAAGAGCATATTACAACGCCTACGAGGGCGCACTCAACACCGGGTGGGCATTCGATGCCGACGACACGAGAATATACGACACGTGGGTGAAGGAGCCTGTCCCGTTTGACAGCTACAGTCCGCTCACCGCCGGAAAGCGCGGAAACAACGTCGGCGGGCTTATGAACATCTGCGGAGACAGGTATTACGGCTGCTGCGCCTGCATAGGCTCTGCCGGAATCGGTCTTGTGCCGGAGATGCAGGTGCTGACATATGAAAACGGGCTTGCGCTGAACCTTTTCCTGCCGGGAGAGGTCACGACCCGCACGCCGTCCGGAAACAGGGTGCGCATTGTCACAGAGACCGGCTATCCGGTGTCAGGGAAGGTGAAGCTCACGCTTTATCCCGGGGCGGCGGAGAAATTTGAGCTGTCGGTGAGAAATCCCGGCTGGAGCAGGAACACGGGTGTGTTGCTGAACGGCGAAAGCACCGATGCCGCTTCCGGCTATATCCGCATTTCCCGCGAATGGAAGTCCGGAGACACCGTTGAGCTTGACCTTGATATGAGGATAAGAACCGAGCGCCCGACGCCCTACGGTCATCAGATACTTATGACCAAGGTCGATTGGGGTCACAATTACATTCTTCCGGTATACGACGAGGAGGACCCGGCGGCAAAGTATCACATCGCGCTTCTCCGCGGTCCGGTCGTGCTTGCGCAGGACAGCCGCCTCGGAAGCGAGATCGACGGCGCGGTTCAGATCGCCGTTGACAGCGAGGGCTATGCGGAAGGGAGACTTACCGCGGACATCCCGTTCCCGCACGCCGTCGGTGCAGAGATCCTGCTCTCCGACGGAAGCTGTATGAAAACCGTCGATTACGGCTCCGCAGGAAAACTGTGGACAAACAAGAGCCGTGTTGCGGCATGGATCCTGACAAAGGACTGCGCGGGAGAATAAGGCTTAATCTTAATAAACGCACAGCAAAGGGCTGTTAAAAAACCGGTGTTTTTTAACAGCCCTCAAAATTTCCGGTACGGTGCAAAGGTCTTTTGCCCATATAAATCCGGAGCGGCTCATGCCATGGTTTCAAGCATTTTCAGAGTAACCTCATAGTCTGTCGGCAAACCGTTCTCAAACCTCCGGCTCTCCTCCGACATATATTCCGCCATGCGGTGCACCTCGTTGCCGAGAGAACCGGCGACGTGCGGAGAGAGAAACACGTTTTTCATGTTATAAAACGGCGAGTCGGCAGCCGGCGGTTCCGGTTCGGTTACGTCAAGCACCGCCGCGCGTGTCGGAACCTCTGTCAGCGCCTTTATAAGATCATTTTCGACCACCTGTGCGCCGCGCCCGGTGTTTATAAAGGTCGCGCAGGGCTTCATCAGCGAGAACAGGTCGTAATTCAGCATCCCGACCGTCTGCGCGTTGTTGGCGAGATGGTTTGAGATCACATCGCTCCCGGAAAACAGTGTCGGAAGGTCACAGAGCGTCACTCCAAGCGCCTTCGCCTTCTCTTCCGGAAGAAACGGGTCGAAAACAAGGATATTTATATGCTCAAGCACGGCGTGGATACGCTCAATCACCATTTTTCCTATCATCCCGGCACCGATTATTCCGACGGTAGCATCATAGTTGCCGGGAAGCCCGTAGATATCCGGGCGGTTATCCCAGAGCGGACCGCTGCCCGGCGTGTGAAGGCGTCGGTAATAGCCGGTATTGGCAAGTATGATCTGCGCAAGAGTATATTCCGCGACGGGAACTCCGTTCGCCGCCCATGCGCTGAATACCTTTATTCCCTGATTCAGAAACTCCCGCGCAAAATCCTGAACCGACCCGGCGGCATAGAACACCGCCTCGGCTTTCGGGAAATACCGCCTCACCTCATCCTCCGTAAAGACCGGCATTGCCCATGTCGAGAAGAGATATTCCGCCTCCGAAGCCGATTCCGGGGCTTCGGCAAGCATTTCCTTTGACAGAACCCTGCCGCCGCAGACAAATTCGTAACGCGCCGCAAGCTCCTCCTTTGTTTTTTCGGAATAGACCCAGTCAACAACGTTTTGCTGACCGAGATACACTGATTTTTTCATATACCGCATATCCCCCTTTATCATAGTTCCTGTTATGCCACGGGATTGATGTTAACCCATGTCCGACGGCTTACGCGCCCATTTTCATCCACAGCAGCAACAGCATATGTTGCTCTGTCAGTATCGCTTTTTTCACTGCCAACCGTATATGACAGTAACTCTGTCTCTGTAACCAAAGTATAGTCAGATGCATCGTTGAGCGCAACATAGACACAATATGACACGGCATCCGCAGATGCTTCCCATGACAAGGTTGTTTGGTTCCCTGAATTTGCCGCAGTCAATCCTTTGGCAGGAGAAACAGCTTTGGCAAAAGGAATGGATGTTATATGATACTCTATACCTTTTTCGGTTTCAAATGATATCATATCAGATCCATTACGAACAAAATCAACTGTCTTGCCGTCGGCATCTGTCACAATCGCCTTAGCGATATCAGGATATTTCACGGTGCATATTTCGCCTGCTTCAGACCTGATTGTAAATTCGGTCGCATGACCATTCTTCCACTTTGCGCCAATTTCAAAAGCACCTCGGGCAACAAGACCGCTGTACTCACCACTGTCCCATGCTGAAGGCAATGCAGTCAAAGGTTCAATATACCCTTCATGAGATTGCAGCAGCATCTCGGCTATACCGGCAGTACCTCCGAAGTTCCCATCAATTTGGAAATACCCGTCCAGAACATCTAACAGATTTTCGTTGGTCGTATATTTCAGCATATTTTGCAGAAGAGTATAGGCATGATCACCATCCTTCAGGCGTGCCCAACCGCACAGCCGGTTTGCCAATGCCCATCCATTCGGGTTGCGGTCTCCGCGTTTTTCAAGTGATGTTGCTGCCGCATCAAGCCACGCAGGTGTATGGGAATTAACCATTGTCCCGGGATACAGTCCCAGCAAATGCGAAATATGACGGTGCTGTTGTTCACCAAACTGACCATATACCGATTCTTCACGGAATTCCTTGATTTGCCCCGACGCACCGATTTTGATTGCGTCGAGTTTGTTGATTATACTGTCAATGCGGGATAATGTTGTATCCCGGGCAATGTCAATCCCAAGAATTTTTGCTGCCTGAAGTGCATGATCCATAGAATCATATGCCATAACCTGATCGAACGTTGTCCCATCGGGCTTGAAATCCACATGGTTTTCAGGAGAACCGGTAGCATATGTCAGATAAATACCGTCTGCCCGCAAGCGGACAATACGAGACATAAAATTGGAATTCCCAAGAATCTTAGGATAAACAAAGTCCTTCAGCACTGAGTTGCTTTTTGAAAACTGATAGTAATCCCAAAAGTTCTCTGCCATCAAAGCACCCGTGCCATACCCGTCGATTCCGTTGCCGGAAATACAATATGCATGATACGCACGAAGACCCGTGCCGAGGTTCCAACCGTTATCACCTTTCGGATCGTAATTCTCCGGGGCATTTTCACTTATCACCAGAGATGAATCTCTTAGAAGTTTAGGATATATTGCATTGAAATAATCCACATATGGCTCAAATGTTTCTGCCATATTTGTCGGGAATGCCGGCCAATAATTCATCTGCGTATTGATATTGTGCCAATATCCTGATCCGCACACACTGGAATAGTACCTGTTCCATATGCCCTGAAGATTAGCCGGGAGTCCTCCTTTGCGTGAGGAACTGATGAGCAAATATCGTCCATACTGAAAAAACAGCTCTTCAAGATATGTACCACCATCAGTTTTATTACTTCCTGAAGTTCTGTATTTCCTGATCAGTGCATCCGTGGGAAGTGACGGAACAGATGAGGAAGCAAGATCAAGACGCACACGACCAAAAATCCCATAGAAATCAGAAACATGTGATGCATATACAGCATCAAATCCTTTTGCAACTGCATTATTTACATTGCTCAGTAATTCCTTCTCGTCCAACAGGCTTCTGAACAATTTGAAGGCTCCATCCTTGGTAAATACTTTTGAATCACCGATTGGATAGTTTGTTTCGATGGAAATATAAACTTCCACACTGTCGGCATCGGTAACGGTAATCTTTCCATTGTCGCCGTTTTCATTCTCAGCCACTAACTTTCCGCCGTGCGGTACAACTTTAAATATCCCCTGATACAACACATTGTAAATTCCGTACCGACCAGACATAATGATAGTATCACCGTCTGCAACAACTTTCCCGGTTCTTTCAATTGATGATGTATAACCGGTTCCCATATAAGGAATAGTTGGGCGAAGAGTGAAACTGACTTTCCCGCTTCTTGCAGAAGAAAGCCGGATTACCATAACCTTATCCGGATAGCTGGTGAAATACTCTCTTTCGTATTTCACCCCATTATAGCAATAACGGACTTTGGCAGTCGCGGTATTCAAATCCAGTTCTCTGTAATAATCGTATGTATCACTCAACTGGTGCGGAAAGTCAAGATAAACCTCTGCAAAATTTCCGACACCTATATCGCTGTCATTTGGATCTGATGAAGATAACGCATTGTGAGTAAGCTGAATGCGTTCATGCTCAGTCTGACCGAACACCATAGCACCAATATAGCCGTTTCCAAGAGGAAGCGCATAATGCTCCCACCCAATATAACCGTTTTTGACATCGGTATACGAACCATTTCCCTTTGTGGATCCTTGATCATCATCAGGAGCCGGCTCATTATACCACAATTTCAGTTCTTTGCCTTCGATAGTTGGCATTTCGACATTCTCCTTTGTTGTTTCGGATTCTTTGCGCGAGTCGGATGTGTCAGTATTGAAGTCATTTGTTGTATTCGAGACCTGATTTCCGGACAAGCTACAGCAATTCAATAATAAAATCATAAACGATGCAAAAAGCATCAGCCATAGTGTTAATCTGAAGCGTTTCGTTCAATTTCCTCTTTAATTATTGGAATAATCAAGGCCGCTCTGATTTTGTTGGAACATTATGCAGAGCTCGATCCCGCTGCACTTTTCAATGTGAATTGCAAGTTTGCGGATCCCGGCGTTGTCTGCCTGTCCGGGGACTGTCGGAGACGTGGGGAGCGGATGTGCATCCATAACGGTGAAGTACGCGCCCTCGCCCTCACGTATTGCGGCATACAGCTTCTTCCCGTTAAGCGTAAGGACTGCAGACTTACCGGAGCCGTCAACCTTTATCTCAGCCGGAGTGTGTGCAAACCACCACATTTCCGCAGTGCCGTCGATATGTATGCTGTCTTTTACGGCAACGTCGCGGGTATTCCTGTCGAATTCCACACGGCGGTGAAAAGCGGTGATGCCGATATCCCTGTCATATGCCTCCGTGAGGTCACCGACAGCGTAGCCGCCGTTTTTATCGGAGCCGAATTCGGAAATGCGCGCCGTGCCGCCGAAGCGCTGATCCCAGCTCTTTCCGGGGTTGAATACGACGGTATTGTGCCCCTCTGCCCTTGTGCGGTAGGTGCTGTAATAATCCGGGAGCAGGTAGCTGTCGGAGCCGAGGTCTATGAAGAACGACTCTCCCTGACTGTCCATGACAAAACTTCCGGCATCCATATGATCGTGACCGTCGCCGCCTATCGGATCGTCACAGTGGAAACCGAAATAAGTGTCGTTTCTGCCGTATCCCGTGCGGAAAACGGCGATTTCCGATATCGGAAGGCAGATATCAAGCAGGGTCTGATCCGGCTTTTCCGCGGAAAACTCCGGGCGATAGAGGATCATGTCGTTGACGGCTTCATCCTCCGAAAGATATTCCGTGTTCATTATCTGCACGGCGCGGGGATTGCCCTCTCCGAACTTATGAAAATAATCGGCAAGGAACATCATCTGCGACGGGTAATGCGACCCGCACCGCGCCATATCGTGATAACTGAACTGACTGACGGAACCGTTCACCGCCATGAGATAGCGATTCGTCATACTCATTCCGGGAACGTCCACGTAGCCGAAGTCCCTGCCGGTCGCCGTCATCAGGGATTTTATGCAGAGAACATAATGATACATCCCGTAATCCCAGTAACCCGGTCCCTCTTCATATGCACCGTAGGGTGCGAACAGCATTATCGCCTTGCCCATGTCGATAAGGGAATACTGCATTGCACGTTCCGAGCAGACAAGGTCATAGCCCTCAAGCTCGTCACAGATTGCAAGTCCGGCAATGCACTCTCCTGCGATTATCATGCACCAGTTATCAAACAGGTCTCCGCGCCAGTTCCACGAGCGGTTTCTCGGAAGGCCGTCAAGATCCTCCATATACGGCGCAAAGCCTTTTTCAATGATAGCACGGCGTATTATCCTGCGCTGATCATCGTTCATCCAGTCATAGATCCAGTCGTAACCGAGTCCCATTCCGCC
>ERZ780177.4141-NODE-4141-length-10262-cov-2.853140_pt1 | contig 10262 bp, 10 predicted proteins | sample MGYA00510973_ERZ780177 | MGnify/ENA primary metagenome ERZ780177 (study PRJEB29588, sample SAMEA2144396) | human gut metagenome | biome: human gut; feature: human-associated habitat; material: faeces | place: Denmark | collected 2008/2010 ...
GGCGACAGCCCCTTTGGCCTATTGGGGCATTTTCAGCGTTGCGGAGCAATGCGGAAAGAAAATGCCCTAATAGGCTATGCCTTTTGTAAAAAGGCGCGGGCGCGGAGCGGCCGATCTGTGGGCGACGGTGCCGCCGTCATGTCCGTCAGCAGGGGAGCCGATGAAAGAAAACCGACGGCCCGTAAGCCCGCCGCCCCTTTGCGCCCGGAGAGATCCCGTCTAATCTCGCAGGGCGCATTGGGGCGGATGACTTTACAGCGCCATATTCTTTGCGACAGTCTGCATATCCCGCAGGATCGACGAATCAAGAATCCGGGCATAGTGGCGGGTCATCTTCGTATCGGAGTGTCCGAGCATTTTGGCGACGTTTTCTATGGTCGCTCCGCTTGCAAGGGTCAGCGTGGCGAACGTGTGCCGCGCAGTATGGGTCGAAAGGTGTTTGCGAATACCGCATATATCGGCTAACTCCTTCAAATAAACATTCATCTTCTGATTACTGCACATAGGCAACAATACGCCGTGCGTTTGACAATAAGCGTTGGCGGTGTATCGGGACAGAATCTCCTGCGCTGCATCCATAATGGGAATATTACACATACTCCCGGTTTTCTGTCGCGGCTTACGAATCCAATGCAGACCATTTATATCTATTGTAATATGTTCCGGCCGAATTGCTTTACGTCCGAAAAAGCCAGTCCGGTCAGGCAGCAAAACCCGAAAATATCCCGTACCTGCGCTAACCGGGGAATGTCGATTGGTTTGTCAAGCAGTTTTTTCAACTCGGCCTTTTCCAAAAAATCACGCTCGACCGGCTCTTTGTGGAAACGAATTTCAGCAAACGGATCAGTCAACAACCAACCTTTCATCATCGCTATCCGGATAATCTTTTTCAGATTTTTCAGATATTGGATAGCGGTATTATGACTGCACCTACGTTCGGTTTTTAGAAAGAACTCATAGTCCTCGACAAACTGCCGGGACAATTCATCCAAATAAATATCGTCGCGGCGATAAGTTTGCCGCAAAAATTGTCCGATCAATTTCCGGCAGGTTTCATAACGCACCGCCGTTGCAAGCGCAACATCGATCCCCGCCAGCTTCTTCAGTTTTTCATTGTGTTCCACAAATACTTCGACCAACGTATGACGTACCGGACGATCCTTACCCAAATATCGGTTAAGAACTGTGTGCGCGGAAATCTCCGCACACTCCAACTCCAGATTCCGCCGGGCACGGAGTACGTTAGCCGACACCGCGTCAAGATAGAGATTCAACTCCCGACAGCCGCGGCCATTTTCAACGGCCTTTCCTTTGGCGGTATTCCACAACCGGGGAGCGACAAAACGCTTCACGGAAGCATCGGCGCGTTGTCCGTTCACAGTTATACGCATGAAAATCGGGGCTTCACCCGCTTTGTTGAGTTTTGTCCTGCGGATGTAAAAAAGCAGGCTGAATGTTGTCCTTTCCATAGACACTTTTTTAAGGGGTACAAAGATACTATCCCAAGTGCCGCTTGTCAAGATGTAAAACAATGCAATATAAAGAATTACATACAATTCGGTGTACTTTTTCAATCGCAAATCAGGTACACCGAATAGGCCACTGCCGACCCGCGTTACATTGCTTTTTAATGCCTGTGGACTAAACGCACAAAACCCCGCAAATAGTTAATTTGCAGGGTTTTGCTATTTTCTTCGTCGTACTTTTGCGGAAAGTGAGGGATTCGAACCCCCGGAACCTTGCGGTTCAACGGTTTTCAAGACCGCCGCGATCGACCACTCCGCCAACTTTCCGGGGACAAAAGTAGCACCGTTTTTCCATTCCGCCAAATCTTTACCGCGATTTATCGTCCGCAACGGCGGTCCGAAAATCAAAATCAGACGATAATTTTCTTCTTTATCCGAAAATTGCATATCTTTGTCAGTAAGTTAGGACCGAGAGGTTAGTTTCTTCACGCACGACACCATGAACAAAGCGCAGTTTGTCGAGGCCATCGCCCTCGACGCGAACATCTCGAAGATAGACGCCCGCAAGGCCGTCGACGCCATGATCCGGGTCACGGTGCAGTCGCTCCGCGAGGGCGAACGGCTGACCCTGACGGGGCTGGGTACGTTCAGCGTGCAGCAGAAATCCGAACGCGTGGGCCGCAATCCCCGCACGGGCGCCGCCGTGAAGATCCCGCCCCGCAAGGTCATCAAGTTCCGTCCTACGGCCGAGGTGGAATAACACCCCGTCCGCAAAAACACCGTAACATGCCCGAAATTTCACTCCGCGCCGAGCAGATGCCGGCCTCCCCGATACGCAAACTCGTCCCGCTGGCCGACGCGGCCCGCGCCCGGGGAACGAAGATCTACCACCTGAACATCGGCCAGCCCGACCTCCCCTCGCCCAAGGAGGGTCTCGAATCCCTCAAACACATCGACCGCAAGGTGCTGGAATACAGCCCCAGCGACGGCTACCGCTCGCTGCGCGAAAAGCTGGTGACCTATTACGAGCAGTATCAGATCAAGCTCTCGCCCGAGGAGATCATCGTCACCACGGGCGGCTCCGAGGCCGTGCTCTTCGCCTTCATGTCGTGCCTCAACCCGGGCGACGAAATCATCGTTCCCGAACCGGCCTACGCCAACTACATGGCCTTCGCCATTTCGGCGGGCGCCGTGATCCGCCCGGTGGTGGCCTCCATCGAGAACGGATTCGCGCTGCCCCCGATCGAGGAGTTCGAGAAGCTGATCAACGACCGCACGCGCGGCATCCTGATCTGCAACCCCAACAACCCCACGGGTTACCTCTACACCCGCCGCGAGATGAACCGCATCCGCGACATGGTGAAGAAATACGACCTGTTCCTCTTTTCGGACGAGGTCTACCGCGAATTCATCTACACCGGTTCGCCCTACATTTCGGCCTGCCACCTCGAAGGCATCGAGCAGAACGTCGTGCTGATCGACTCGGTGTCGAAACGCTACTCCGAGTGCGGCATCCGCATCGGCGCGCTGATCACCAAGAACAAGACGCTGCGCAATGCGGTGATGAAATTCTGCCAGGCGCGCCTCTCGCCGCCGCTCATCGGGCAGATCATCGCCGAAGCGTCGATCGACGCGCCGCGGTCGTACAGCACCGAGGTCTACGAGGAGTACATCGAACGCCGCAAATGCCTGATCGACGGACTGAACCGCATCCCGGGCGTCTACTCGCCGATCCCGATGGGGGCTTTCTACACGGTGGCACGGCTCCCGGTCGACGACAGCGACAAGTTCTGCGCCTGGTGTCTCTCGGATTTCGAATACGAAGGCGAAACCGTTATGATGGCGCCTGCGTCGGGCTTCTACTCCGATCCCGAATGCGGCCGCAACGAGGTCCGCATCGCCTACGTCCTCAAGCAGGAGGACCTTGAGCGCGCCATGGACCTTCTTGCCCTCGGCATTCAGAAATACAACGAAACGCACTGAAGAAAGCATAAAAAAGGAGCGGCGTATGCCGCTCCTTTTTGCGCGTCATGTATCGAAGATCGAAGCTTCAGCAGCCGCAGCCGGTGTCGCAGCCGCAGGAATTGCCGCAGCCATTGTTGCCGGTGCCGAAGATCAGCAGAAGGATGATGATCCACCACCAGCTGTTGCCGAAGGCGCAGAATCCGGACTGATTACAAGACATAACAAGACCTCCTGAAATATAACGTAGCGCGTTCTCGCTCGCTCATTCCATGTTATGCAGAGGCCCGGAAATGGTGACGGCTACGCGTACAGCTCATCGAGCGTGCCGAAGGTATAGCCCATCTCCTCCCACTTCGTCAGCAGCGTATCGAGGATCCGCGCGTTGGTCTGCGAGGTCGAGTGCAGCAGCACGACGGCGCCCGGGTGGATGCGCGGCAGCAGCTTGGCAAACGCCTGCTCGTCGGTCGGCTGGTCGTCCTGATACCAGTCGACATAGGCCAGCGACCAGAAGACGGTCCGGTAGCCAAGCTTCTGCGCCATCTCCAGATTCTTTTCGCTGTAGATGCCCTGCGGCGGGCGGTAATATTTCTGCATCTGCTCTCCGGTCACCTCGCGGTAGAGGTCCTCCAGGCTCGTCAGCTCCCGGCTGAACGCGGCCTCGTCGGAGAGCTTTGACATGTCGTAGTGGTGGTACGTGTGGTTGCCCACAAGATGCCCCTCGCGAAGCATCCGCCGGACAAGGACCGGGTTCTGCTCGATGTAATTGCCGACGACGAAAAACGCCGCCTTCACGTTGTGCTTTGCCAGCGCGTCCAGGATCGGCTCCGTGCAGCCGTTTTCATAGCCCGCGTCAAAGGTCAGGTAGATATTCTGTTCTGCCTCGTTCCCCAGATAGACCGCATCGTACCGCCGCAGCGCCTCGGCAGAGGCGTTGCCGACCGGCGCCTTGCCCTCCGTGCGGAAGCTCAGCCCCCAGGAACCCGTTTCGATGGCGCGGCTCTGCTGAAACAGCGCCGGCAGCGCCGCGCAGAGCGCCAGCACTGCCGCCAGCGCCAGCACCAGCCGTCCGTATTGCCGGAAAAATCGTCTCATAACAACACCCCCGTCTATCCCTATGCGGAAAGACGGGGGTATTATGCCTATAGGATCAGCACCAGCTGGTACAGCACGAACGCGGCCAGCCAGGCGACGCAGCACTGCGTAAGGGCGATCAGCGCGGCGCGCGGGGCGGAGCCGACCTCGCGGCGGATGGCCGCGATGGCTGCGACGCAGGGCGTGTACAGAAGCGTGAAGACGAGGAAGCTCAGCGCGGTCTTCGTCGTAAAGAGCGTGGACACGGCCGACGCGCCGAGCAGGATCTGCAGCGTACTGACGACGGATTCCTTCGCGATGAAGCCGGAGATCAGCGCCGTCGCGCAGCGCCAGTCGGCAAAGCCGAGCGGCGCGAAGATGGGCGCGAGCCAGCGGCCGATGATGGCGAGCAGACTCTGCTCGCTGCTGGTCACAACGTTCAGCCGCGCGTCAAAGCTCTGCAGGAACCAGATGACGATCGTGGCGAGGAAGATGACGGTGAACGCGCGCTCGATAAAGTCCTTCGCCTTGTCCCAGAGCAAAAGCGCGACGCTCTTGAGGCTCGGAAGACGGTAATTCGGCAGCTCCATCACAAACGGGATGGGATTGCCGCGAAAGAGCGTTTTTCCGAACACAAGCGCCGCCAGAACGCCGATAAGGATGCCGAAAACGTACAGTCCGCCCATGGCGAGCGCCTTATACTTCGGGAAAAACGCCGCGACGAACACGGAATAGATGGGGATCTTGGCGCTGCAGCTCATAAACGGCGTGAGCATGACCGTCATCTTGCGGTCGTGCTCGGATGGGAGCGTACGGGTCGACATGATAGCCGGCACGGTGCAGCCAAAACCGACGAGCATGGGCACGAAGCTGCGGCCCGACAGGCCAAAGCGACGCAGCACCTTATCCATGACAAAGGCCACGCGCGCCATGTATCCGGAGTCTTCCAGAATCGCTAAAAAGAAAAAGAGGAAAAACACCACCGGAATGAAAGTTGAAACCGTCTGCAGACCTCCGCCCACGCCGTCGGCAAGGACTACTTTGACGATTTCCGGCACGCCGATTGCTTCCAGAAGTTCCCCGAACCCAGTGACCATCACGCCGCCGACGAGAATGTCGAAGAAATCAATAAAGGCCGATCCTAAGTTCTGCGTGAAAAGGAACATGCAGTAGATGATGAAAAGGAAAATCGGGAATCCGGCGACACGATTGAGAACAATCCTATCGATGCGATCTGTGAGCGTAGTCGGCAGTTCCCCGGTTTTATGCTCGACCTTGGAACTCACGTCCGCCACGAGCTTGTAGCGTGCGTCGGCTACGGCAATATCCAAGTTCCCGACAAATTCTTTTTCCGTGCGTTCGATAATCGGCATCACGCGAGCGCGTGTGGCGACATCGAGCGATTCTCGCGATCCGTTGGCACCTTCCAGTAGTTCAATCGCAAGCCAGTGCGGATGCAAACTGTCGGCGTTTTGAATCTCTTGCTCGATTTCCTGATGGGCCTTTTCAATTGAAGGCGCGTAACGAAGCGATAATTTCGGAAGTGTCGGACTCTTTAAAAACTCGGCAATCATCTCCTTGAGAGCAAAAACGCCTTGTTCACGCGAGGCTACGATTCCGACAACCGGGCAGCCGAGCATCCTGCCGAGCGCTTCGATGTCAATCTCAATCTTGCGTTTTTTCGCCACGTCGAGCATGTTGACAACGAGCATCACGGGAACGCGCATTTCGATTAACTGGGCCGTCAGGTACAGATTGCGTTCCAAGTTCGACGCATCGACGATGTTAATGACGGCCTCGGCTTGCTGACTTAAGATGTAATCGCGCGCCACACGCTCGTCTTCACCCGTTTTAGAAACGGTCGTGAGCGAATAGATTCCCGGGAGGTCCACGAGTTCATAGTCGACCGAGTCATGCACGTAGTGTCCGACTTTCTTTTCAACCGTCACGCCGGGCCAATTGCCGACGTCCTGATGCGAGCCTGTTAAGGCATTAAAAAGCGTTGTCTTCCCGCAATTGGGATTACCGACGATACAAATGATGTGCTTCATTGACCGGTTACCTCGACTTCCATCACGTCAGCCTCCCCCTTGCGAAGACTCACAAGACTTCCGCGCGCTTTGATTTCCCCCGGGGCCCCCCAGGGGGCCCAGCCGCTGCAATTCAAACTGTGTCCCCGGCACCAAGCCGAGCATCAAAAGCCGTTGCCGATATTCGGCGGCACCGCTTGTAAAGGCAGTGATTTTGGCGATTTGACCGGGCGCCATTTCTTTGATACGCATTCTTTTCTCCTGTCAACGGATACAAAATGTTTGAGAATGATTCTCATTTTGGCGCATTATAGGCATAGTCGCGAAAAGAGTGCAAAATAGAATCATTCTCAATCGATGCGTACCGGGGAACCCCATCGGATTCGAGGTTTCACAAGGCAGCTTGCGCCGTCCTTGCGGCCAACAAAAACCGGACTCAGGACACCCTGAATCCGGCCGTGTCGGTAACTTAAAGCGTTTCTCAGAGCGACGTTTCCGTAATACCAAGTTTATGCAGTTGATTGATGCACTTGGAGATTCCGACAGCATTGCGCACACCGAGTTTCTGGCACAAATTGGCGCGATGAACCTGAACGGTGCGTTCGGCAATCTTTAAGCGATCGGCAATGACTTTATTCATCAAGCCTTCGTAAACGAGTGCCGCCACTTCCCGCTCCCTGCGACTCAGGGAATTCCACCGATCGATGAGTTTGCTGTTTTCAATCTGCTCTTGCGCATCGGAAAAGCTCTTTTCAACGGCGCGGTCGATGGCCTCCAAGAGTTTTTCATCGACAACGGGTTTACAAAGAAAATCCATAGCGCCCTGCTTAAGGGCCTTGACGGCCGTCTCGATATCGCCGTGTGCAGAGACAAGAATCACCGGGAGTTGCGCGGAGCGCTGCGCGAGCTTGGACTGCAGTTCCAGGCCGCTGATTCCCGGCATCCGCACATCAAAAACTCCGCACCCCTGAATCGTCGGGTCGTCGTGCTCTAAGAAGTCTTCGGCACTCGAGTAGGTTCGAACCAGCCAGCCCTCGCCCTCAATCAAATACTTGTAGGAGTCCCGAACTCCTTTGTCATCATCCACAATGCGGATTACCGCCCGTGATTTACGCGTATCCATGTTGTTACCCCTCCGCTATGGGAAATCGAACTGCTACCCCCAGGCCGCTCGGCTTGTTGCGTGTAAACGTCAGGGAGCCGTCATAAGACTCAATAATGCGTCGTGCAATCGAAAGCCCGAGTCCGAGACCTTCGCTTTTTTCCGATTGCATCGGCACCGAAAGTTTTTCTAATTGTTCGTCGGTTTCAAGCATGCCGTTATCGCTGACGGTGAGAACAACGGCCTTGTCGACCTCATGCACACCGACTTTGACATGGCCGTGAGGATTTAAGGCAACGGCCTCGATGGCATTTTTTATCAGGTTGCGAACCACAAGCGTCATCTCGAGTTCGTCAATTCGGACACAAGGATCTCCGGAAACCGTCACGGAAATCAAACTTTTAGGAACCGTCTCGAATGTAGCAATCGTCTTTCGCACCAAAGACTCCAAGTGCACAAGTTCCGGCTGACTCTCGTGTTTTTTGGCGTAGTTACGCACGTGGTCGACAATAGCGCTCGCTCTTTCGTTTTCCTGCAGGATGCGACCCAGGGCAAAATCCAGCGAGTCACCGGTCAGGGTTCGATTCGCGGCCCGGCGTCGAATTCCCATCGCAAAATTCGTAATCGCCGCCAGGGGCTGACGCAACTCGTGAGCCACAATGCTCGAAATCTGCGACACACTTGCCGAGTGCTCCAATTCCTCAAAGCGTTTTTCGGCCAAGCGCTTTTTCTGCATCGTCTGCGTTAACTGCACGGTCAGACGACGAACCGTCCGCTCCGTCAGTAGGTTATGAATAATCAAACCGATTAAAAGGCAGCCAGCCACGATGACCCACGTGATGTGTTCCATCAGAAACTCGCCGGCCGTTTTTTGTCGAAACTTCATGTAAGGCTTAAATTGCAGGGCTTCTTGTGCATCGTGCACCTTACGGTAATCGCGCGCCGTATCCCAAGTGACCGTACGAGAAAAATCGAACTGTCGCAGAGCATTGGCAAAGTGCTCTCCGACCTTGCGGCTCACGCGAATGCTCGAGGCAAAAGCCCAGCCCGGGAAAAAACCCGTCGAATGCGGAGTGAGCGTTTTCTGATTGCCGTCCTCGCGCCCCGGAATGATGCGAAAATCCGAAAAAACATCGGCCTTGGCTTCCCGATACAAACACGACGAGATGGCCAACGCATCAATCGCCCCGGAACGCAATTGATTAATTCCCTTATCGAGCGTCGGAATCCATTCTTTTTTCCAAAAGCCGTTGGGCGGGAGTTTTCTCTGGTACAGTTCATCGAGAAGCAAGAGTTCCGTATCCGGAATATCGTGTTCGATAAGACCGACGGTCTTGCCGCGCAAATCTGCCCAGGCATTAAGACCTTGTCGCGTAAAAACAAGGGCCGTCGTTTCCGAAAAAAAATCCGTATCTTTTTTTTGGTACAAAGAGGCTAAAAGCTCATAGCCGTAGTAGCGCTCTAAAACACTGATGACCTGCGGGCTGGCGCAGACAAAATCAAGCGATTGCGTGCGAACGGCCTCATAAATGGCCTCAACCGGAAGTTGGCGCACAACGAGGCGTTTTTTCGGATAAAGGGGATCGATTTTGTGAAACGAGTCGCGAATGACCCACTGCATCTGGGGCATGTTGCTGTCAAGCACGCCGATGACCCAGTTGCTCGCCCCTCCTTGTTGGGCACAAAATGCCCCCGTCGCCCCGACAAGAGCCATCAGCAAGGCGGCAAGAAGCCTTATAAAACCAGAGAAAAAAGTGTGCATCATCGGCATTTTTAGGAGGTTACTGGCAGAGGCTCCCGGACGTAAAGCTATATCCCCTCGTTTTCTACTTAGTCATAAATCACAATTTCGTGAAAACGAAATAACTTTTAAAGTTTTGTCATTGCTAAAAAACACCAGGAGAGAAACATGTTCCCCATTCATCACACGTTGGATTTAGTGGCGCTGGCCATTGCCGGATCTGCCGTTCTTGTTTTGGTTTTTATCGCCTTCAAGGCTTCCTAATCAGTCAGGGAAAAACCACTCGGTTCCTTTTGCAGCATCCTCCGCAAAAAACGAGTAAAGCACTGAAAGCAAAGCAAATTTTTAGATTCCGAGGTAGGTTTTATCCTTCCTCGGATTTTTTCTTTCAGGCCTTGTGAATCGGCAAAAGCTTAATCAAGGACGAGGTATCCAAACGCCCGTCCCCTCGGGTTTGCAGATCTCCGTAAAAGGACTCGACCATCTTCGTAAGCGGCATCTTCGATGCGTTCCTTTCGGCTTCCGCTAGCACAATGCGCAAGTCCTTTCGCATCCAATCGACGGCAAATCCGAAGTTAAATTTTCCCTCCACCATCGTCTCGGAACGGTTATCCATTTGCCACGATCCGGCGCATCCCTTGGAAATGGCTTCAACAACTTTTTTCATGTCCAACCCGGCATTTAATCCGAAGGCCAGACCTTCGGACAGGGACTGCAACACACCGGCGATGCACACCTGATTGACCATTTTCGTCAGTTGCCCGCAACCGGCCTGTCCCATGTGCGTGACGGCGCTCGCATAAGCATCGATTACCGGTTTTGCCGCTTTAAAATCAGAATCCGACCCTCCGACCATCACGGTTAACGTGCCATTTTCGGCCCCGGAC
>ERZ780177.4143-NODE-4143-length-10260-cov-4.871338_pt1 | contig 10260 bp, 10 predicted proteins | sample MGYA00510973_ERZ780177 | MGnify/ENA primary metagenome ERZ780177 (study PRJEB29588, sample SAMEA2144396) | human gut metagenome | biome: human gut; feature: human-associated habitat; material: faeces | place: Denmark | collected 2008/2010 ...
TCGCAAGCGGGTACTCGCTTGCTGTGCTTGCTATCGTTACCCTACCTTCTATTTCTCCCTCTACTAATACTACAATTTGAAGCGGTGATTTTGGCTGTTTCCATTTCAAATTATGCAAGAACCGCCTCTGTTCAATGTGGGATAGTTCTATGTTCACGCTCACACGCAGACAATCATTCCCCGCAAAGATAGCAAGAGTAAAGTAATTGTCTATTTGGAGCGAAAATGCCTTTTTGGAGAAGAAACATACCGACATATCTGCTATACTGAAATGCGGTTAGTTGGTGCTAACACAAAAGCAAACAGGAGGACCAAATAATGAATAAACTACAAGGAAAAGACCTTATCAATGTTGGAATCTTCACTGCGATCTATTTTGTGGTGATGATGGCGATTGCCATGCTGGGATTTATCCCTATTTTTCTTCCGCTTCTGATCGTGCTGGTTCCGCTGATTGGCGGAATCGTAATGATGCTGTATTATTCTAAAGTCCAGAAGTTTGGAATGGTATCGCTGACAGGACTGATCTGCGGTATTTTAATGTTGCTGACCGGCATGGGGTATTGGAGCATTATTACCGGTGCCGTGTTCGGTGTCCTGGCTGATCTTGTTTTGAAATCCGGCGATTATAAGAGTGCAAAAAAAGGAATCATATCGCATGGTGTTTTTTCTATGTGGATCATCGGAAACTACATCCCCATTGTTGCAACACGGGACAGCTACTATCAGCAGCTAATCAGCGGTTATGGACAAGAGTATGCAGATTCCATTATGAGCTATATCTCGGCATATACGCTCCCCCTTCTTTTGATTGCCGGGTTCGTTTGCGGCGTGATCGGCGGTGTGATCGGTCAGAAAATTTTCAAAAAGCACTTTAAGCGTGCGGGTATTGCATAATGCGCCGTGAATTGTTAGCAAGCAAAAAAAAGGAAACCGGCCTGTCGTTAGACCCTCGGACAAAGTTGGCATTGCTTATCACGATTGCCCTCTTTGTCTTGAGCGGCGGAGGTGGGGCTGCTTCTAAACAGTTTGCTCCTATTTTGGCTGCTGTTCCATTGATCCTGCTGCTCACGGAAAAATCGTGGAAGGGATCGGTTATCTATTTTGTTTTATATGGCGGCAGCTATATATTGCAACTATGGGCGCTCCCCCACCTGTCCGGCCTTCCTAACTTTCTTGTTGTTGCAATCTGCGGTTTCTTTATGCGGTTTGTGCCGGGGATTATGATGGGATACATCACGGTCAGGACAACGATGGTCAGCGAGTTTGTTGCCTCTATGAAGAAGCTGCATTTACCGGAGCAGATCATCATTCCTATGTCCGTGATATTCCGATTTTTCCCTACTGTTGTAGAAGAATATAATGCCATAGGGGACGCTATGAAAATGAGAGGAATCCGTTTTGGCGGGGGCAAAGCCAGTGCAATGCTGGAATACAGGCTTGTCCCTGTTATCATGTGTTCCGTCAAGATCGGGGAAGAATTAAATGCGGCAGCCCTGACAAGAGGATTGGGCGGTCCGGTCAAGAGGACAAACATCTGCGAAATCGGCTTTCATGTGCAGGATGTTTTTTTCCTGCTGCTATGTGTGGTGGCTTTTGCAATTCCTATTGTCACGATGATTACAGGGAGGTAGGCCTATGATCGAATGTAAAAAAGTTTCTTTTTCCTACCCTCCAAATGAAACTGACATTGGGGACAGGAAAGGACACGGAACATTAAGAAATATTGACCTGTCTATTAACGACGGGGATTTTGTACTGCTCTGCGGAACATCGGGCTGCGGTAAAACCACACTGACACGGCTGTTTAACGGACTGATTCCTCATTATTACGATGGAAAGCTGGAAGGCACTGTCATGCTTGATGGAGAAGATATGAGCGGGCTTTCCCTGTTTGATATATCAAAAAAAGTGGGTTCTGTTTTTCAGAATCCACGTTCTCAATTTTTTAATGTGGATACGACCAGCGAAATTGCCTTTGGATGTGAAAACCATGGATTGGAAGAAGCAGAAATCCGAAAGCGGGTAAAGCTGGTCTCAGAGCAGTTGAACCTTACAAATCTGCTGGACAGAAGTGTTTTCTCCCTTTCCGGTGGGGAAAAGCAAAAAATCGCCTGTGGATCTGCCGCCGCTGTGGAACCGGATGTATTTGTTTTGGACGAGCCATCTTCCAACCTTGACGCCTATTCCATCGCTGATTTTCGGAAACTGTTAAAAATATTGAAGTCACAGGGCAAAACAATTATTATTGCGGAGCACCGGCTCTACTATCTTTATGATCTGGCAGACAGGATCATATATTTAAGCGACGGGGAAATACAAGGGGATTATACTTTGCCGGAATTTCAGTTGATTCCGGCGGCGGAAAAAGCTAAAATGGGATTACGGCCTCTTGGCCTGGGTGAGTTTGCAGACATTGAGCCTGCCAGTCTACATTCAGGGCAGGGGATATGGAAACTGAACCACTTCCATTTCGCATACAAGAAACAGCCGGAAACGCTTTCTCTGGAAAATATAGAGCTTCCTGCCGGAAATGTAACGGCGGTCATCGGGCACAATGGAGCCGGAAAAACGACACTATCCCGTTGCTTATGCGGATTGGAAAAAAGATGTAAAGGTATCCTCGAAAAAGATGGTACTTCCTATTCAAGCAAACAGCGGCTGAAGCTATGCTATATGGTCATGCAGGATGTAAATCATCAGCTTTTTACGGAGAGCGTTTTAGAGGAAGTCCTGTTAAGTATGCCGGGGAAAGATTCCGATGAATCGCCTGAAAATGTGGCAAAGGCAGAGGCTATCTTGACAGAAATGGATTTGCTCCCGTACAAAGCCTGCCATCCGATGGGGCTTTCGGGAGGGCAAAAACAACGTGTGGCGATTGCTTCTGCGATTGCCTCTGAACGTCCGGTTATACTATTTGACGAACCTACCAGCGGCCTTGATCTCTTTCATATGAGGCAGGTGGCCGATTCGGTCAAAGGACTTGCCGATTCAGGAAAAACCATTGTGATTGTGACCCATGATCCTGAATTTATACTCAGGTGCTGCAATTATGTGATCCATCTGGAAAACGGCAGATTGGAAGAAAACTATTTCCTCCAGGATACGGAAGGACGAGAACGGTTATTTAATTTCTTTATGATGGAAGGAGGCGGCGGAAATCAAACTGTTTGATGGTAAAATAAACTGCGGCTCAAATGTTAAAAATGTCATTGAAACTGAGGATTGCGTTGTCCTGCAGCTTTTTGACGAGAGCGGCGAGGGAACCATGACAGCCCACAAAATTTTTGATGGCGCTTTTGTGATGTATAGCGATATGCACCTGAAAGAATGTACCTCCTACTTTCAGAGTAGTACGGACAGTTCGCTTCTCTATATAGACCATTGCAGGGAGGGACGGATCGAAAGCGAGATTGGCAATCATGCGTATAGCTATTTGCAAGAGCATGAGATGCGTGTGGATGACCGGCGTTCCCATTCGGGACGGTTCTGCTTTCCACTCTGCCACTATCATGGGATGACCCTGGGATTTGATCTGGACATTGCTGTGCCGGCGCTGAAAGACTTTTTTGGCGGATTTTCTGTTGATTTGTACGAGCTTCAAAAAAAGTATTGCAATGACAAGAAACCGTTTGTGATTCATAATGAGCCAGGAATTGAACATATTTTTTCAGAGCTTTACTTTGTCCCGCAGCAGATCAAAAGTGACTACTATAAAGTAAAAGCCCTGGAGCTGCTTTTATATCTGGACGCTTTGCAGTTTTCTGATTCCAAAGAAGATCGCCCTTATTTCTATAAAGGGCAGGTAGAAAAAATCAAAGCGATCCATGATCTTATTACGGCAAATTTGCAGGAGCATTACACGATGGATGAATTAGCTGAACGATTCCAGATTTCGTTGACGGGGATGAAAACCTGCTTTAAGGAAATATACGGAGATTCCATGTATTCCTATCTTCGCCGTTATCGGATGAACGTTGCTGCCACAATGCTCCGACAGGATTCCAAAAAAGGGATTGCGGAAATTGCCGGAGCTGTGGGATATGAAAGCCCCAGTAAATTTGCAACAGCTTTCCGGCAGGTGATAGGGCAGACGCCGATGGAATATCGAAAATCTTTTTTCTAAACGGTGCATAAATGCCGTTTTGGAGAGGAAAGAAGAATTGAATACTGCTACAATAAGGATGGTTAGCAAAGACTACCCATCCTTTTTTCTTTGCTGACTAAAAAGAAGGAAGGTGATTGTAATGAAGCAGCAAAAAGATAATTGGGTGAAAATTCTGTTTTCCTTCGCCGCACCATGCAAGGGGAAAATGGCTCTTTCGGTATTCTGCGCCATTCTGAGCGTTGCAGGAGGGTTTATTCCTTTTTGGGCTGTATATGAAATCCTGCTGGCATTTATCAATCAGAATGTGACCCTGAATGGCATTCTGATTTGGTGTCTGGTTGGAGCAGCGGGCTACCTGCTGCGGGTTGCCTGCCATGGAATCTCTACGATCCTGGCGCATATTTCAGCCTATACCATTTTGGAAGGAATCCGGCTTAAAATTGCGGACCGGCTGATGAAAGCGCCTCTCGGCGAAGTGATGGGGCGGCGAATCGGCTATCTGAAAAATATCATCATGGATAAGGTGGAGGATTTAGAGCCGCCTTTGGCACACATGATCCCGGAATTGACTTCTAACCTCCTACTCCCTGTTGCAATTTTTACCTGGATGATGGTCATTGACTGGCGCATGGGATTGGCGGTTCTGATTGCTCCGGTGCTGGCCATGATTCCTATGTTTTTCCTTATGAGGAACTATAACAGCCAGTACGCCGCTTATATGGAGGCAAATAACCACGTCAACAGTATTATTATCGAGTATGTGGAAGGTATCGAGGTTGTAAAGGCCTTTAACCAAAGCACAAGCTCCTATGAAAAATTTGTTAATGCTGTCCAGTCGTTCAAAGAGTTTACCTTGGCATGGTTTAAGAGTACATGGAAATCGATGAACCTTATGATGGCGATTATGCCCACAACGCTCCTGGGGGTTCTTCCTGTCGGCCTTTTGCTGGTGCAGAATGGAAGTATCTCCCCTGCGGAGCTTGCAATGGGGATTATCCTTTCCCTCAGCATTGTTGGACCGTTGATGAAAGCAACCACTTTCATTAACGAAGCAAAGTCTATGGAATATGCAGTAGAGGCGGCAAATGAACTTTTGAACCTGCCTGTACTGCCGGATTCAGGGAAAATCGTATCTATTCCTCACAATGATATTGCGTTGAAGCATGTAACCTTTTCCTATGACGGTTCCGAGCAAAATGAAGTGTTGCATGATGTGAACCTGGAATTGCCAGAGGGAAGTTTTACGGCACTTGTAGGACCGTCTGGCGGCGGTAAATCAACGATTGCCCGTCTGATTGCAAGGTTTTGGGACGTGACAGGCGGCAACATTACCATTGGGGGGAAGAATATCAAAGAGTTGTCTATACGCCAGCTTTCCGAACTGGTCAGTTTTGTGACGCAGGATAACTTCCTGTTTAATTGCTCCCTGAAAGAAAACATCCGTCTTGGAAATCCAAATGCCACAGATGAAGAAGTATATGCGGCGGCGAAAGCGGCCTGCTGTGATGAATTTATTGTGCGTTTGGACAAAGGATATGATACCCCTGCCGGTGATGCCGGAAAGAGGCTGTCCGGCGGCGAAAAACAGCGAATTGCGATTGCGAGGGCGATCCTAAAAAATGCCCCGATTGTTATTTTGGATGAAGCGACAGCATTTACTGACCCGCAGAACGAAGATAAAATTCAGAAATCTATCATGGCGTTATCAAAGGGTAAAACTCTTCTTGTGATCGCCCACCGCCTTTCCACCATTCAGAACGCAGATCAGATTGTCGTGTTGAAAAAAGGCCGGATTGTGGATTGCGGAAAGCAGGAAGAATTGTTGAAGCGGTGTCCGCTTTATGCGGATATGTGGAAAGCCCACATCGGGGCGAAGAATTGGTCTGTGAGTGAAAAGAAGGAGGTGGCCGCTCATGTTTAAGTCTATGAAACGGATCATTAAATGGGCGGGGAAATATAAGGGACGCCTCTATCTTGGCTCTGTTTTTTCCTTTTTCAGCAGCCTGTCTACGGCGATCCCTACAATGGCTGCCGCTTATGCCCTTGATAAAGCAATCGCAGCTTATTGGGCAGGCAACACAATAGAATCCTCCCTGATCTGGCAGACGCTTTGGATTATTGTTGGCTCGATTGCGCTTAACTTTCTACTCTCTTATTTGCGGGCGGTGTTGCAGGAAAGCATTGGTTATGAAGTAGCCGCAGGGCAGCGAATCCATTTAGGCGATGTGCTGAAAAGGGTTCCTCTGGGATATTTTTCTAAAAACAGCGTGGGCGATATTCTGACAGGTGTTACCACGGAGCTATCCACACTTGAATTGCAGGGAATGAAGATGGTTGACATCATCATCAACGGATATGCAAAGTTTATTGCAATTCTCCTGTGTTTCCTTTTCCTGAGTCCAGCCGCAGCAGTGATTTCTGTTGTCGGCGTTGCCTTTTCCTCATTGGCCTTACATGGTATCAGCAGGCATAGTGAAAAGACCGCTGCTATCACGCACCAGGCCATGGAGGATATGTCTGGCTCTGCGATTGAATATATCCGCGGGCTGTCCATCGTTAAATCGTTCGGACAGGAAGGGGCTTCTATCGAAAGTTTCCGCAAGGCAAATACGGATTTGAAAAATATTCATATCAAAGTAGAAAAAGGCTATACGCCATTTAACTGCTTGCATCTGTTCTCCTTAAAACTGGCATCTATGGGGATTGTGTTTATCTGTGCATGGCAGACACTTAACGGGCAAATGAGTCTTGCTTATTTCCTGATGTTTGTTCTGTTTTCTTTCGTAATCTTTGGAAGTGTGGAAAACATTAACGACGCGGCTCACATGCTGGGTCTTATAGATTCCGCTATGAATAAGCTGGAAGCTCTGGAAAATGCAGAATATATCGACCAAGACGGAAAAGATATTACACCGACCTCGTATGACATTACTTTTCAGGATGTATCCTTTGGTTACGATAAACGGACTGTATTGCATGATGTGAATTTCACGATTCCGCGGAATACCACAACAGCGATTGTAGGTCCCTCCGGGAGCGGCAAGTCTACCCTGTGCAGCCTGATTGCACGCTTTTATGATGTTGACGCCGGAAAAATCACTTTAGGAGAAACAGATATTCGAGAATTTACCTGTGACAGCTTACTAAAAAATATCAGTATGGTGTTCCAGAATGTATATCTGTTCCGGGATACAATCCGTAACAATATCAAATTCGGCAGCCCGGACGCTTCGGAGGAACAGATGATTGCCGCTGCAAAAGAAGCGCGCTGCCATGACTTTATTATGGCCTTGCCAGATGGATATGATACCGTCATTGGGGAGGGCGGTTCTTCTCTTTCCGGCGGTGAAAAGCAGCGGATTTCGATTGCCAGAGCCATGCTGAAAGATGCGCCGATTGTCATTTTGGACGAGGCCACGGCCAGCATTGACCCAGAGAATGAGCATTTGATTCAAGAGGCTATTTCCGCACTGACACATGGTAAAACAATCATAACGATTGCCCATAGACTGGCGACGATTGAAAATGCGGATCAAATTCTTGTCATTGATGGTGGAACCGTCGTGCAGAAAGGAACCCATAAGGAATTGCTGGCTCAAAGGGGAACCTATCAGGAATTTATTAAGATTCGGGAACAGGCTGAGGGCTGGAGGATTCAACAATAAGCATAAAGGAGGAACTGATGAAGATTCATGCGTCTGGGGAGGATTATCTGGAGGCTATCCTTGTTCTACAAAAGAAAATGGGCATGGTCCGCTCCATTGACCTTGCCCGGCACATGGGCTTTAGCAAACCGAGTATCAGCCATGCGGTAGGCGTTTTGAAAAATGGAGGTTTTCTGACCGTGGATGATGATGGGTTCCTTCATCTGACCGTCATAGGTCGGGAGATTGCCGAGAAAATCTATGAACGCCATTTGTTTTTTATGGAGCAGTTTATCGCTGCTGGCGTCGATCAGGAAACAGCGGAACAAGACGCCTGCCGGATTGAACACGCCATCAGTGATACATCTTTCCGAAAGCTGAAGGAGAAAGTACAAGGAACCGATTAGCGCACATCGGCTCCGCTCTGCATAATAAGTTATCTGCCCCGTCCGGGGAAAGAAAAAAACCGTTGACTGGGGCAGATAATTTCGTGCGCTATTTTAAGGTTTGAACTCAATCGGCGGTTTTGAAGGACAATTTCAGAGCCGCCGTTTCTTTGCGTTTACACAAACCAATGACGACTTGCAGGGACACGGTAGCCGATTGGAGGTTAATTTGCCGTGTCCTTCTTTTTATTTCGCAGTATCCATGATCTGCACCAGTTAAAAAAAGCATAGCCCCTCCATCGGAGCAGTCCGGCTTTGAATGTGAAATTAAACAGTACATAACCGATAATATATTTTCGTGCGCTTGTGCGGCCTTGTGTCGCGCAGGCGCATTTTGCTTTCCAGACTTTGAGACAAAGTGTCCCGAGGTGCGGTGCCGTTCTCCGCCGTTACTCCATTTCGTTTCCGACCACCCCCGAACAAACTGAAATGGAGGATTTTACGATGACTACTATCAATCTGAAAGATCTTTATTATTGGTACACGCAGGATCAGCTTATCGAAGTTTCTGACGAGGTTGCCGATGTATTCAAGGCCGATGCCCGTTATGAAATGGCCTACCAGCGGCGGCTCTCCCGGCACAAGGCGCAGTATTCTCTGGACTGCGATGACGGGATTGAGTATTCCGCTTGCCTGCATGAGCCGACCCCGCAGGAGCTCCTTGAACGGATGGAAACCTTTCTTCGTCTGTGGAACGCTCTCAATTCTCTGCCGGAGATCCAAGGCCGTAGAATTGACGCACATATCATTCTTGGCAAGTCAATTAAGGAAATTGCCGAGGCCGAGGGCGTACATGAGGAGTCTATTCGCCAGTCGATCAAGCGTGGCCTTGAACGCATGAAAAAAACTTTTTGATTTTTTCTTCTTAACCCACTTGGAATTGATGAAAAAATGTCTCGGTTTATGAGAGGAGGTTTTCTTCCTAACGCAAGGGAATAACGGCAACCCTGAGTAAGTACGTGGAGCCAGACGGTGGGTGCGCGGTGACATTTCCCAAAAGAGATTGAGCGAACAACACCAACACTGTAAATGGGCCCGGCCATCCCAAGGCCATGATCCGGCGCTGAACAGGTTGGCTGCCTGTTCCTCCGGGCTTGTCGCTTTACTTGCGTTGAGAGCGCCGCACAGAAAATAACGATTGTCTTTGGACAGGCCAAGTAAATATGTGCGGCGCTCTCTAATATTCAAAAGCTATAATAAGCCTCGAGACAAAGTGTCCCAAGGTGGAGTAAGGCAACAGGCCAGCATCCCGGTGGTGCTGGCCTGTTGCGTTTCCCCACCAAACAGCGGGAGACGTTCTATCAATCTGCGAAGGAGGTTTACCGTGAAATTAACTACACAGGAACTTGAACAAATGAAAAGCGTTGACATTGGCGCGGTGGCTGCCGAGTCCCTGCCTGATGTGAGCGGTATGACCTTTGACAATGCGCTTTCCCGAAAGGAGCGCATCTCTCGATTTTTGCAGACTGTCAAAAATCCATACTGCTTTTGCATCGGTGGTGTTGGCGTGAAAATTGAATTTGCTGAAAGCGGGCCATCTCTCCAAGATAAGCTGACGGATTTCCTGCTGCGGCAAAGAAGCGGGCTGTAACTTCGGTTACAGCTCGTTTTGCTTCTTCGAGACAAAGTGTCCCGAAGTGGAGGCATCCTTGTTGTCCTCCCCGGACAGAGTTATAATATAAGTGTAATGTGATAGGGAAGGAGGAACAATGGCACGAGCAAAAAACAGAGGGTATCAGCAGAGTTTCTCTCCCTCTTACACAATCCGCCGCTGGCGGCTGGGCATCTATATCCGGCTTTCAAAGGAAGATTTGAAAAAAGGAAAAGACGATAGCAACAGCGTAAAGAACCAGCGTGACCTACTGAACGATTTTTACCGACGCAACATTGACGAGTTTGAAAGCATCACAGAATATGTGGATGATGGTCATACTGGAACGGACGCCAACCGTGAAGATTTTCAACGGCTCTTGGCGGATGTCATGAGTGGTAAAATCAACTGCGTTATAGTAAAAGACCTGTCCCGCTTCGCACGAAATTATAGCGATGCCGGAAGTTTGAT
>ERZ780177.4159-NODE-4159-length-10229-cov-5.575093_pt1 | contig 10229 bp, 8 predicted proteins | sample MGYA00510973_ERZ780177 | MGnify/ENA primary metagenome ERZ780177 (study PRJEB29588, sample SAMEA2144396) | human gut metagenome | biome: human gut; feature: human-associated habitat; material: faeces | place: Denmark | collected 2008/2010 ...
CGTGACGGGTGGTGAAGGCGTGCCGCACGCCGCCGACGGAGAGCGTGCCGGCGGTGTCGAAGATCACGCCGTTGACGTTGTGCTCGGTAAAGGACATAAGGGACCTCCTTTCGCGCCTGCGGCGCGGGGAAATTTGCCGCGCACGGCGCGGCGGGGCTGCGGTGAATGGAAAGCTATTGCTGCTTTTTCAATAAATGAAAAGCGATATGGCAGATCAGATATACAAGGCTTTGTATCCCCCAAAAATAGGCAGTGACCAATATTGCTCCGAACCATACCGGAAAACTGATAAATCCACCTGTTTGGAGAAATAAATGGGTATGTTTAAGGCCGCACAACTCATAGATGGGAAAGTAGAGTAAAAAATAAAGGGGGATATTCAACAATGTATACCGCCAAGAAACGAACTTGTAAAATAACAACGGCAAACCGATCAGGCTTACCCAGAAAACATAATGCCCGATCTGACTCCGTGCGGGAGGGGAATTTAGTCCCAATAAATCATCGGAAACGATCAGGCAGAGCAGAATGGTTAAAATTCCCATTACTCCGGCCCAAAGCCACTTTTTGAAAATCCCTTGCTGATTCATTCATACACTCCAATGATCCTGACTTGCCCGATCACCTCACAGGGTTTCCTCACCGCCGCATTCCAATGTTTCGCGAACGAAATGTGCCTGCAGATGACTTTCGGTGACCAGAACAGACTCCTGATGGAAGAAAGCGCACAGGTCCTTGGCGATATCCTTCACAACGGCCTTGTCAACGTCGATCAGGGTGAGGACCAGACTGGTCTCCCGGGCGTATTCTCCGCTTTCGTAAATATACCCACCCTCCTGCACCTGAAAGGAAAAAGGCACTTTGTAGGAATAGCATACATTACGAAGCACCCTGATATACTTTTCGTTTTCAAAGAGCTGTGTGTTCGTCGACAGATCGTTCAGCCCAATGTAGATTTTTGACTCGACCATATTCAGCACCCCCTGTGTGCCTGACCGATGCGAATTTATTTGCGTGACGTCCTCTTGCCCCATCCCACCGCAGGAGCGGCTGAGCGGAAAGAGAAGTAGGTCAGATCGTTTCAAAAAAACATGTGCATACCGTTGCTGACAGGTAATATGACATCGGCAGATCGAGGGTCAAGGGGCAGCGCCCCTTGCGTTCTCTTGGGGGTGTAAGGGGGCCATTCTCTCACGTGAGAGAATGGCCTCCTTTCCCGCGTCCCCCGCACGGTGCGGGGACCTTATCTTCTTCCCTGCGCCTTGGCGCTCAAATACAGCACCGCTTCGACCACTCCCCCGCCGACGGCGAGGGCCTTGTCCGAGATCGTCGTGCAGTACTCCGGCTTACAGCGCGGGTCCACGTCGCCAGACTTCATGCCCTTTTTGACGGGGACGCCGTCGTCCAGCACACCGCGCAGAACGCCGCTGATGGTACACTTCATCGGCATACCCTCGACAAAGCCGATGGTCTCGCCCTCCTCGACCGTGTCGCCGATGCGGTGGACGGCGGTGAAAATGCCGTCGCACGGCGCGCGCAGCACGCGCTCGCCCGCAAAACCGCCGATGAGGCCCGGAATGTTCGTATTCGGCAGCGCGCTGCCGGAGTAGATGACGCGCCCGAGCGTGTGGCCGCGCATCGTCTCGACGACCGCGTGGCAGTCCTCCCCCGCCGTGAAGCCGGGGCCGACGCCCACGACGATCGGCGCGTCGTCGATCGTCGTGCCGAGGTTGCGCTTGGCAAGAATCGCGTCCACGAGCGCGTCCGGCGCGAGCTCCTCGCGGCAGGCGCACTCGGGATCGGCCAAAACAGGCAGCGAACCCTCGCGCAGCAGCTTCTTCGCCTCCGCGGCATTCTCCGCGCGCACGGCGCGCAGGCCCTCGACCGTTGTCTCTCCGTGGACGATGGCATCGGAAAACGCCACCGTGCGGCGGATGGCCGTCGGGCGGGCGAGGTCGGTCATCACCACGTCGATCCCGCAGCGCCACAATCTCATGGCCGCGCCGCTCGCGATGTCTCCCGCGCCGCGAATCAATGCAAGCATACATATACCCCCTGATGCAGACTGCCCGCGATGACCGGGCAGGAAAATTCATTTGCCATGGCCTGCGCCGCTTCATAATCGGCGGCAGACTCCACCTTGTTGATATAAACGCGGTCGCCGTAACCCTCGGCGTTGACGACGCGCGCGGCAAGCTGCGGCGTGACGACCGTCTCCTCATCCACGCCCGCGAGCTGCGCGTAGAGTGCGCTGCGGTGGCAGGTCTCGCGGATGGTTTTGCCGACGCCGTCGATGCCGATGACCATGATGACACGCTGCGCCTCCTCCGGGATCACCGGCTCATGGGAAGCGTGCGCCTTGAGCGGCAGGCGCTTGGCACCGTCCGCCTCGACAAGCACAAAATCCGCAAGCTGCGCCAGCGTGCCCATTGAGAGCCACGGCGCGCAGAGCTTGCCGCTCTCCGCCTGCGAGGCAACACAGACGATGCCCGACCGCTCCAATGCCGCCGAAACGGCGGCCTCGTCCGCATCCAGCAGCGTTTCATACTGCTTCGGACGGCAGATGTGCGTTGTGGTCGTGATAATGACCTTACCCTTTTTCGAAAGCTCCCCGGCGAGCGTTTCCATCAGCGTCGTCTTTCCGCCGCCGCCGATGATGGCCGTCACGCCGCGGCCGACGTGCAAAAGCGGTGCGATCTGCATATACGCACCCTCAGTGCCGCTGTCCGGCGAGGCGCGCGCGGTGCTCGATCATCTCCGCCGCGATGCTGATGGCGATCTCCTCCGGCGTCTCAGCCAGAATCGGAAGGCCGATGGGCGCGTGGACGCGCGCGATGTCCTCTTCGGTATAGCCGTCACCCTTGAGGCGCTCACGCGTCTTGGCGACCTTTGTGCGGCTGCCGATGCAGCCGATATAGGTCGCGCTGCTCTTAAGCACCTGGGAGAGGATCTCATAGTCTGCCTGATGGCCCGGCGTCATCACGACGGCATAGTCGTTCGCCGTGAGCGCCACCTTGCCGGAAATGTCGGAAAAGCTGCCGAAGATGACCTCGCTCGCCATGGGATAGTTTTCTCTTTTCGCAAGCTCCTCGCGGTTGTCGTACATCACCACGCGGAAGCCCACCGTCGCCAGCACCGGCACGAGCGCGCGGCCCACATGGCCGCCGCCGAAGATATACACGCTGCCCGCGTGGCACAGCGGCTCGACATAAATGCCGTTCTTCCACACAGCCTTGGCGGAGAAATAGTCTACCTTGTCCTGCGGGATCTCCTCGCGCGTGACAACGTGGAACTCGTTCACGCCGTCGCCGTCGAGAGACAGCAGCAGCCAGAGGTCGACATCTTTGTCGAGCATTTCGCGCCAGCGCTTGAGCACCGCGATATCCGCCGCCTGCTCGGGCGCGAAGAACTGGAAGTAGACCGTGACCGCGCCGCCGCAGATCATGCCCGTGCTGGCCACCTCACTCGGGTGCAGGTTGTAGGACTTGAGCTCGTTGCTGCCACCGTTTTTGAGCGCGTCCTGCGCGCGCTGGATGCTCAGCCGCTCCACCGCGCCGCCGCCGATCGTGCCGAGCACGCGGCCATCTTCAAAGACGGCCATCTTCGCGCCCGCGCCGCGCGGCACAGAGCCCGAAGACGCCAGAATGCTGCACAATACCACCCGCTCGCCGCGCGAAAGGGCCGCGAGCATTTCATCAAGAATCGCTTTCATAGTTTCATGCTCCTTTGCAGAGAATCACGCTGCTATTATGCACTGCATTATAGCAAAGCGCCGCGGCAAACGCAAGCCGCGGCGCACAAAAGTCGCATTGATCGTTATTTTCCATTAAATCAGGGGCGCGCATATCTGGCGCGGCTCACTTGCTGCGCTCGATGCGCTTGAGCTCGCCGAAATACTTGTCGTGCGCCTCCTGATAGGCGCGGTTGAAGACCGGGTCTTTGCCCTGGTGCAGCGCCTGAATATAGTCGTGGTGGTTGTTCATGATGTGCTCATCGAACATCGAGAGCGTAAAGACGCCGACATTCGAGCACTGGTCGGCGATGCGCTCCACATTGACGAGAATATCAAGGAACGTGAGGCCCGCGTACACCGTGCACTGCCCGTCGCGCACGCGGCGGATGTGATTGGCGCGCAGCGTGGCGACAAGGTCGTCCACGACCTCCTCGACCGGCTCGATGTGGCGCGCGGCCTCGTAGTCCGTGGCGGCAAAGGCCTTGTAGGTGTAATCTAAAATCTCGCCGAGCACCTCGCGCAGCACCATGAGCTCCTGATGTGCCGTGGGCGACAGGCTCGCGCTGCGGTCAAGGAACTCCTGCGCATTTTCCGTCAGGTTCACGGCGTGGTCGCCGATACGCTCAAACTCGCCGAAGCACTGGATATAGTAGTTGAGCATGTCGCTTCCGTGTCCGCTCGGCATGTGCGGCGACAGGCGGATGAGGTAGTTGTCCACATGGTCGGCGAGCTTGTCGATGTGCTCCTCGTTCTCGTTGATGACCTCGATTGTGTGGGCGTCGTACTGCTCGAGCACGTTCATCGCGTTCATCACACCCGAGCGGGCGAGACGCGCCATGGTGGTGATGGCCTCACCCGCGCCCGAGAGCGCAATGGCGGGAGAGGTGAAGAACTTTTCATCGAGCAGCGAAAGCTCGTGGTCGACATTTTCGCCAAGGCGCACATCGTCCTTGACGAGCTTGCGCGAGAGCTTTTCAAACTGGCCGCACACCGGCAGCAGCACGATGGCCGAAACAAGACGGAACACCGTGTGCACATTCGCGATGCCGCCGGAGGAAAGCGCCTCGTCCCACAGGGCATCGAGCACACCGAACGAGTGCAGCAGCATCAGCCCCACGATCACGAGGATCGAACCGGCGATGTTGAAGAGGATATGGATCACGCCCGTACGCTTGGCATCGGCCTTCGAGCCGATGGAGCAGACGATGGCCGTCGTCACACAGTCGCCGATGTTGACGCCGATGATGATGGCGTAAACGGACGAAAATGTCAGCGCACCGGTCGTGGCAATGGCCTGCAAAATACCGATGGTCGCCGACGAACTCTGCAGCAGGAACGCAACGCCCGCGCCGAGCAGGAATCCGAGCACCGGCTTACCGGAGAGCTGGTAGAACATGTTGGCAAACGTCTCAGATTCCGACAGCGGGCTCACCGCCGCGGTCATGCTGAGAAGGCCGGTGAAGAGGATGCCGAAGCCCATCGCGATCGAGCCGATGGTATCGGACTGGCGGGTCTTGACCGCCATTAGAAAGAGGATGCCGATAATCGCCGCAAGGGGCGCGAGCGTCGAGGGCTTGAAGAAATTGAGCAGCGATGTCTCCGATGCGTTCACGTCGAGAAGGCGAATGATCTGGCCCGTGATCGTCGTACCGACATTCGCGCCCAGAATGACGCCGATCGACTGGTGCAGCGACATCACGCCCGCGCCGACAAGGCCCGACGTCAGCACGATCGTCGCCGTAGAGCTCTGGATGACCGCCGTGACCACAAGGCCCAGCAGAAAGCCGACGAGCGGATTGTTCGTCACCTTTTCCATCGCGCGCTTGAAGGCATCGGACGAACCTTTTTTCAGTCCGTCGCCCATCAGGCGCATGCCGTACAGGAACAGCGCCAGACCGCCAAAGAGGGTGATCAAGTTGAAAATCGTCATAAGCGTTTCAAACCTCTTCTTCTGTATTATGCCGCCGCGCGGCGCAGGTTTCGGGCTGTAAAATACCCAACTCTCACCAAATATTATTTTATCAGGTGAGGGCAAAATTGCAATCCTTTTCCCAAGATTTGTAACAAACAGCAAAAATGATTTATCCCTTGCATTTTTGTGTGCGCGTGGTACAATATTTATAGACAAAAAAAGGAGGCTTTCAACCATGTTGAACGCAGGCAACCCCATTGGCGTGATGGACAGCGGCATCGGCGGTCTCACCGTCGTGCGCGAATTACAGCGCATCCTTCCCGGCGAAGATATCATCTATTTTGGCGACAGTGCCAACTGCCCCTACGGCAACAAGACCTCTGACCAGATCTTCGAGTTGAGCAGCCACATGCTCCAGTTCCTCGGCGACAACGGTGTCAAGTGCACTGCCATCGCCTGCAACACCATCTCCACCATGGCCGACCGCCTGCGCCCCTGCTTCGACTACAAGATCGTCAGCATCGTGGAGGAAGCTGCCAAATACGTCCTGCGCGAGCATCTCAAGAGCGTCGGCCTCATCGCGACGGAGTTCACTGTTGCCTCCGGCAAGTACGCCGAGCTCATCCATGAGGGTGATCCCGAGTGCAAGGTCGTCGGCAAGGGCTCTCCCCTGCTCGCGGCACTCGTTGACCGCGGCGACTTCAACCAGCACGACATTAATACCGAGATCCGTACGCAGGTCGACAACATTCTCGCGCGCGAAAAGGTCGAAAACCTGATCCTCGGCTGCACGCACTATCCCATCGTGGAAGAGAACTTCCACGAGTGCTATCCCGAAATGCACCTCATCAACCCCGCGCTCGAGCAGGCAAACGCCGTCAAGGCATACCTCACCGAGCAGAACGCGCTCAACCCGCAGAAAAAGGGCAAGTTCGTCATCTGCACGAGCGGCGACCCGCAGGTATATGTCAACGTCGGCAAGCGCCTCGGTCTCTTCGAGGCGAGTGAGCTGAAGGTCGTCCACATCTAAGTTAGACCAAATTGAAATGAAAAGCGGAAAGTCACAGGACTTTCCGCTTTTTTGTGCTGTCTGATGGACTTTTTGCATACCTTGTGGCGAGGTGGTCTGTTTTGAATACATTTGAGGCCGCGATTTTGCGCGATTTCGGCGAGCGGGAGGACTTTGAGCGCGTGCTCACACATGCGCTGCGCCGCGGCTGCGGCGGTCGCGTCCTGCTCTCGCTGATGGCGGACGGCTCACTCCGGCTCACCGGCACGAAGGACCCCGACATCGCGTTCGGCGCGGTGCTGCTCGACCTGACCGCGCCGGTGGTGCCGTGCAGTGAGGAGTCCCTCGCCCTGCGCGTCCGCGTGATCGACTGGCGGCGCTGCGCGAAATGCTATGACGAAGCGCTCGCGCAGCGATCTCGCCATCCCCTGCCGTAGCTGCCGCCATCGCGCAAAAACTGCCCGCCGCAAAATTGCGGCGGGCAGTTTTGTCCTTTATTTCAGGCAATCCAAAATTGCCTGCACGGTATCCTCCACTGTGCCGTTGTTGTCGACGATGTGGTCGGCAAATCTTTCGTAGCAGGCCTTGCGCCTGTCGTACATCACCGCAAGGTCGCCCGCCGAAAGAGGCCTCCCCTCGCGCGGCAGCTGGTCGATATCACGCTTCAACCAGAAAATGATGCCGTTCTGGTGCAGAAGATCGTAGTTTTCCTCTCTCGTCACGCAGCCGCCGCCCGTGGCGATGACCGCTCCCGAGCGCTTGCCGAGCGCGGCAATGGCCTCGCTCTCGAGCTCTCGGAATTCCGCCTCGCCGTGCTTTTCGATGAGCTGGGCACAGCTCATACCGTTTTTCTCTTCGATCTCGGCGTCGCTGTCAAGCGCGATGCGGTCGAGCTTCTCGGCAAGGCGCGCGGCAACGGTGCTCTTGCCGCTGCCGGGCATGCCGACGAGCACGATGTTCTGCATCTCAAGGCTCAGCTTTTTCCAGATGCGCTCGGTCTCGCTGTCGGGGATGTCGCGGTTTTCAAAGACCTCCGCCGTGCGCTTAGCCTGCGCGACGAGCATATAGAGCCCGCTCATATAAGGAATGCCGAGCTTTTCCGCCTGCAAGACAAACGCTGTACGCGCGGGGTTGTAGACGATATCGAGCACACCCTCGAGCTTCGGGAAGAGCGACAGGTCGACGGGCGACACGCCGCAGTTCGGGTACATGCCGACGGGCGTGGTGTTCACGATGACCTCCGCGTCCGCGTGACGATCCAGATTGTTGTAGTTGTCCTCCCCCTTGCGGGAGATGATGGTCACGCTGCGCGCGCCCATCTCCTCGAGCACGGCGTGGACCGTTGAGGACGCGCCGCCGGAGCCGAGTACGAGTGTCTTTTTGCCCTCAATAGCAATGCCGCTCGCCCTGACCATACCGGCAAAACCGTAGGCGTCGGCGTTGTCGCCGTACAGCGTGCCGTCCTCGCGCCTGACCAGCACGTTCACACTCTGGAGTTTTTGCGCAATGGGTGAAAGCTCTGCGCAGTACGGGATGACGGCCTTTTTATAGGGAATGGTGACGTTCATGCCGTCAAAGCCGCCGCCCGTCAGAAATTCGCCGAGCTTTTCGGGCGCGACCTCATAGAGCCGGTATTCATAGTCCGCCAGCTCCGCGTGGATAGCGGGCGAATAGCTGTGGCCGAGCTTTTCACCGAGTAATCCGCAGCGCTTCATTCAAACCACCTCACTGTAAGAGCCAAGATACGTGAACTCCTCGCACAGCTCGGGCAGCTCGCCCATGAGCTGGGTGAACTGCGGGGCATAGACCGAGGTTTCAAGGTCGAAGTAAAACATGAACTCGAAGTTACGGTCCGGCATCGGGCGGCTCTCGAGCTTGTTCATGTTGACGCCGAGCGCGTTGAAACGCGAGAGCACCTTGTAGAGCGAACCGGGGTGGTGCGGCAGCACCATCATCAGGCTCGTGCGGTCTGCACCGGGGTAAATTTCGAGGTTTTTCGCAATGCAGATGAAGCGCGTGAAGTTATTGCCCTGATCCTGCACAGAGGCGGCGAGGCAGTCAAGGCCGTAGAGCTCTCTGCATGCGCGGGACGACAGCGCCGCCACATCGTCGCGGCCGGACTCGGCCACCATGCGCGCCGCCACCGCGGTATTTTCGCAGCGGATGACCTTCACATTGGGAAGCCCCTGTAAAAAGTGTGCGCACTGGCTGATGGCCTGCTCGTGCGAGTAAATTTCGCGGATGTTTTCGAGCTTCGCGCCAGGATTGGCGAGAAGATTATGGTCAACCTTGATGCGAACCGAGCGCACGATGCGGAAGTTGTGCTGCGTCATCAAGTCGTAGACCGCGTTCACGCTGCCCGCCGTGCTGTTTTCCAGCGGCAGCACGCCGTAGCGACAGAGGCCCTTTTCAATGGCGGAGAACACCGCCTCAAAGGAGCTGAAAAAGAATGTGCTCGGGCGCTTGAAGAGCCTTTCGCACGCCTGCTCGGAATACGCGCCCTCCACGCCCTGACAGGCGACGGCGGCGTCCTCGGGAAAGAGCTGCGGCGTCTTTTCGATGGCCTCGGCAATTTTCGCGGGCAGATCACCCTTCGTGCCGAGAAGACAGCTCTGGCGGCTGCGGCTTAGCTCGAAAATGAGGGAGTAGAGCGAGGAGACGTATTCGCGCAGGTCGTCCGGCGTTTTGTCCAGAATCTCGCGCATTTTCTCCTTCTCGCGGCGCGCATCGAGCACGCGCAGGCCGTTGGCCTTTTTATATTCCGCGATCTTTTCAGCGGTCTCCATGCGCTGGGCAAAGAGCGCGATGAGCTGATCGTCGATTCTGTCGATCTCTTTTCGATAGTCGTTTAAGTCCATGTTCCCTTACCTCACTTCCTTTTTGCGCGATAGATACGCATCATAGACCGCGATGGCGGCCGCCGCCTCCACACAGGGCACGGCGCGCGGCACGATGCACGGGTCGTGGCGGCCCGTGACGGCCATTTTTTCCGGTACCATCGTCTGTAAATTGACGCTCTGCTGCTCGCGCGCGATGGATGGCGTCGGCTTGAACGCCGCGCGGAACACGATGGGCATGCCGTTCGTGATACCGCCAAGGATGCCGCCGCAATGGTTCGTCTCAGTGATGATCTTGCCGTTTTCGACCGTAAAGGCGTCGTTATCCTCGCTGCCGCGAAGGCTCGCCACGCCAAAGCCCGCGCCGAACTCAACGCCCTTGACCGCCGGAATGCCGAAAACAGCCGCGGCGATGCGATTTTCCATACCGCCGAACACCGGATCGCCAAGGCCCGCGGGCGCCCCGAAAATTGCGCATTCGATGACGCCGCCGACGCTGTCACCAGCCTCGCGCGCCTGTGCGATGGCTTCGCGCATCTCCTCGCCGCGCGCATCGCTGACGACGGGGAACTCCTTGCCAGCAAGCGAGCCTGTCAGCTCACCTTCGTCAGTAATGCCCGCAATGGAGGCGATGCGGCTCACAAGCGTGATGCCCTCGCGCGCGAGAATTTGCAGGCAGATGCCGCCCGCGATGCACAACGGCGCGGTCAAGCGGCCTGAAAAGTGTCCGCCGCCCGC
>ERZ780177.4163-NODE-4163-length-10221-cov-5.241295_pt1 | contig 10221 bp, 10 predicted proteins | sample MGYA00510973_ERZ780177 | MGnify/ENA primary metagenome ERZ780177 (study PRJEB29588, sample SAMEA2144396) | human gut metagenome | biome: human gut; feature: human-associated habitat; material: faeces | place: Denmark | collected 2008/2010 ...
ATATGAAAAATGCAGTGCTATTATGAGGTAAAACAATGAAACAAAACAAATAAAAAATATAAATATAGAAGAATTACCAGAAGAAATAAAAGATGGGACAGTATTAAAATGCATAAATGGAAAATTTTTTTTAGATAAAGAAACAGAAGAAGAAATTTCAAAACGAATAGAAGAAAAAATGAACCGATTATGGAATTAATGGAAGGGACAAAAGATGGCAAAAACACAAAAGAAGAAAAATAAACTAATAATTAGTGTAATTGTTGTAATAATTTTATTTTTAATGACATTACTTGGAGCAAATCCGAATTTTATAAATAAAATATGTGAAACAATTGGAATTGAAAAAATTGCGAAAACACAAGAAACAGTAAATACACAAAAAAATATTCAAAATTTTAATCAGGATTTAAAAATATATTTTATAGATGTAGGTCAGGCAGATAGTATATTAGTTATAAATAAGGATCAGTCAATGCTAATAGATGCAGGAAACAATGATGACGGAGATTTAGTTGTGAATTTTATAAAAGAAAAGCAAATTACTAAATTAAATTATGTAATTGGCACACATCCACACGAAGATCATATAGGCGGTTTAGATGATGTAATAAACAATATAGAAATAGAAAAGTTATATTTACCAAAACAAAAAACAAATACAAAAACTTTTGAAGACGTATTAGATGCAGTAGAAAATAAAGGTTTAAATATATCTTCTCTAAAAAAAGGAGATATATTTAAACTTGGAGATGCAACAGTTGAAACTATGACAGATAGTATTTTAGATGATAGTAATTTAAATTTATCTTCAAATATATTAAAATTAACATATGGAAATAATAGTTTTCTATTTACAGGAGATGCAGAAACGAAAAATGAACAAACAGGAAATTGGGGGCATGTTGATTTATTAAAAGTTGGGCATCATGGTTCTAAAACAAGTTCTTCAAGTAATTTTATAAAAAGTTTATCTCCCAAATATGCTATAATTATGGTTGGAAAAGACAATTCATATGGACTTCCAAAAGATGAAATTGTAAAAAGATTAGAAAATGCTGGATGTCAAATATATAGAACAGATAGAAGTGGAACAATAGAGGTTACTTCAAATGGAAACGAAATATTAATTAATACTGAAAAATAAAGGCAGGATTTTAATTCCTGCAAATATATGTGCTTATAGCTCAGCAGGATAGAGCAGTCGCCTCCTAAGCGACCGATGGTGGTTCGAGTCCGCCTAGGCACACCAAATAAAAATAAACGTAATTTATGCGTAATAAAAATCAGTGGAGATTAAAATGGAAGAAAAATTTATGAAAGAGGCTTTAAAAGAAGCAAAAAAAGCATATGATAAATTAGAAGTGCCAGTAGGTTGTGTAATAGTAAAAGATGGAAAAATAATCTCAAGAGCGCATAATTTAAAAGAAACAAAGTTTGACACAACAAAACATGCAGAAATACTTGCAATACAAAAAGCAAGTAAAAAATTAAAATCTTGGAGATTAATAAATTGTCAAATGTATGTAACTTTAGAACCATGTTCAATGTGCGCAGGAGCAATAATTAACTCAAGAATAAAAAAATTATATATAGGTGCATTAGATAGTAAAACAGGGGCATGTGGCTCTGTTTTAAATTTATTAGAAGATTATAAATTTAATCATAAAGTAGAAGTTGAAAAAAATGTTATGAAACAAGAATGTGAGAATATTTTCATTATACACAATTCGTGCGTAGATACAAACAAAATAAAAAGTAAAAAATAAATGGGGGAAATATGAAAGAAAAACTAAATGATTTAGTAAATAAAAAATGGTTTCATATTGTTATAATGGTTATTATTTTAGCGGTATTAATGTTTATTTTAGGAATAACTATTTTAAAATATAATGTAGAAGGCGAAACAAATATGCCATTTAATTTAACAAAAATTTCTATAATAAGTACAGCAGAAGGAACTGACAAACATTCAGATACAAACAAATGGGCATTTGATATAAGCCAAAATAATGACATATTTTTATACATAGAAAAAAATGAAAATTATAAAAAAACAGAAGCACTAAAAAGTGTTTTAATAGATAATATTAATGTAAATAAACAAAAACAAATAGGGCAAACAATAATATATAAACCAGATGCAACATCTGAAAATCAAATATTTACTACAAAAGATGAAAATATAGTAAATACTATAGAATATGTTGGAGATACAAAATCAAATTTTAGAGAATTGAAAATCTTAAACCAAGGTGATAAATTAGCATTTAGAGTTGCCAATAAAGATGTTTGTAGTTATGAATCAAATGATGAAGAAACAATAAATCATAATGAGTTGCTAAAAAAAGCTAATTTAACAAAAGAAGATATTAGTTTAAATTTAAGTTTTGATATTACAATAAGTTTAGAAAATGGCAAACAATATAAAGGAACAGTAACTTTAGAATTGCCAGTTGGTAATATTATTGATGAAGGAACAGGAAAATTAGAAATAACAGATTTTAGTAATGTGATATTTAAAAGAATTAAAAATTAGAAAATTTTAATATTTACTTGAAAAAAGAAAAAATACATTATATAATACAGATGGTATGAAACTTAATCTTTGTATGGAAAGTAAGTCCAATAAAGACCTATGAATCTTGTCAGGTCCGGAAGGAAGCAGCAATAAGTAGTAAATCTTTATGTGGAAATGCTTTCCATAGAGAGATTGAGGTTCACACCATTTTTTAAGTATAAAGGATGTGAATAAATATGGGGTACACAGCACTTTATAGGAAATTCAGACCTATTTTATTTTCGGAAATAGTTGGACAAGAACATATAACAAGAACATTAAAAAATCAAATAATAGCAGGTAGAGTAGGACATGCATATTTATTTAATGGAGGAAGAGGTACTGGTAAGACTTCTGCTGCTAAAATTTTAGCAAGAGCAATAAACTGTTTAAATCCAAAAGATGGAGAACCATGCAATGAATGCGAAATATGCAAAGGTGCAATATCTGGTTCATTAACAGACATTGTTGAAATGGATGCTGCATCAAATAATAGTGTAGAAGATATAAGAGCTATACGTGAAGAAGTTAATTTTTTACCAACTAAAGCTAAATATAGAGTATATATAATAGATGAGGTTCATATGTTATCACAAGGTGCATTTAATGCATTATTAAAAACTTTAGAAGAACCACCAGAACATGTTAAATTTATTTTGGCAACAACTGAGCCTCAAAAGTTGCCAGCTACTATACTTTCAAGATGCCAAAGATTTGACTTTAAAAAAATATCAAATGAAAATATAATAAAAAGATTAAAAATTGTATGTGAGCAAAGCAATATTGAAATTACTCAAGGAGCATTAAATATAATTGCAACATTATCAGAAGGAGCTTTAAGAGATGCACTTTCAATACTTGAAAGATGTATACAAGATGGAGATAACAAAATAGATGAAGAAAAAATAAAAAATTTAGTTGGAATTCCTAAAATAGAATTTGTACATGGTATTGTAAGAGCAATTGCAGAATATAATGTAGAGGACGCTTTAAACTATATAAATAAAGTACTAGAAGAGGGAAAAGAGTTAAATAATTTTTTATGGGAAATTATAAAATATGTAAAAGATATTTTAATATATAAAACATCTGGAAAATTAGATTTATATAGTGAAGAAGATTTAAATAAAATTGATGATATTTCTAAAAAAATAGAAAAAGAAAGATTAATAAAATTAATATATGAATTTTCAAATTTAGACGGGGAAATGAAAAAATCTACTCAAAAAACAATTATGTTTCAGGCAGGAATAATAAAATTATGTAATAAAGAAAATGTAGATAATACAAGTCTAGAAAATAGAATTTCTAACATAGAAAAATATTTAAAATCTGGAAATATAAAAATTGCAAATAATAATCAAATTCAAAATTCTGTACCAGTAAGAACAGTTGTAAATAGGGAAAAAAATGAAACAAATACAAAAACTAGTACAAAACCTGTAGCAAATAAAGTTACAAAACAATTTTCAACTGAATCAAGTAAATATTGGCCTGAAATTGTAAATGACCTAAAAGCAAATGGGAAAATTGTGCTATATACAAATTTAATGAACACAAAAGCGGTAGAATTAAATGATATGACTGTTGGTATTGAATTCCCAAATGGAATTACATCATTTGGAAAAACAGTGCTAGAAAAACCAGAAAATGTTCGTGAAATATCAAATTTAGTTTCTATGGCTTGTGGAAAGCCAATGAATATAAAGTATATTCCAAATGGAAATACTGCAAGACAAATAACAAATGAAGATGCTTTACAAAATTTAGCAAATGATTCAGATATACCATTTAATATAATAGAATAAAATAAATATATAAGGAGGATATAAAAATGGCAAAAAGAGGAGGATTCCCAGGTGGAATGGGAGGATTTGGCGGAATGAATATAGGAAATTTAATGAAGGAAGCCAAAAAAATGCAAGCAGACATGGAAAAAACACAAACCCAGTTAACACAAATGGAGTTTACAGCAACAGCAGGTGGTGGTGCTGTAACAGCAGTTGTAACAGGAGCTAAGGTTATAAAATCTTTAAAAATTAAACCAGAAGTTGTTGATCCAGATGATGTTGAAATGTTAGAAGATTTAGTTTTAACATGTTTAAATGATGCATTTAATCAAGTTGATAATAAACAATCTGAACAAATGGGCAAATTCAATATTCCAGGATTAATGTAAAAAAGGATGTATAAAAAATGTCACTATATTCACCATCTATAGAAAAATTAATAGAAAGTTTTGAAAGGCTACCTAGCATTGGACATAAAACAGCTGCTAGGCTTGCTTTTTATATGTTAAATTGTTCAGAAGAGGAAACAAATGAGTTTATTTCTTCAATAGTAAATGCAAAAAAGAATTTAAAATATTGCAGTAAATGTTTTAATATATCTGATACAGATCCATGTTCAATATGTTCAAATCCAAAAAGAGATGAATCTGTAATATGTGTTGTAGAGGATGTAAGGGATATTGTTGCAATGGAAAAGACACATGAATTTAAAGGTGTTTACCATGTTTTGCATGGTTCAATATCTCCAATGAATGGTGTTGGACCAGATGATATAAAAATAAAAGAATTACTTGCAAGGCTTATGGATGGGCATGTTAAAGAAGTTATACTTGCAACAAATCCAAGAGTAGAAGGAGAGGCAACTGCTATGTATTTGTCAAAACTTATAAAACCATTAGGAATAAAGGCAACAAGAATAGCGCACGGAATTCCTGTTGGCGGTGATTTGGAATATACAGATGAGGTTACCTTAACAAAGGCTTTAGAAGGAAGAAGAGAATTATAATATTTAAATTAAGAGGAGTTATTTGACTCTTCTTTTGCTTTTTGAATTGCAATTATAGCTAAATTATCTGCAACAGCAGTTAAAAATGCAGCTAAAAGGCCAGATTGCTCACTATCTAAATCATTTGAAATTGCAATAGCAAGAGAGCTTGCAAGTCCAACTAAATTATTAGCTGATAAATTTTCAAAATACAATAAAAACACCTCAATATATATTATGAGGTGTTTTTACAATTGTTACTTTTTTAATAATATAGAGCAAATATCATGTGTAGAATATTTATTTGCTAATAAACTAGTATTTTTTTTCATAGAATCCAATTTTTCTTGGTTATTAATTATATTTTCTAAAATTTCTTTTGGATTATCATCTTTTTTAATCCATTTTGCAATTCCTTTACTTTCTAAAAATTCTGCATTTTCTTCTTCTTGACCAGGGATTGGATTAATTATAATCATAGGTAAATTAGAAGCTAAACTTTCTGTTGTGGTAAGCCCGCCAGGTTTTGTTACAACTATATCAGAAATACTCATAAATTCTGGAACTTTATTTGTGTATTCCAAAACTCTAACTTGTGATTGTTTATTAAATTCGTCTACTATTTTTTCAAAGTTTTCTTTCATTTTTAGATTTTTTCCTGCAATTGCAATTATTTGTAAATCATTGAAGTCTTCTATAAATGATTTAAAAATTTGAACTGTTTTGGTTTTACCTAATCCAAATTCTCCACCACCAAAGAATAAAACTATTTTTTTATTGTCTTCAAATTCCAATTGTTTTAAAATTTCTTTTTTATCGTATTTTTGTAAAAATCTATCAGATAAAGGAATTCCTGTTGCAAATACCTTATTTTTATCAATACCTTTAGAAACTAGGTAATCTTTCATTTTTTCGTGTGCTACAAAATAATAATTTGTAAAATCATGACCAACAAGCCATTGATCATGTGGTGCAAAATCTGTCATTATAGTTGCAAGCTCAAAATCTACTTTTTGCTTTCTTTTTAAATAACTACACATTTGGCTTCCAAATGGATGTGTGGAAATTACTAAATCTGGCTTTTCCTCCTTTAAAAGTTTTAAAAGCTTAACTGCCATAATTTTATTTGATCTTGTAGAAATATGTGCAAGAATTCCTTTTTGTGATGCTGAATAAATATGACCCCATGCCCAAGGTGCCTTTTTTGCCATTTGCCTATAAGCTGCTGTAGTTAACTTCTCTACACCTTTATTTACATATTTCATACAATCTATTAATTTTGTTTGTGTATCTTTATAATTTGTGTTTATTACATTTTCTATGGATTTTGCAGCAGATAGATGACCACCACCATATGATGCATAAAAAATCAAAATCTTTTTCATTATAACCTCCATTTATTTAACAACTTTTTATTTATTTTATCAAAATTTTATAAATTTTGGAATATTTTTATTAAATAAATGCAAAATATATGTAAATATAAAATTAAGCTAAATATAGAAATGAGGGATATTTTGAAAAATTTAAGAAAAATAATGCTAGTCATGTGTATTTTATTAATTATAGGAACTATATTTACTATTGTTTCAGATCAAAATAAATTAGAAAATACAAGTTATGCAAAAGCAACAAATTCATCAGATATTCAATTAATGGCAAGGGCAATAAATGGTGAAGCAAGGGGAGAACCATATGAAGGACAAGTAGCAGTTGGAGCAGTTATATTAAATAGAGTAAAGAGCTCGCAATTTCCAAATAGTATATCTGGAGTAATTTATCAAGCTGGAGCTTTTACAGCTGTATCAGATGGTCAAATAAATTCACCAATTAGTGAAAATTCGACAGTTTATAAAGCAGCAAGAGATGCAATTAATGGATGGGATCCAACTGGAGGGTGTATATATTATTTTAATCCAGACACAGCAACTAATAAGTGGATATGGTCAAGGCCATTAGTAAAGGTAATAGGAAAACACAGATTTTGTAAATAAAATAGGAAAGGAGAATCGTATAGTTTTATACGTATATTAATTATGAAAAAATTAAAAATAAATGAAGGCTTTTTAAAAGCATTTACTATTATATTATTATTGGTGATTGCAACACTTGGAATTACACTTTATAAAAAACAAGAAGAAATAACAAGAACATCAGAAAATTCATTTAATATGGCTTTTTATGAATTAGTTGATTATGTTCAAAATGTTGAAGCATATCTTGCAAAATCATTGGTTTCAACTACATCTGAAAGAGGAGCTGAAACATTAACACATTTATGGAGAGAAGCAAATCTTGCACAAAGTTGTTTGTCTAAGCTTCCTGTTGAAAGTCAAAAATTAGAAAATACAGAAAAATTTTTAAATCAAGTAAGTGATTATAGTTACTCATTATCTAGAAAAAATATATATGATGAGGATTTAACACAAGATGATTTGAAAAATTTAAAACAATTACACCAATATAGTGTTGAGCTAGAAAATACATTAACACAACTTTCAGAAGATATAAATAGTGGAAGAGTTAATTGGAAGGATTTAACAAAAGATGAAAATGTAAATTTTGCAAAACAAGTTTCAAATATATCTAAAGATAGTTTTAAAAATATGGAAGAAAATTTTCATGAATATTCTGGTTTAATATATGATGGTGCATTTTCTGAACATATAACAAGTAAAGAAAAGAAAGGGCTTACAGGAGATGATATAACAGAAGAAACCGCAAAACAAAAAGCAGAAGAATTTATTGGCAAAGAAAAAATAAAAGAAATTAATAGTTTGGGATTTGCAGAAAATGCAAATATTCCATCATACAATTTCTCATTAAAAACTGAAGAATGTGATAATATAAATGTTTCTATTTCAAAAAAAGGTGGACATATTATTTATATGAATGGGAATAGAGAGGTAAATTCAGAAATTATATCTTATGAGGATGCAGTAAAAAATGGAAGTAAATATCTTGATGAAAAAGGTTTTAAAAATATGAAAGAAACATATTATTTAAAACAAGAAGGAATGCTTACGATAAATTATGCGTATGAGCAAGATGGAGTCATAATGTATCCAGACTTAATAAAAGTAAAAGTTGCATTAGATGATGGAAGAATATTAGGAATTGAAACAACGGGATATTTAAATAATCATACAGTAAGAGATATAAGTAAAATAAAAATTAGTAAAGATGAGGCTAAAAAGACATTAAATAAAGAATTAAACATTATGAGTGAAGGTCTTGCTGTAATTCCAACGGAATGGGAAAGTGAAGTACTATGTTATGAATTTAAGGGAAAAATTGAAAATCAAGAATTTTTAGTCTATATAAATGCAGAAAATGGAAAAGAGGAAGACATTTTAATAATTACAAATACGCCAAATGGAACACTTACAATGTAAAAAAAGGAGCATGCTCCTTTTTTTAATGTCTTTTATATGTATCTTTTGATAATAAAGATTGACTAATAATATTCCCGTCTTTTTTTAATATTTTGTATGCTTCAGAATTTATACTATTAGATGTTTTACTTGTAATTCTAGAATAAATTTCTACATCATAATCTTCTGAAGTTTTTAAACCTAAAATTTGAAAATTTGCAACACCAGAAGATACAGAACAAAGAATTTTTATAGGGTAATTTCTATTGTTTTTAAATTTAAAATCTATTGCTCCATATACTACAGTTGCATCTCTACTAGCTCCTGCATAAGATGGTACAAATTGATGGTTTGTTCTTTCTGTAATTTCAAGATTTGCGTAAACTACAGCATTATATAATGTGGTTGTTATTTGGCAAATTCCTCCACCCAAACCATCTTCAACACGACCACTAACATAAATTGGAGCCTCTTTGTAACCAGCAGCAATTGTTCTTTCTCCAACTACTTTATTGTAAGAAAATTCTTCACCAGGCATAACAACAGTTCCATTAATTTTGTTTGCAGCAAGTCTTAAATTAGTTGTTCTATTTACATTTTGGGCAGAATAATTAGTTGAAAAGCTTGATAGTTGATCTGGAAAAGCTTCGCTTCCAATCATATTTGTTGTAATATTTGGGTAAAGAACTTTAAGTGGAATTGTACATTCTTTTTCACTTTCATTTAATAATTTTTTTGCATCTTCTATAGAAATGTCAAAATCTATTCCATTTTCACTTGGAAATACTGCAAGAGGTTCTTGAGTAAAATAGGCATCAACAGCATCTTTATGTACTTCATTATAAATTTTTTCTATATCTACTTCATTTGGCTTTTTTGATTTGGTTATAATTTCAATTTTATTGTCTTTAACATTTAAGTTTTTTATATTATTTTCTATAACTGTTATCATTTGAGAAACATCAACAATATTTCCATCTTGCCCTTTTGTAATTATTAGATTGTTATTATCTATATAATAGCTACTTTCAATAATTTTGTCAGGAAGTTTTGTTGAAATATCATCTAAATCTTTTTTTAAACGCTCTGTATCTAATGAAAATGTTGGTTCAATATTTTTATTTACAATTAGTGTAGATAAAACTTCAAAATTATTAAGTCCGGTGAAAATGCTTTCTTTCGAAATTCTAAGACATCCTGTCAAAACTGCAAATTGTAGAAAATCATTTGTTTTTAGTACTTGCCCCAAAAGACCTCTCATGAGTTCAACCATTTCATCATAATAGCCTTTCTGAAAAGCTTTATCTAGCGGAACATCATATTCATCAATAAGGATGACGGTTTTCTTATGATAATGCATAGATAATAATTCTGAAAGCCTCTCTAATGAGCCAAGCAGTGATTCCTCCGTCATTTGATATCGCCCGCCTGAAAATGTGGTCAGTGCTTCATATCCATTTTTCGCATTTTCATCCAATGCTTCGCTTTTTCGGAGAATGTTATGCCGTATAG
>ERZ780177.4171-NODE-4171-length-10199-cov-3.196569_pt1 | contig 10199 bp, 8 predicted proteins | sample MGYA00510973_ERZ780177 | MGnify/ENA primary metagenome ERZ780177 (study PRJEB29588, sample SAMEA2144396) | human gut metagenome | biome: human gut; feature: human-associated habitat; material: faeces | place: Denmark | collected 2008/2010 ...
TATTTCGGCGATGCGGTGACGGTGATCTCTGAGACCTTCTTCCACCGGACGGTGACGATACCGGCCCTGTGGTTTGAGCCCCTGGACGACCCCATGCGGCTGCTGATTTTCTCCTTTGGAGTGGGCGTGGCCCATCTGTTTACCGGGCTGGGGGTGCAGTTCTACCAGCTGGCCAAACAGAAGAAGTACGCCGACGCCATCTACGACGTGGTGTTCTGGTACCTGCTGGTGGGCGGGCTGATTGTGGTGCTGCTCTCCACGGAGATTTTCCAGAACATCGCGGAGCTGCCCTTTGTGGTGCAGCATCCGGAGACCATGAACGGCCGGGTCTTTCAGACCCTGTGCCGGAACGCCGGGATAGAGCCGGAGGTGGTGGTCTCAACCCAGAATCTGATCACGGAGGCATCCCTGTGCATGGAGGGGATGGGGGCCTGTGTGCTGCCTCTGACCTTCCTGTCACCCGACCAGCGGCTCTCCGGCCACGGGAGCACCCCCCTGTTCAGCCAGGAGGGGCTGGACAGACTCTCTATTTTCCTGCTGGATACCAGCGGGATCGGCCGGTTCCAGATCTCAGTCTGCCGCCTGAAGAGCAAGCTGCTCACCCGGGCGGGCCGGGAATTCATCAGCCTGGCCCGGGAAATTTACAGCGGCGTCAGCGCTGGTCAAATACCGCCTCAATTTCATTTCGAGTCGTCCCGATAAAGGAGAGCATGTCGTCGTCCAGGGGGTAGCGGATGACGCAGCCCGGGGTGAGGATCTGATGCCGTCCGCCCAGGAGCTTGAAGCACTGGAAGATCTGGTTCTGGATGGCGCCCCGGTTCTGCTGGGTGATGTCGGTCCGGCTCAGGCCGCCCATGAGGCACTTGCCGGTGAGGGCATAGGCCTCGTCCAGGGCGGGCAGGGATTCCCATGCGTGCCAGTTGAAGACCTGGACGGGGTAATCCTTGAGGATGTGGAACATGATGTGGTCTCCGTGGCAGTGGATGGTGTTCATCCAGCCCTTCCCGGCGGCCTCCAGCACCCGCAGGTCGTAGGGCTTGCCGTACTCCAGATACTGGCGGTCCGTACACTTGTCATAGGAGCTCATCTGGGAGGCCAGGAAGATCCCGTCGGCCCCCATGTCGATGGCCGCGGCCACCAGCTGGGCGGTGGTCTCGGTGATGACCTCCAGCGCCGCCTTGACATCGTCGCCATGGCCCTCCTCGATGTAGGAGATCAGCTTCCCGCCGCTGATCTTGTCTGCGATGGTGATGGGGGTGAAGGCGGTGAAGATGACGGGGACCTCCTCGCCCTTCAGCTTCTCCAGGACCAGCTGCAGATGGCGCAGCTCCCGGGCGTTGCTGCCCTGGGTGCAGGGGCAGACCGTCAGCTTCCGCCAATCGGCGGCGCAGGAGATGGGGGTGCTCACCACCTTGGCCACGCCGCCCTTGACGATCTCGGAGTAGTCCACGGTGCAGCCGAAGTCCTCGATGGCGTACATGCCGTTGTTCATGGTCTTGACGAAGTCGAAGTCATATTTTTTGTAGAACTCATGCGTTTTGTCCAAATGGCTTTTCTTGAATATCTTGGAGTTGGGATTGTTAAATAGTTTACGACCAAAAAAATGACCTATCATATAATTACAGGAGTCTCCCAATACTGCCGCCGCGAATAATATCAAGGCTAAAAGATTTATCTCTAAAGGCATACCGGGTAACGCTGTTATCGCTCCGGCGACGAACAAGAGGGAATCCCCGGGCAAGAATGGGGTGGCTACCAATCCCGTTTCACAAAAAATGATTAGGAATAATATCGCGTAGGCCCAAGTATGATATTCTTGTACGATCTCGATCATATGCTGATCGATATGTAAGATGAAGTCTAATAAAAATTCCATTTTAGATTGATTATTAATTGATAAGAACTATCCTATATGACCCAATAAGAAAACAAAATAGATGTTTATTCTATTCCCTTTGAGAAATCTAGAAAATAAGAATAGTGAGAATGCAGACATTAAAGTGCTATCTTCTACTTTTTTGATGGAAATAAGGGGGAAAGAGAGTTTAAATGAGAATACGTCTTAGAGTATAGATATAGTACCCATAGGAGAACTTAAGGGGATTTATACAAAATGAAATGAATGTTTGTCTTTCTTTAGGATATTGAGTTTTTATAAACCGTACGATCCTTTCCGCGGATGAGGATAGGTTTGTCCTTGAGTTTTTTGATGTGGAGATGTTGCGGAATAGTGAAGCCCTGATATAGCCATCTTCCATCTTATAGCTTTGTTTTCCGTTGTATAGCTCTTTTTCGTATCGTTCGATATCTGCTTGGGGGATATTGTATTCCGTCTTGTCTTCATTCGGAGAGTACATGGTGTAAATATCGTTGTATTTCTGTTGGTTCTCGGGAGTTGATGAAGAACCCGAAGTCAGAAATACACTTACCAATACGAAGAAATAGAGTAAATACTTCATCATTGCGGTTGCAAATATAGAAAGTTTTCCAAATATAAAGAGGTTATTGTAAATAAGTTTTGTACTTTTGCGGCACAATTTAAATCTATTCACTTTAAGATAAATATTCGGAATAATGAGTGCACAAACTCCTTTCTTGGTGTTTTCGGGAACGAACTCCCGGTATCTTGCAGAGAAAATTTGCAACAGTTTAGGTTGTCCTCTGGGACAGATGAATATCCAGCACTTTGCCGATGGTGAGTTCTCTGTTTCTTATGAAGAGTCTATCCGCGGTAGAGATGTATTCTTAGTACAATCTACATTCCCTAATTCAGACAATCTGATGGAGTTGCTTCTGATGATTGACGCGGCTAAACGTGCTTCCGCACATTCAATCATCGCTGTAGTCCCTTACTTCGGTTGGGCTCGTCAGGATAGAAAGGATAAGCCTCGTGTTTCTATTGGCGCTAAGTTGATCGCTGATATGTTGAGTACGGCAGGTATCAATCGTTTGATTACGATGGACCTTCATGCGGATCAGATCCAAGGATTCTTTAATGTTCCGGTGGATCACTTATATGCTTCTTCCGTATTCTTGGATTATATCAAGACGTCTTTGCCTTTGGATAACTTGTGTATCGCGACTCCGGATGTTGGTGGTACGAAACGTGCCAGCAGCTATTCTAAGTATTTAGGCTTGCCGATGGTCATTTGCCACAAATCTCGTTTGCGTGCCAATGAGGTGGCCGAGATGCGTATTATCGGTGATGTGACGGGCTTGGATGTCCTTTTGGTTGATGACATGGTGGATACGGCCGGAACAATTACGAAAGCCGCGAACTTGATGTTGGAGAATGGCGCTAAGTCTGTTCGTGCTATCGCCAGCCACGCTGTGATGTCTGATCCGGCTTCTACTCGTGTAGATCAGTCCGCTTTAGCGGAAATGATCTTTACGGATTCTATTCCTTACGCTAAGAAATGCGAGAAAGTAAAGGTATTATCTGTCGCTGACATGTTCGCTGAGGCGATCCGTCGTGTATGTAGTGGAGAGTCTATCAGCTCTTTGTATGCTATTTAATAGAATAAGATAGAAAAATAAAAACGGTCGCTTCCTTTTGAGGCGACCGTTTTTTATTTAGAATAAATCTGAATATGCGTTACTTGGTCTCATCAATAATCATGCCGCTGCCCAGACATAAGTGATGGTCTTTGTCGTAGATTACACTGTATTGGCCGGGAGCGATACCTTGAATCTTTTCGTCGGATTCTACACGATATAGATCTCCGATACGACGGATGTAGCCATGCGTAAATTCCGGGGTATGACGGATCTTGAAAGTGATTTCTTTCTCACCCTCAAATTCTCCCCATGGATCTTCCGTGATGAAATCGAAACCTTGCATATTAATCACCTTGCCATATTGCGTTTCCGGGTCGTAGCCGTTGGAGACATAAATGATATTTCGCTTAATGTCTTTTTGGATAACGAACCAAGGGCCGCCACTTAATCCCAATCCCTTACGTTGGCCGATCGTATGGAACCAATATCCATTGTGTTTACCCAAGACCTTACCCGTCTCTAGTTCCACGATTTTTCCCGGGCGTTTCCCTAAATAACGCTCTATAAAGTCGTTGTAGTTAATCTTGCCTAAGAAGCAAATGCCTTGGCTATCTTTACGCTTGGCGCTCGGCAATTTCTGGGCCTCGGCGATGGCACGTACCTCACTTTTCATTAAATGCCCGATCGGAAACATGAGTTTCTGTATCTGTAGGCGGGTGATTTGCCCTAAGAAATCAGTCTGATCTTTTACCGGGTCCTTGGCGGTAGAAAGCCATATCTTGCCGTCTATCTCCGTGGTCGTGGCATAATGACCGGTAGCGATCTTATCGAAATCCTTGCCCCATTTTTCCTCGAAACAACCGAACTTGATATATTTATTACACATCATATCCGGGTTAGGGGTAAGACCGCGTTTGACAGATTCGATCGTATAGCTTACCACCCGATCCCAATACTCGTCGTGTAGGGAGACGATCTCGAACCGGCATCCATACTTGCGGGCGATATATGAGGTGATCTCGATATCCTCTTCCGCCGGGCAATCGATATAGCCATCCTTGTCTTCCATACCGATACGGATATAGAAGATGGTCGGATCGTATCCTGCCTCTTTGAGTTGATGCACTACGACAGAGCTGTCTACTCCTCCTGAAACTAATGCCGCTATTTCCATTCTCTTTTTTGTCTTTGCTTTTGAACTTACAAAAGTAGAGAAAAAATCTCAAACCTTTGATATTGACTGTATATTCTCTATCTTTGCGGTTGGCCCTTATTGGAATGCGGGCCTTCAAACTATGTACTTTAGATGTAATATATTATAGGAAAAGCAAATCGTAGTAAGTATGAAAAAAATAATGTTATCGCTTATGACAGCTATGGTTATGACGGCTTGTACAGGCCAACAGTCGGATACGGCATCTCAAAATTCCGATAAGGAGTTCAATTATGTAGTGGATCAGTTCGCTGATCTGGAGATTCTTCGCTATAAAGTTCCGGGTTTTGAGTCCCTGTCCTTGCAACAAAAGCAACTATTATATCATCTTTCCGAAGCGGCCTTGATGGGACGTGATATATTCTTCGATCAGAATGGACGCTATAATCTGGCGATCCGCAGGACACTGGAGGCTATTTATACGAATTATAAGGGAGATCGGGAGGACCCTCAATTCAAGGCTTTGGAAACCTATTTGAAACGGGTGTGGTTCTCCAGTGGTATCCATCATCATTATGCGTTGGACAAGTTTGCCCCGGGGTTTTCTCCTGAGTTCTTGATGGATTGTATTCACCAAATCGACGCTAAGAAGTTACCTCTTCGTGAGAATCAAAACGTGGATCAGTTCATGATCGAGATCGCTCCGGTAATCTTTGATCCGGGCGTTATGCCAAAGCGTAGCGTACAAAGCGGTGACGGTGATCTGATCAAAGCTTCTTCTAATAATTATTACGGGGGAGGCATCAGTCAAAAAGAGGTAGAGGACTTCTATGCGCAAATGAAAATGGGAAAGGATACCATTTCCCCGATTTCTTACGGGTTGAATAGCCGTTTGGTAAAAGAGAACGGTACGGTCGTTGAAAAGGTTTGGAAAGTAGGAGGGCTTTATTCCGCCGCGATAGAAAAAATCGTAGATCAATTGCGACAAGCCTTGCCTTTCGCCGAGAATGATACGCAGAAAGCGATCATCGGGAAATTGATCGAATATTATCAAACGGGCGATTTGAAGACTTTCGATGCTTATTCGATCCTTTGGGTAGAGGATACAGCTTCGGAGGTGGATTTTGTGAATGGCTTTATCGAGACTTATGGGGATCCGTTAGGAATGAAAGCAAGCTGGGAGTCTACCGTGAATTTTACGAATAAGGAGGCGACTAAGCGTACAAAAATCATCAGTGATAATGCGCAATGGTTTGAGGATCATTCTCCGGTAGATAAGCGTTTCAAGAAAGAGAAGGTGAAAGGAGTTAGCGCTAAGGTAATCACGGTATCTATGTTGGGAGGTGATTGCTATCCGGCTACCCCGATCGGTATCAATTTGCCAAATGCGGATTGGATTCGTAGGGATCATGGCTCGAAGTCTGTTACGATAGAGAATATCACGGAGGCTTATGATAAGGCGTCTCAAGGAAATGGCTTTAGCGAAGAGTTTGTTTGGAGTGACGTGGAGCGGAACGGTATGAGGCAGTACGGTTTCTTAACGGATAATCTACATACGGATTTACATGAGTGTCTGGGACATGGTTCCGGTAAATTGCTGGAAAATACGGACCCGGATGCGCTGAAAGCCTATAGCTCTACACTGGAGGAAACCCGTGCGGATTTGTTTGGCCTGTATTATTTGGCAGATCCAAAGCTGGTGGAACTGGGATTGCTTCCGGACGGCGAGGCTTATAAATCGGAATACTATAAATATATAATGAATGGCTTGATGACCCAGTTGGTTCGCATCGAGCTAGGCAAGAATGTAGAAGAGGCGCATATGCGTAACCGTCAGTTGATCGCTAAGTGGGCTTACGAGAAAGGGAAGGAAGCGAATGTGATCGAACTGAAAAAACGGGATGGCAAGACCTATGTGGTTGTGAATGACTATCCGAGGTTACGTGAGTTGTTTGGGACATTGCTTGCTGAGATTCAACGTATCAAGAGTGAGGGTGACTATGCGGCCGGAAAGAATCTTGTTGAAGGATACGGCGTGAAAGTAGATCCGGAGCTGCATGCGGAGGTCTTGGAGCGCTATGCTAAGTTAAACTTGGCTCCCTATAAAGGTTTTGTCAATCCTGTGATGAAAGAGGTAAAGAACTCTAACGGTGAGGTTACTGATATTGTCTTGGACTACACGGAAGGTTATACAGATCAGATGCTTCGTTATGGCCGTGATTATTCTTTCTTGCCGACTTATAATAATTAATAGATGGAAAGTTTACAAGACGAGATAAGGGAGATCCGTAAGGAACTTCGTTTGGCGATGAACGGGGTGATTTCTACGAGTATGCGTGAGAAAGGTATCGTATATAAGTTAAATTTCGGGGTTCCGTACCCCGAAATAAAGGGAATCGCCCGTAAGCATAAACCGAATGGAGAGCTAGCGGCGGCTTTATGGAAAGAAGACATCCGTGAGTTTAAGATATTGGCGACCTTTCTCCAACCCGCCGAGACGTTGCCTTTGGATGAGGCGAAACGTTGGGTCAAGGAGATTCCTTATTTAGAGATCGCGGAGCATTGTTGCCGGAACTTGTTCGTTCATCTGCCTTATATGGAGGACTTCACGTCTGATCTGGTTGCTGATAAGAAAAATGAGTTCGCTCGCACGGTCGCCTTTCTTACTTGGGCCGAGAATTTCAAGCGAGGTGGCAGCTTATCTTCTGTGGTTTTAGGATCTTTCTTGGCAGAAACCTTAAGTAGTCTAGCGGAGACTAAGGATTTTAAATCTACGCTGAAAGAGAAACAAGCGTCTATTCAAGCCATGAAGTTTTATGGGCGTCAATCCGAGGGGAATGCGGAAAGGATCCTAGACGGTTTCAAGGAATTTCAGGAGGCTGCGGGAAACACGCCGGAATTACAAGAAATCTATAATGAATTAAAATTCGAGTTTGAATATTATCGGTAAGGCTTTGCGTTTAAAATAAATGCGCTAACTTTGTCGTTTGTGCGGTCTTTAGGAGATGGAAGCGAAAGTTTATACGGAAATACGTGCGTTGTTTACCGAATATCTAACGGAGAAGAAACTGCGGAAAACCGAGGAGAGATATGCTATATTCAAGGAGATATGTGCTTTTCCCGGTCATTTTGATGTGTGTATGCTTTCGGATCGGTTGGAGCAAGACAACTTCCATGTCAGTAAGGCAACACTCTATAATACGTTGGATGTACTGGTTGATGCCGGTTTGGTGGTGCGTCATCAAATAACCGTCCAGTCGGTGCAATATGAGTTGAGGATTTATGCTGATACGCATTTGGTTTGTACGAGATGCGGGACCATGCGGGAGCTGCGAAATAGTGCGTTGAAAGCGGATATGAGAAACTTGAAAGTCTCTCGTTTTACGCCGGAGTATTATTGTTTGTACATTTATGGCCTGTGCAGTAAATGCAAGTTTAAGCAGCAAAGGTCAGTTAAATAAGAATATTAATAGCCTATAATAAATATAGAAAAGATGAAAGTAGACGTTTTGTTAGGATTGCAATGGGGCGACGAGGGCAAAGGCAAGGTTGTCGATGTGCTGACTCCGAATTACGATGTGGTAACTCGTTTTCAAGGAGGCCCTAATGCCGGACATACATTGGAGTTTAACGGGGAAAAGTATGTGTTACGTTCGATTCCTTCCGGTATTTTCCAAGGTGGAAAAATAAACGTAATCGGTAACGGTGTCGTTCTGGACCCGTTATTGTTCAAGCAGGAAGCGGAATCATTGGCAGCGAGTGGTCACGATATCACCAAGCAGCTTTATATCTCTAAGAAAGCTCACCTAATTTTACCTACTCACCGGATCTTGGATGCCGCTTACGAGGCCGCAAAAGGTTCCGGAAAGATCGGTACGACTGGAAAGGGTATCGGCCCGACTTATACGGATAAGATTAGCCGTAACGGTGTTCGTGTGGGCGATTTATTGCATAACTTCGAAGAGAAATATGCGGCCGCTAAAGCAAAACATGAAGCGATCTTGCGTTCATTGAACTATGAATATGATATAACCGAGATGGAGGCTCAATGGATGGAGGCCTTGAACTATCTCAAACAATTCAAATTGATTGATAGCGAGCATGTCATCAATAACTATTTGAAGGAAGGTAAGTCGGTCTTGGCGGAAGGCGCTCAAGGTACGATGCTGGATATAGACTTCGGTTCTTATCCATTCGTGACTTCCTCTAACACGATCTGTGCCGGATGTTGTACGGGACTGGGTGTTTCTCCCCGGAATATCGGTGAGGTATATGGAATCTTCAAGGCTTATTGTACACGTGTAGGTAGCGGTCCGTTCCCGACCGAGTTGTTTGATGAGGTGGGAGATAAGATCGGTCAATTAGGCCATGAGTTCGGTGCGGTTACGGGACGTAAACGTCGTTGTGGCTGGATTGATTTGGTAGCCTTGAAATATGCCGTGATGATCAACGGTGTAAGCCAATTGATCATGATGAAGAGTGATGTGTTGGATACCTTCGATACGATCAAGGCTTGCGTGGCTTATAAGATGAATGGTGTCGAGACTAATGAGTTCCCGTATGAGATCGATGATACGATCGAACCTGTATACGTGGAATTACCGGGTTGGAAGACGGACATGACGAAGATGCAGAGCGAGGATGAGTTCCCGGAGGAGTTCAACGCTTACCTTTCTTTCTTGGAGGAAGAACTGGGTGTGCCTGTGAAGATCGTTTCCGTAGGACCGGATCGTGAACAGACGATTGTCAGATATACAGAAGAATAAACTCGTTATAAATCGTACAAAATGGCAGAAGACCACATTCCTCAAGGGGTGTCTCCTGCCATTTTTGTCTTTGGCAAACTTTTTGTCGTTGTTTTATAAAACTAAATAAGATAGAAATTTATGAGTATGTATTGGATTATATTTATTGGATTTGCGCTATTGAGTTGGCTGGTGTCATCCCGCCTTCAGGGCAAGTTTGAGAAGTATTCGAAAATCCCTATGCCGAATGGCATGACAGGAAAAGATGTCGCTGAGAAGATGTTGCATGACAATGGTATCTATGATGTAAAGGTGATTTCTACACCCGGACATCTGACGGACCATTACAATCCCGCTAACCAGACGGTGAACTTGAGTGAGTCGGTTTATTATAGCAATAGTATCGCCGCCGCTGCGGTTGCCGCCCATGAGTGCGGTCACGCTGTGCAGCATGCTACCGCTTACGCTCCGTTGAGAATGCGTTCGGCCTTGGTTCCGGTTGTTAGTTTCGCCTCTAATATCATGACATGGGTGTTGTTGGGTGGTATGTTATTATTGCATACGTTTCCTCAGTTATTGTTATTCGGTATAATCTTGTTCGCTACGACTACGCTATTTAGCTTTATCACGCTTCCGGTCGAGATCAATGCCAGCCAACGTGCTTTAGCGTGGTTGAGCAATGCCGGTATAACAAATGCTTATACGCATGATAAGGCAGAGGATGCTTTACGTTCCGCTGCTTATACGTACGTGGTCGCCGCGTTAGGTTCGCTTGCTACATTATTATATTATATAATGATATT
>ERZ780177.4172-NODE-4172-length-10198-cov-12.725328_pt1 | contig 10198 bp, 8 predicted proteins | sample MGYA00510973_ERZ780177 | MGnify/ENA primary metagenome ERZ780177 (study PRJEB29588, sample SAMEA2144396) | human gut metagenome | biome: human gut; feature: human-associated habitat; material: faeces | place: Denmark | collected 2008/2010 ...
GTCTTGGATTTAGAGGTTCAAAGAAATCTACTCCATATGCTGCACAGATGGCAGCTGAAACAGCTACAAAGGCAGCTTTAATCCACGGATTAAAGACAGTTGACGTATTCGTTAAAGGACCTGGTTCAGGAAGAGAGGCAGCTATTCGTGCCCTTTCAGCATGTGGTCTTGAGGTTACATCAATCAGAGACGTTACTCCGGTACCTCACAATGGATGTCGTCCACCAAAACGTAGAAGAGTCTAATCAGGAGGTATAGATTAAAATGGCAGTTAATAAAGTACCTGTACTTAAGAGATGCAGATCACTTGGTTTAGAGCCAAGTTATTTAGGATATGATAAGAAGTCTAGAAGAAACCTTACAAGAGCAAACAGAAAGGTGTCTGAGTACGGACTTCAGTTAAGAGAAAAGCAGAAAGCTAAATTCATCTATGGTGTTTTAGAGAAGCCTTTCCGTAACTACTACAAGAAAGCAGATCAGATGAAAGGATTAACAGGTCTTAACCTTATGACAATCCTTGAGTCAAGAATTGACAACGTAATCTTCCGTCTTGGTTTCGCAAGAACAAGAAAAGAAGCTAGACAGATCGTTGATCACAAGTTCGTTACAGTAAACGGAAAAGTTGTTAACATCCCTTCATACCTTGTAAAGGCTGGCGATGTTATCGAAATTAAAGAGAGCAAAAAGAATACTCAGAGAATGAAAGATATCGTCGAGGTAGCTGGCGGAAGAATCGTTCCGGAGTGGTTAGACGTAGATGCTGAGAAATTACAGGGAACTGTAAAAGACTTACCTACACGTGAGCAGATTGATGTTCCTGTAGATGAGATGCTCATCGTCGAGTTATATTCTAAGTAAAATTAGGTTGATTTGCCGGGGATTTATTTCCCGGCTTATCCACTCTTTGATAACATATAACAACGATACCCGAGAAGGAGGGAATTTGAAGTGTTCGATTTTGAAAAACCAAAAATTGAAATCGCAGAAATTTCAGAAGACAAGACATATGGCAGATTTGTTGTAGAGCCATTAGAGAGAGGTTACGGTACAACACTTGGAAACTCTTTAAGACGTATCATGCTTTCTTCTTTACCGGGCGCTGCAGTAAGCCAGGTCAAGATTGATGGTGTTTTACATGAATTCAGCTCTATTCCTGGTGTTAAGGAAGATGTTACAGAAATCATCATGAATATCAAGAACCTTGCAATTCGCAATAATAGTTCTACAAATGAACCAAAGGTTGCATATATCGAATTCGAAGGTGAAGGCGTTGTTACAGCAGCCGATATTCAGGTTGATTCAGATATCGAGATTTTGAATCCTGAGTTAGAGATTGCACACTTGAATGGTGGTGCAGATTCTAAGCTTTACATGGAGCTTACAATCACAAACGGCAGAGGTTATGTCGGAGCAGAGAAGAACAAGAACGAGGATACACCAATCGGAGTTCTTGCTGTAGATTCAATCTACACTCCTGTTGAGCGTGTTAACCTTACTGTAGAGAATACCCGTGTAGGTCAGGTTACAGATTATGATAAGCTTACATTAGATGTATTTACAAATGGTGCATTGGAGCCAGACGAGGCAGTCAGTCTTGCAGCTAAGGTATTAAGTGAGCACTTAAATCTGTTCATCGATCTTTCAGAGGCAGCACAGCAGGTTGACGTTATGGTCGAGAAGGAAAACGATGCTCAGGAAAAGGTTCTTGAGATGAACATCGATGAGCTTGAGCTTTCAGTTCGTTCATACAACTGCTTAAAGCGTGCAGGAATCAACACTGTTGCAGAGCTTATCAATAGAACACCTGAGGACATGATGAAGGTTCGTAACCTTGGTCGCAAGTCTTTAGAGGAAGTTTTAGCAAAATTAAAAGAATTAGGTTTAGAGTTAAATCAGACTGAGGAATAATTCATTCGAATAATCCTTGCACTGATTCTTCTAAATAAATTGGTCATATATAAATTTTAAATATCATATTTATGTTTATGTGTGACAAAACTCATAGCGGCAGGGCCAGTAAGACCAAAGAGCGTGACCGTGTCTGATACATGAGTGGCAACTGATTTGAGCATTTGCTTTTTGAAATAAGGCAAAGCTTTATCACAACAAGATACGATGTCTGGCAGTAAGACCGAAGAGCGTGACCGGATGTCCCACAAATGGAGGAAATTAAAATGGCAAAATATCGTAAGTTAAGCAGAACATCAAGCCAGAGAAAGGCTTTACTCAGAGGTCAGGTTACACAGCTTCTTGTTAACGGAAAGATCGTTACAACAGAGGCTAAGGCTAAAGAGGTTCGTAAGATCGCTGAGGGTCTTATCGCATTAGCAGTAAAAGAGAAAGACAACTTCGAAGAGGTTACTGTAACAGCTAAGGTTGCCCGCAAGGACAAAGATGGCAAGAGAGTAAAAGAGGTTGTAGACGGAAAGAAAGTTACTGTTTATGACGAAGTAGAGAAGAAGATCAAGAAGGATTCTGCTTCACGTCTTCATGCCAGAAGACAGATGCTCAAGGTTCTTTACGCAGCTAAAGAGTCTGACGGCACAAAGAAGGGAACAAAGACTATCGATGTAACAAACAAGTTATTCGATGAGATCGCTCCTAAGTATGCTGATCGTAACGGTGGTTACACAAGAATCGTTAAGATTGGACAGCGTAAAGGTGACGGAGCTTTAGAGGTTCTCCTTGAGTTAGTTTAATATTTAATCGGTATAAATCTTAGACTAAATTAAACCAGAGATTTGAGTGGATGACACTCACTTCTCTGGTTTTTTATATTACTAAGATAATTATTCAAACTATTGAGAAAAACTGATGCGTCTTATTTGCATGTATAGTTCGACTGCCTTTGGTTTGAATTCGTAACTGTAACGCATAAAAATACCCCTTTCACTGGATATCCAGTAAGAGGGGTATATATTAATTTCACACGGCTTTTTATAAATGCGCTTAATTATTTATTTTTTGCTGCAGCCTGCTCGTCATTGTACTTCTGAACACACTTCTTGATTCTGTCATATGGTGAGAGAAGATCACTGATAGAACAGTCGTGGTTTAATGTATCAATGAGGTATGCGATGTATTTGCTCATGTCACAGCTGATATAGTACTCCTTAGAGAGAAGCTCAGGTGACTGGTAGATAAGGTTTGTTGTAACTACTCTGTAGATGAGACCCTCTTCGTAAGCCTTGTCAAATGAAGCAAAGCCGTTTGTAAAGAGACCGAATGTAGAAACAACAAAGATTCTGTTAGCTTTACGCTTCTTGAGCTCTCTTGCTGTATCAATCATACTTTCGCCTGAAGAAATCATATCATCGATGATAAGAACATCCTTACCCTCCACATTTGTTCCGAGGAACTCATGAGCTACGATAGGGTTACGTCCGTCAACGATACGGCTGTAATCACGACGTTTGTAGAACATACCCATGTCTACTCCGAGTACGTTTGCAAGGTAGATAGCACGGTTTGTAGCGCCCTCATCAGGAGAGATAATCATAAGATGGTCAGCATCAATAGTGATATCCTTTACGTTCTTTAAGATGCCCTTAATGAACTGGTAAGAAGGCATTACATTCTCAAAGCCGTTCAGAGGAATAGCATTTACCACACGAGGGTCATGAGCATCGAAGGTAATGATATTGTCTACACCCATGTTGATAAGCTCCTGAAGAGCCAATGGACAGTCAAGAGACTCACGGCCTGTACGTCTGTGCTGACGGCTCTCATAAAGGAAAGGCATGATAACTGTTATTCTTCTTGCTTTTCCGCCGGCTGCAGCGATAACACGCTTTAAGTCTGCGTAGTGGTCATCAGGTGACATGTGGTTTGTCTGACCGCATACTGTGTAGGTAAGACTGTAGTTAGTTACATCTACCATGATGTACAGATCATAACCACGAACAGACTGGTTGATAACACATTTAGCCTCGCCAGAACCGAATCTAGGTGTAGAAGGCTTGATAATGTAGCTGTTTTTGTAGTAGTCCTTGAAAGCACTCTCGTTAGCATGCTGGTGCTCTCTGTGCTCTCTCCAGCCCTGTAAGTATGCATCTACCTTCTGGGCAAGACCTATACAACTGTCGGTTGCAACAAGTCCAAGTGTACCGGTTGGCATAGTCTCCAAAATTCTCTCATCGTTTGGCATTGTTATTCCTCCATATAACCATATAATAAATAAACTAAATATATATAAAAAGCGCTATTTGGAAAGACGCTTTTTAATTCGTATGTCATCTCCGAAGAGCTTGATAAAACTATAATTGCTTGAAATTCTTGAAAGTGTTCTCTCGGAGTAAATCTCTGCTATCTGCTCCAGATTCAGATTAGTGGAAATAATAGTAGATTTCTGTCGCAGTATACGCTCATTTACACAAAGGAAAAGCTGTGATGTGGTAAATGAGTTGGAAAGCTCGGTTCCGAGATCGTCTATGATAAGTAAATCACAGTCGAATATATTCTGGTGCGCTGCGATGGCATCTGCATCCTTTTCAAACACACCTTTGCTTAATATATCAAATAATTGGAATGCTGTAAAGTAAATTACGGAGTAACCTGCATCTAAAAGCTCTTTTGCAATGCAATTAGATAAAAAAGTCTTTCCGACACCGGTATTACCGTAGAAAAATATGTTTTTAGGTTTTTTTTCAAAATTGTCTATAAATTCATGACAGTTCGTCACGGCAAGTTTTGCTGTGGCAAGAGCAGACAGTCCTGTCGCAGGATTTTTCTGCTCATCTGAGTAATAATCGAATGAGAGCGTGGAAAAATTCTCTCTTGATAAAATTTCCCTGATATTGGACTGCGAATAAACGGTATTGATAATAGCCTGCTTGAAGCAATGACATTTCTGACCATCTATATACCCGGTATCATGGCAATCTGGACAGGTGTAAATAGGCTCAAAATAATCAAGCGGATATCCGAGTGTGGATAGCAGTGCAGCACGCTCCTCCTTATAGTCCTCGATTGCAAGGCGTAAAGCGGCAAGAGCATTCTCATCGCCGTCCATAAGCCTGTACGCCTGCCTGACAGATGCGGATGCAATCTCTGAGTCAATCTCCCTGAGGCGGGGCGCCTTGCGATAGGCTTCCTCAATACGCTTGTCATGTATGTATTTGTTCTGAAGCTGGCGTTTATCGTAGCCTCGCATTATCTCATCATATTGAGCATTGGTAAGTGCCATATATCCTCCTTGGGATGTGTAAATCTAACTTGAAAAATCATACCGTAGAATTCAGAAACAGCTTCTCCAGCTTGTCGTAATCATTGTTGCGCTGATTGAAGTTGTTAAATTTATTCTTGGAACTTGAATTATTGCTTTTTGGTTTTGAGGAACCGTTTGCAGCATTTGTGCCTTGTGATGAGCCTGTAGCAGAGACCTTATTGGCCTTGGCAAAGTTGGCATCAAGCACTTCAACATCCTTTAAAGTATGTACATTCTTTTTCCTCCAGTTCGCGAGTATAGAGTCTGTGTACTCGAAGCTTGGCTTCTGGATAGCTGAAATGGTTTTACTGCAGGCGGCTTTTACAAGCTCTATATCGAAACCGTATTCGCCGACCCATTTGTTGATGAGTGACACCTCAGAGTCAACCAGATTGCGGCCTGTGATGCCTAGAGCCTTCATTACAGAATAGTAAATCTGTGAGTGAGCGGCTGCATCGTCCTTTGCCTGGTCTACGGTCTTTATGCCGGCATCGGCCCAGCCGAGAGCGACCTTGTTCATGTACCGAAGGCTTGAATGTCCTTTGGTAATGCAGTACTCCACGAGATACTCCACCAGGTCTGTAGAAAAATGAAGCTCGTCCAGCCAGTAGAGCACCATATTGGTGTCTGTGGATGAGAGCGTATGCTTCAGATATGTCTCTATAATAAAGAAAAGCTCTGAAATGTCAGGATTCTTTCTAAACTCCTTAATCTCATCAAGTGTGTATTCCTTCTGTGAAGAAGAAGCTTTGTCAGTAGTCTGGCTCTTAAGCTTTTCCACAACAGAATCCTGCATCCGAATATTCGCGGTAGAAATATTCTGTGCAGCATTATTAACCACGCTGTTTTGCAAATTATTCTGCGTAGCATTATTAATAACACCGTTTTGCAAATTATTCTGCGCGGCATTATCAGCCATAGCGCTTTGTATATTACTTTGAGCAGCCTGCATACCGGATACAGAAAGACTGCAGAGGTTGATTCCTGTAATCTGGCCATCTGCGCCGGATTGCAGCTGTAAAATGCCCTCAGACGCCCAGTAATTGAGGGCGCGTACGATGTCGGCCTCGGTATTGCTGAAATGATCGGCAATCTCTGAAATAGTTGCTATGCCTGCCCCGGAGCCTGTCGCACGGAGCAGATAAAGGTATACCTTGACAAACTCACCGTTTGCCTTTGGCATGTATTGATCTATAAAAATATCTGACACAGTAGTGAATGATGTTGCTATGTCACTGCTAATGTTTATCGCTGTCATATAAAAAACTCTCTTTCGCTTAACCTGTGAGCAATTATAGCACAATATTTTAACCGTGTGAAGATGGTAAAAGTGCTACAAGCCTTGTAAACTCGGGCTTTCCGAGTCCACAAAAAAATGTGGATAACGTGGATAACTGTGTAAAATAATTGAAAAATCAATGTATCACAGGGTATATAAGCTGTTGAAAATTATTTAAAAAATCCACACACAAAATGAGAGTTGTTAACATTTTGTATGTGGATAACGTGGATAACTTATTTCTTAAGCAGGTCTTCGCCGATTTCTACAACATTTCCAGCACCCATTGTTATCAACAGGTCACCGTTTACACAATTTTCTGATAAAAATTTCTCGATTTCCTCAAATGATGGGAAATAGTGCGCATTCACACCTTTTTCGAGCAATAAATCAAGGATATCCTTAGATGAGATACCATATGTGTTCTGCTCACGCGCAGCATAGATATCAGCAAGCACCACAACATCTGCCATTGAAAGAACATCGGCAAAATCATTTAAGAATGCCTTGGTTCTGGAATAGGTATGTGGCTGGAAGCAAAGGACAAGCCTGTCATGTGGATATTTTTGTGCAGCTGTCAGTGTTGCACGGATCTCGGTTGGATGGTGAGCGTAGTCATCAATGATTGTGACGCCGTTTACCTTGCCCTTGTACTGGAAACGTCTGTCAGCACCGCCAAATTTGTCAAGGCCTGCGAGGATAGATGCCTCGTCGAGACCGAGTGTTGTGGATAAAGCTATGGCTGCGAGCGCATTGCTTACATTGTGAGCGCCCGGAACAGAGAGCTTTACGTCGAAAAGAGGACTACCCTGTCTCATAGCTGTAAAAGATGCACAAGCTTTATCGTCATAGGTTATATTTTCCGGATAGAAATCATATTTTGAATCAAAGCCATAGGTGATAATCTTCTGAGGAAGACCTGCGACAATCTCTTCATAGCGGTCAATCTCACCGTTGATGATGGTAGCACCGCCTGCGAGAGTGTTTGATGCATACTCGCGGAAGGAATGTCGGATGTCGTTGATATCCTTGAAGAAATCCAGATGCTCAGCCTCAATATTTAAAATAATGCTGTAGCGTGGTCTGAAATTCAAAAAGCTGTTTGTGTACTCACACGCCTCAGAGATGAAGTACTCTGAATCGCCCACACGCAGATTGCCGTGGATAGATGACAAAATACCGCCTACGGAAATGGTAGGATCTGTCTGGGCGGCGAGAAGAATCTCGCTGATCATGGATGTAGTGGTAGTCTTGCCGTGTGTACCGGCTACAGCGATAGAATAATCGTAATTGTCCATAATCTGTCCGAGGAGCTCGGCTCTGGTAAGCATCGGAATACCGGCAGCCTTTGCTGCGGCAAACTCAGGATTGCTTTCGTGGATAGCTGCAGTGTAAACCACCAGGTCGATACCGGAGGTGATATTGTCTGCGCTCTGGCCATATATGACTTTTATGCCCTTGGCCGCAAGAGTCTTTGTGAGGTCTGATTCCTTTGAATCGGAACCGGAAATGGTAAAGCCCTCCTCATGCAGAATCTCTGCGAGACCGCTCATGCTGATACCGCCGATGCCTATGAAATGGATGTGTATTGGTTTGCTGAAATCTATTTTATACATTAATTTTACCTGCCTGATTTATTATAATTTATATTGTAACTATTAAGAATCGCTGAGAACAAAAAGCCGATGCGTCATGATTGCATGTAAGCAACAGATTTTCTTGTTCTGAATAGTTACTTTATATTAATTATACAACTAAATATAGTATTTGCAAAGGAAAAATAAGGTGAAAGCAGGCATGACTTTCAAATGATAAGAACCATAGCAGGTTAACCAGATATACGATAAATGACACTTGTGCAAAATGTCAAAAAAAAAGAAAAATATTATTTGATTTTGTGAAAAATGTTGAAGTGATAATGCGGCTGTGGTATAATTTTTTTATAAAAATAATTCATCCGGACCATATGAATTTTATGGGTTTAAAGTATATGGCAGTAACTGCAATTTATGCAGAAGCAACTATAATTTATATGGAAACAATTGTGATTTATTATGGAAGCATTACAGATACGGTTATTACAGAAACAAGTGGTGGGGACCGGATGGGCACAACAAAAATTAGGACAGACGAGGAGTGATAACGTGATTAAGAAAGAAATGATAGCCATGCTTTTAGCAGGCGGTCAAGGCAGCAGACTTGGTGTTCTGACAGCGAACGTAGCAAAACCAGCAGTTTCGTTTGGTGGAAAGTACAGAATCATAGATTTTCCGCTTAGCAACTGCATCAATTCAGGCATTGATACAGTGGGTGTACTTACACAGTATCAGCCACTCAGACTTAACAGCCACATCGGAATAGGTATTCCGTGGGACCTCGACAGGAATAATGGAGGAGTGGCAATACTGCCTCCTTATGAGAAGAGCGGCAACAGCGAGTGGTACACAGGTACAGCCAATGCAATCTACCAGAATATGAGGTATATAGACAGTTACAACCCGGACTATGTGTTGATACTGTCAGGAGACCATATTTACAAGATGGACTATGAGGTGATGCTTGATTTCCACAAGGAAAACAATGCAGATGTGACCATAGCAACAATGCCGGTGCCTATCGAGGAGGCCAGCCGATTTGGTATCGTCATAGCCGATGATGATAAGCGCATCAATGCATTTGAGGAAAAGCCGGTTCATCCGCGCAGCAATCTCGCATCAATGGGCATTTACATATTCTCATGGCCGGTGCTAAAGGAAGCATTACTTGCACTAAAGGATCAGGAAAACTGTGATTTTGGCAAGCATGTCATACCATACTGCTTTGAAAACGACAGACGTATGTTTGCATACGAGTTCAACGGATACTGGAAGGACGTAGGTACACTGGGCTCATACTGGGAGGCCAATATGGAGCTTGTGGACATCATTCCGGAGTTCAACCTGTACGAGGAGTATTGGAAGATTTACACAAAGAATGATGCAATCGAGCCACTTTATATAGCCAAAGGAGGTCATGTGGAGCGAAGCATCATGGGTGAGGGCTGTGAATGCTATGGTCATGTGGAACATTCTGTTATAGGTGCCAACGTCAAGATTGGAAGAGGCGCAGTAATACGTGATTCCATCATCATGCGTGACACGGAGATAGGCTCCAATGTCACGATAGACAAGTCCATCATTGCCGAAAATTGCAAGGTGGGCGACAATGTGACACTTGGCTTCGGACAGGAGAAGCCGAACGTATTAAATGAGAGCATATACTCATTTGGGCTTGTCACTATAGGAGAAGATTCTGTGATACCGGATGGGGTAAAGATAGGCAAAAATACAGCAATCTCCGGTGTTACATACGAAGAGGATTACAAAGACGGTGTGCTTGAGGGCGGAGAAGTTATTATCAAGGCAGGTGACGGAAAATGAAGGCAATAGGAATAATTTTGGCCGGCGGCAACAATAATAGGATGAAGAAACTGACAGCAAAACGAGCAGTACCAGCCCTGCCGGTAGCAGGCAGCTTCAGAAGCATAGATTTTGCGCTCAGCAGCATGTCAAACTCACATATACAGACTGTCGCAGTACTGACCCAGTACAATGCACGCTCACTGAATGAGCATTTAAGCTCAGCAAAATGGTGGAATTTTGGCAGAAAGCAGGGGGGCTTATTCCTCTTTACACCTACAGTCACAGCGGACAACAGTGACTGGTACAGGGGCA
>ERZ780177.4182-NODE-4182-length-10178-cov-2.164082_pt1 | contig 10178 bp, 9 predicted proteins | sample MGYA00510973_ERZ780177 | MGnify/ENA primary metagenome ERZ780177 (study PRJEB29588, sample SAMEA2144396) | human gut metagenome | biome: human gut; feature: human-associated habitat; material: faeces | place: Denmark | collected 2008/2010 ...
TTTCTCTTTCGTAATACATCATTTATTTCAAATCTCTGGACATGATCATAAGAAGACTGCCTTTTTCGTAGAGTATCTTGGCCTTTTCTTCCTGAATCTCGTTGCTAACGGTGCGGCCGCAGTTATCTGTAGTAAGGCGGTAATGATCCAATGGGTATTTAAACCCCTTCAAAGTAAGACCTTCAACCGTTTCACCGGCTGCGAAAAAGGAAACATATTTTCCGAATTGACTGTCTTTTCGAATAATATGGCCATTTTCCACAAGACAGATGTAATTCTGAGCATCTGCCAGGATCACATTGACACCCTTTTGTCTGCCATATCCCAAAAGTCCCATGTTTCCAATAAAATGATCCAGTCTTCCACCAGTTGCGCCAAGAATAAGAATATTCTTTGCCCCTCTTCTTATTGCCAGATTTAAAGTAGACTGGGTATCTGTATCATCCTTTTCAGGATTCAGTCTGACAATTTCTGTATGGTCAAGACTCTCCAGATATGCCTTTCCAGCACCTGATAAACTGTCAAAATCACCGTCCACAATATCCGGGACAAGACCTGTTTCCAGAAAGAAATCCAGTCCTCTGTCAGCCGCCAGCAAAAGCAGCTTCTTTCCTTTTCGCTCTTCTTCTATTTTTCTTATAAAATCGAGGGCAAAATCTTTCTGGATCATGCCCCCGCTTACGATTACTGTATCTATCATTCTATCTCTCACTCAATCCTGTCACCAATCTCTTCGATCTGTTTCTGAATATGGCGGACATTCTGGGCAATATCACCGCCGAATACCCAGGATCCGGCAACAAAGATATTGGCACCAGCTTTCATAACAGTCTCTATGGTACCTTCATTGATTCCACCGTCAACCTCAATATCCACATTCAGATTCTCTTTGTCGATCAGTTCTCTCAGTTCCTGAATCTTCTCTGTACACTCGTCCATATATTTCTGTCCGCCAAAGCCAGGCTGAACAGTCATTACCAAAACCATATCCACATCCTCAAGCATATGGCTGATATCATTTACCGGAGTTGCAGGCTTGATGGAAACACCAACTTTCACTCCTGCATCCTTGATACGCTCTATAGTACGTTCCAGATCCTCACATGCCTCAGCATGAACGGTGATGGAATCCGCACCACAATTTACAAAATCCTGAATGTATCTTTCCGGCTCTGTCACCATAAGATGAACATCAAAAAACATCTTGGATTCTTTACGGATGGATTTGATCACCGGCATACCAAAGGAAATGCTCGGTACAAAATCTCCATCCATAACATCAATATGGAGCCATTCAACTCCTTCGTTTTCAAGAATTTTAATCTGTTCGCCCAGACGGTTAAAATCCGCTGATAAAATGGAAGGGCATAGCTGATACATAGTTTTAGTATCTCCTTTTCTCTTTTAATTCCTCATATAAAGCCAGATAGTTGTCATACCGCTGCTGACTAATTTTACCTTCAGACAGAGCTTTCTTCACTGCACAGCCCGGTTCATGAATGTGCATACACCCCTGAAACCGGCATTGCGGCTCATACATTACAAATTCCGGGAAGTAATCCCGAAGCTCCTCTTCCTTCATATCGGTAAGATACAAAGAAGAAAATCCCGGAGTATCCACCAGGAAAGTATTCTTCTCCACCGGGATTACCTGGGAATGTCTGGTGGTATGCTTGCCGCGCTTCAGTTTTTTGCTGATCTCGCCAGTCTCCATCTGCACTTCACCCTGCATACAGTTGGTAATGGAAGATTTCCCCACACCGGAAGGTCCTGCAACTACTGTTGTTTTTCCCTTCAGTATCTCGCGGATCTCGTCCATTCCCTCTCCCTCATAGGTACTGGAAAGCACTACACAATATCCACATCCAGTGTATATTTCGTAAAGCTTTTCCATTTCTTTCTTCTCTCCCACATCTTTCTTATTGAAGCAGATAACTGCAGGAATTTCCTGCTGCTTCATCATAATCAGAAAGCGGTCCAGAAGAAGAAAGTTAGGCTTTGGATTCTCCATGGCAAAAATCAAAAATGCCTGATCTACGTTGGCAACAGCAGGACGGATAAGTGAATTGCGGCGGGGAAGAATGGAAGTTACACTGCCTTCCTTCTCCTCCTCATTCAAAACGGTAATCTCCACATTATCACCTACCAGAGGCTTGAAATTATCCTTTCGAAAAATTCCTTTTGCCTTACATTCGTAAATATTGCCGTCTTCCGCATAGATATAATAGAAACCTGCAATTCCTTTAATGATCTTTCCCTGCATGGATTACTCAACCTTCTCAAAAGTAAGAGGATAATGGCCAAGTTCCTGATAGCTTCCATCAGATTGCTGCTCAGACAGATATAAAGTACCCTCAGCAACTCCTGGTGCACCTGTAATATCCAGCTGATATGGGAAAGTAAGCTGCTGTCCTTCTACCACAGAGCTTGCTTTTGGAGCGCCGCCTACATTCTGAACAAGCTCCAGTCTGATCAGACCTCCATTATATCCGATAGGCGTCTTCAGTTTCTGTGTACATTTCCATACTTCGCCATTTGCTACTGCTGCAGTAGTATCAGAGGAACTCTGATCCTCAGTATTCTGTGAAGAAGTATCCTGACTTCCACTGCTTACAATAAGAGTGATCGTATCGTTATCCGGATCTGCATATACCGGGTTGTCATCTGTATATCCTATAGGATCCTGAGAGATAACAGTTCCCTCTGCAACGTCTGTGCTCATCTGCATTTCCACATTAATATTAATGAATTTGCCAAGCTTGGCAATTGCATCATTCTTCTCCATTCCGGTTACATCTGGCACCTGTACACTGTCACCATAATTAATACCACGGCTGATGGTAAGAGTAACTGTATCGCCTGCCTTGACAGTAGTTCCTGCTGCAGGCTCAGTATCAAGGACACATCCAATGTCTACCATAGAAGACTGACTTTCATCCGGGTAAATCTTATTGATCTGAACCGTTAAGCCCTGGCTTTCCAGAGTTTCCTGCGCCAAAGCGCCATTCTGACCGAACATATCTGTAAGGGTAACGGACTCAGAACCTTTACTTAAATAATAGTTAACAGTTGAATTTTTAGCTACCTTTGTTCCCTGTACAGGATCCTGTGAAGAAATCTTGCCTTTTTCCTGTGTGGAAGCCTCTTCACCTTTGTAGGTCATTCCGATATTTACAGAAGCGCAAAGTTCCTGTGCCTCAGCCTCTGTCTTACCGATAAGATCAGGTACTGGTACCATACCATCATCTTCGTCAGCAGCCTGGGTAACCTGTGCCTGCTGATTCTGCTGATCCAAAGAAGAATCCTTGCTGTCTCCGATCAGACCTGCTGCCTTTCCCACAACAAGAATTACCGCGATCAGAACTGCGGCACCTATGATCAAAGCAATAATACTTCCAGCTACACTGACGCCTCTTTTCTGCTTTTTGATACGTCTTTCTCTCTCTTCCCGCTCTCTGCTTCGTTCACGATCCCGGTTCTTTCTGGAGCCTTTCGAGCTCTCTTCCTTATCGTCATACCCGAAATCGTCATCATCATCGTAGTTTGTCTCATTCAGTTCTTTTTCCAGAGTTTCTATATCCGGTTTAAGAGTCTGCTTCGGAGTATGCTTGATCTCTCCAAGCTCTTCATCAGAAATTACAACCGTCTTAGCATCTGTATCTACAGATGTAAGCTTCACAAAATCTCCCTGCGGGTCAATAAGAGAATGCTTCAGATCTTCGATCACGTCCTCCATCTTATTATATCTGCGATCCACACTCTTCTGGGTACATTTCATAATGATCTGTTCCAGACTGTACGGCAGATCCGGGGAATAAACACTTGGCGGTACCATCTCTTCCTGAAGATGTTTGATTGCAATGGCAACTGTAGTATCTCCGTCAAAAGGAACACGTCCTGTTACCATCTCATATAAAGTGATACCAAGTGAGTAGATATCACTCTTCTCATCGCTGTAGCCGCCTCGTACCTGCTCTGGTGAGCTGTAATGTACAGACCCCATAACATTAGAGCTGATGGTATTGGAAGAAGCAGCTCTTGCAATTCCAAAGTCTGTTACCTTTACTTTGCCGTCTGTGGAAATAATAATATTCTGAGGCTTCACATCACGATGTACAATGCCGTGGCTGTGTGCTGCCTCAAGTCCCATAGATACCTGAATGGCAATACTGGTAGCTTCCTTTACCGAAAGCTTGCCTTTCTTGGAAATATACTCCTTAAGAGTGATTCCCTCGATCAGCTCCATTACGATATAATAAACACCCTCATCATCGCCTACATCAAATACATTTACTATGTTTGGATGGGTAAGACCTGCTGCTGCCTGCGCTTCACTTCTGAATTTCTTTACAAAAGTTGCATCTTCCCTGAATTCCGGCTTCAGAACCTTAACTGCCACAAAACGGTTCAGTTTATGGTCCATTGCCTTATATACGTCCGCCATTCCGCCGGTACCGATTTTACTTACAATTTCATAGCGTTCTGCTATAATCATACCTGTCTTTAACATGTTTCCACCTCATTCGTGAATGGTTCTATCAATATGATTGCAATGTTATCCTTGCCGCCGTTGTTGTTGGCTTCCTGGATAAGAGTATTTCCCTTCCAGGTGATATCCTCATCAGAATTCAATATGATTTCTTCCATTTTTTTGTCTTCCACCATATTGCTGAGACCATCGGAACACATCAGGATCGTACTTCCCGGTTCCAGACGCATATCAAAGAAATCCACGTCTAGTTTTTTCTGCCCCCAGAGCTCTGGTGATAATGTTTTTATCCGGATGATTTCTTGCCTCCTCAGCAGTGATTTCACCCATTCTTACCATTTCCTGAACCAGTGAATGATCCCTGGTAATCTGCCTCAGCTGTTTATCCACCACATATAGTCTGCTGTCTCCCACATTGGCAACATAAGCATACTGACCTACAATGGTGGCTACTACCATAGTAGTTCCCATTCCACGAAGCTTCTCATCCTTCTGCGCCTGTTCTATAATTTCTGTGTTCGCAGTCTCAATGGCATGACGGATTACCTTTACAGGATTATAATCCGTATCCTCCCTGATTTCATCTACCAGTATCCTGACCGCGTGAGAGGAAGCATAATCACCTGCATTGTGCCCTCCCATTCCATCAGCAACAGCAAAGAGGTTCGGGAGATTTCCAACTGTGTCCTGGGAAGCGAACACATAATCCTGGTTCATCTTCCGCTTCATTCCTATATTCGTAGCTGAATATACCCTCATGTCACTTCTCGCTTTCTGTCCTTTTCGTACTGTTGTTCAACATAGAAACACCAGTTTTTCGTTACTGCGGATCGTAACTTTTTTCTATATAACTTTTTCGTAATTGTCCACAGGCACCGTCTATGTCACTGCCCATTTCCCTTCTAATAGTAACATTAATTCCGCATTTTTCAAGTTTTATTTTAAAATTCTCTACAGCCTGATGCGTAGAACGCCTGTAAGAACGCTCCTTAATAGGGTTTACCGGAATTAGATTTACATGACAGTTAATATCATGGATTCTGCTGCTCAGCTCTCTTGCATCTTCGTCACTGTCATTAACACCAGCCACAAGACTGTATTCAAAAGTAATTCTCCTGCCAGTCTCCTGAAAATAATTGCGGCATGCATCCAGGACTTCGTCCATACTGTACCGCTGTGCAATAGGCATAAGTTCCTGTCTTTTTTCATCATTTGGTGCATGCAGAGACAGGGCAAGGGTAATCTGCAGTTTTTCCTTTGCAAGCTCATAAATTTTTGGAACAATTCCGCAGGTCGATACGGTGATATTCCTCTGGCTGATGTTAAGACCATTTTCATCGGAAAGCAGATGTACAAAGCGTACAATATGATCATAATTATCCATAGGTTCGCCAGTTCCCATTACTACTACATTAGATACCCGCTCTCCCGTTATGCTCTGGATCCTGTAAATCTGATCCAGCATTTCCGAAGGAAGAAGGTTTCTTGTCCAGCCTCCAATAGTGGAAGCACAAAAACGGCATCCCATTTTACAGCCTACCTGTGATGAAATACATACGGAATTTCCATGCTTATAACGCATAAGAACACTCTCGATCACATTTCCATCAGAAAGGCGGAACAGATACTTTCTTGTGCCGTCAATGGCAGAAACCTGTTCATCCACCATTTCCAATGCCGCTATGGGATAGTCTTTCAGTTTTTCTTTTAATTTTCCTGGTATGTTTCCCATCTCATCATAAGAGGTTACCAGATGTTCATGTAACCAGCTGTAGATCTGCTTTGCCCGAAAGGGTTTCTCTCCCAGTTCGGTCATCAGATTTTTCAGTTCGTCTTTCGTCATCGACTTAATGTCTGTCATATTTATATTCCTATTTTCTTCTGAATTTCGCAATAAAGAAGCCGTCTGTCTTATGTACTCCAGGAAGCAGCTGCAGATATCCAAGTGCAGTTGTCTCTGAGTGCAGCTCCTCTGGAAGATAAGGATCCAGGCTCTCCAGCTTAAATGGATAATTATTCAAAAACCACATCATGTTCTCTTCGTTTTCTTCTTTTGCAATGGTACAGGTACTGAAGATCAGCTCTCCTCTTGGCTTCACATAGTTTGCTGCGCGATCCAGAATGGTTCTCTGCAGAATCACTATTTCATCCTGTTTCTGTGGCGTAACACGGTATTTGATTTCCGGCTTCTTGCCGATCACTCCATACCCGGAACAAGGTACATCTGCAATTACAACATCTGCAAGCAGTTCTGAATCCTGATCAAAAATAGTAGCATCCTGCACTCTTGCCTGTACATTAATAGAATTGGTACGTTGGATATTTTCCTCGATCAGATTGACTTTATACTGGCTTACATCTCTTGCATCTACCGTTCCATATCCCTCCATCTTGTCTCCCATATGAAGACTCTTTCCACCTGGCGCAGCACACACGTCAATAACGTAATCGCCCTTCTTCGGATCTGCAACCTCCGCAACCAGCATGGAACTTACATCCTGCACGACGATTTTACCCTTGATAAAAGCATCCAGTGCAAGAATATGGTTAAATTCAGAAATGCTGTATGCATAAGGCAGATATGGAGCAGGCGCTACATGAACGCCCTGACTTTCCAGGCTTTTTATAACCTCTTCCTTGGAATTCAGATAAGTCCGGCATCTGATGGTAAGAGGATGTTCCATAAGAAAATCCGCCAGTATCTTCTCTGTTGTTTCTTCTCCATAGGCTTCCAGCCACCTGGTTACCAGCACCTCTGGCATGGAATACTTTACAGAAAGATATTTCAACAGATCATCTTCTTTTTGAGGGAACCGGACCTGATCCATTTCCCGGGCTATGGTACGAAGAACACCATTTACAAAAGGCTTCAGATTATAAAAACCTTTTCTTTGCGCCAGCTTCACAGCCTCATTGCACACTGCGCTGTCTGGCACACTATCCATGTATTTCAGCTGATATACTGCACTTCTTAAAATTTCCCGGATTGCAGGCTTCATCTTATCAACTGTCACCTTGGAAAAAGAATTGATAATGTAATCAATCTGAATCCGGTATTCCAGCGTTCCTTCACAGACACGGGTAATAAATGCCCGGTCCTGTTTGGGAAGGAACTGATATTTGGAAAGGGCATTCCGAATTGCCACGTGGCTATGCTCGCCCTCTTCGATTTCAAGTAAAATTTCCAGGATCATCTCCCTGGAATTGATTCCGTTAATCATCCCGTCTTCTACCTCCGGAAAGTATGAGCAGTCTCAGAAGCTGTAAAATGGAAGAAGCAAGAGCTGCTACATAAGTAAGGGCTGCCGCTGTAAGAACCTTCTTCGCACCTTTGTTTTCCTCACGGCTTAAAATTCCTGTGCTTTCCAGCATTTTTAAAGCTCTTGAGGAAGCATTGAATTCTACCGGAAGTGTTACAAGCTGAAACAGTACCGCCAGTGAAAACAGCACAATTCCTACAGTTGTAAGTGCCGGTATGGAAAAGATCAGTCCCAGAAGAAAAATCGGCCAGGAAAGGGAAGATCCGATATTTGCCACCGGAACAATAGCTGAACGGATATTCAGCGGTGCATAATTTATATTGTGCTGAATGGCATGACCACACTCATGGGCAGCGACACATACAGCTGCCACAGAAGTTCTTCCATATACGTCCTGTGAAAGTGCCAGCCTCTTTGTTCTCGGATCATAATGATCTGTAAGGCTTCCGGAAATTGGAACAATCGTTACGTCGTAAATTCCGGCTGCATTTAAAATCCTCTGGGCAGTCTGAGCTCCTGTAAGACCTGAATGGCTGCGCACCTGCTGATAACGTGCAAAAGTGCTTTTCATCTTTCCAGATGCAGCCAGTGCCAGCACCATTCCAATGATCAGCAATACATAAGTAGGATCAACATAAAATCCATAAGGATATCCATATCCGTACATAAGATCACTCCTTTTTATCTGTGAATCTGCTTCCGGTTTCTATATGACATCCTCGAAGGAATGCATCCGCATCCATTCTCTTTTTTCCTTCTAACTGTACCTGTGAAAGTACCAGAACATCCTCACCGCAAGCCACGTAAATTCCTTTTTTGTCCGTTTTTACTACTGTTCCAGGTTCTGGCTTTTCTGTGCCAGCTTCTTCACTTTTTACTACAAAGCTTTCCCATACCTTCAAAGTTTTTCCATTCCAGAAGGTAAATGCGCTTGGCCACGGGTTTAAACCTCGCACCAGTCTTTCCAGTTCCGCGGCTGATTTCCCAAAATTGATCAATCCCATCTGTTTGGTGATCATACCGGCATATGGAGTAGGGCTTTCCTCCGGCTGTTTCTCGTAAACAGCTGTGCCATCAAAAATGTGAGGCAATGTCTCAACAAGAAGCTTCGCTCCTGCTTCTGCAAGCTTATCAAACAGAGTTCCGCCCGTCTCATCTTTTGCAATCGGCACTACGATCCTTGAGATCATATCTCCTGTATCAAGACCTGTTCCCATTCTCATGATCGTAACACCTGACTCCTTTTCCCCATCAATAACTGCCTGCTGAATAGGAGCTGCACCGCGGTATTTCGGAAGCAGGGATGCATGGATGTTAATACATCCGTATTTCGGAAGCTCCAGAATGCTTTTGGGAATGATCTGTCCAAAGGCAGCTACCACAATAATATCGGGATCCAGTTTCTCAAGAACCTGTAAAAATTCCGGATCGCGTACCTTCACAGGCTGGTAAACCGGGAACCCATGTTTCAATGCCTCTTCCTTTACAGGAGTGGGAAGCATGCTCTTTCCCCTTCCCTTCGGCTTATCCGGCTGGGTCACAACACCTGTCACCTCATAGCCAGCTTCAGCCAGTGCATGAAGGGGATTAACTGCAAAATCCGGCGTTCCCATATAAACAATTTTCATTTATTCCTCTTCCTCCTCATTGTCATAACTTACATGATGTAATTCACCTTCAACCAGACGTGTGTACATTTTTCCGTCAAGATGATCCAGCTCATGACAAAATGCACGGGCAAGGAGTCCTTCTCCTTCATATATCTGCTCATTCATATCCATATCAAGAGCTTTTACCTTCACATAATTTGGGCGGGTAACCTGACCGGACATTCCCGGAACACTTAAACATCCCTCCTCGCCTGTCTGCTCACCGTCAGCCTCGATTATCTCGGGATTTATAAGGCACAGAGGATTGTCATCACAGACATCTATAACAACTATTCTCTTGAGTATTCCAACCTGTGGAGCAGCAAGTCCTACACCGTTTGCCTCATACATCGTATCAAACATATCATCGATGAGGGTGAGTGTCCTGTCGTCCATCTTTGTGACAGGTCTACAAGTCTTTCTGAGTATGTCATCTCCGTCAAGTCTGATATTTCTTATTGCCATCTTTATATTCTCCTTTTCCTGATTTATTGCTTATTCTTTATTCTTTTATCTCGTCAATACATATTCATAGGATTGAAATCAAAAAACACATTTATACCGGAATTTATCTCTCTAGTTTCGTCATCCCGAAGCCATTCCTCAACGCAGTTCTTCACATCCACGAGCACCTGATAATCCCGATGCTTTATGTACAGCACTTTCCGATACAGATCCTTCACCTTTGCAAGAGCAGGCTCCGCAGGGCCTATCACCGCCAGATGCCGCACATTCCTGTGATTTCCTCTTATATGAGAATACATCCTATCCATTGTATTG
>ERZ780177.4202-NODE-4202-length-10140-cov-12.857511_pt1 | contig 10140 bp, 10 predicted proteins | sample MGYA00510973_ERZ780177 | MGnify/ENA primary metagenome ERZ780177 (study PRJEB29588, sample SAMEA2144396) | human gut metagenome | biome: human gut; feature: human-associated habitat; material: faeces | place: Denmark | collected 2008/2010 ...
CTGACCCGATGTTCCGGCTCCATAGGGACAAAAAAGCGCCCGGACGGCATAAAGCCATACGAGCGTAATAGAGTATATTTTGCTGTTTAGTTACATGGTATAGTGCATACTTCTGACCGCATTGCTCCGCTGCTGGGAACAGGCTTTTTTTAACTGGTGCAGATCATGGATACTGCGAAATAAGAAGAAGGACACGGTAAATTAACCTCCAATCGGCTACCGTGTCCCTGCAAGTCGTCATAGGTTTGTGCAAACGCAAAGAAACGGCGGCTCTGAAAATCAAAGCCGCCGTTTCAAATGGGCGTGTCAAATTGTCTGCTCTACGACGGCTTTTTTTCTTTTGCCGTCGCCCGGCAGATGGTATCTTTATTTAGTTGCTGACTAAGGCTTTAATTTTACGGATTAAATCAAAATCCGTTTTGCAGCAGAAACCACCATAGTACAGTTTGGCTTTTTGCTCTAATGTTCTACTGTCATCGCCAGACATTAGCAGAAAAGGCGTTCTCAAACCTTTATGACGGATTTTTTCAAGCAAATCCAACCCCGTGCCATCTTTCATGTTGAAATCGGAACAGATTGCATCAACTGTGACTGCTTGAAGTATGTCCAATGCTTCCTTGACGCCCGTGGCCTTAATCGTATCAAAATCGCCCGATAACACAGATGACAGGACTTGCAGATATTCCGTGTTATCATCCACTACCAATATTCGTTTCATATCATTCTATCGTTTATCCCACAGTAATCTGGATCGCGCCCGAATAGTCTGTGCCGGTGATTCCGATGTAGTTCGCTCCAGCTTGAAGCTGAACGGCAACGCTTCCGCTGGCAGATTCAGAAAGCACTTGCTCCTCCAAGTCCGGGGAGATGTAAATGAGTTGACAGTCCCCATCAAGAGAATCAAACTGGTATCGGATTACAATTTCACGGCACTCATTTTCCTTGAGGTCGGTGTCAGCAACCAAAACGTTAAATCCAGTTACAGAAGCGTCATAGGTGGCCAGAAAAGCATCGTTGTCCGAAGTCCGGCTGCCCTCAAAAGACTGATAAGGGGTTATAAGAGCGTTGCTTTTCCCAATCACTACATCATCACCTAATTGCTCTGCTCCTTCCCTGAGATTTTCACTTAACCTGTCGAGGCCGGAGCAGGCAGTACAGGCCAGTAAAGAAACAGCAATCAGGCAACATCCAATAATTTTCCGCATAGCAATTTCCTCACTGAACGAAAGTAAGGAACACGGCAAGCGCAACAATTCCCACCATCAGTAACGCCCAAAACGCGCTGATTGCCGTGGATGCGATATTGATAACGCTGCGGCTTTCCTTGCTCCGCACACATACCACCGAAAGAATCAGGCCCAGCAGGACAAAAACGATATTGGCTCCGGCCCAAGCGGTTCGGACTCTGTCCGACAGCGAAAGGTGCAGGAACGACGGGGCAAGAGCCGCCAGCGGCATGATGCTCACAATGAGCGCAGCGATACTAACTGATTGAAGTTTTTTCCTTTCCATAGTTTTACCTCATTTCTTTTTTCCCAAATTGGGTGACAGCCAGCGCGAAAAACAGACCAAGCACGACTATCGCGCACGGCAGGAACGGAAACATCGAAAAAGCGGCGTCGGAAGTTTCTGCTGTAAAGTCATGGAGAGAGCAGGAAACGAGATAACCGCTGTAACAATACGGGTAGGCGATCCACAGCGGCGTATTTGCAACCAATACACCGGGAATCACAAGCAGCAAATTCAATCCCACAGAGAGAAGCGGCTTTTCAAACAGTACGGTGATGGCCCACATAGCCGCAATGCACGGCAGCATAGTCAGAAACAGCCCCAAGCACCATTTCAGAAGATACAGGATTGGCAGGGTCTCTGTGACCACCATTGTCTGTGTTGCAATCAACCCGGCAATTACGAACACGACGAGAAATACCACCATTTCCATGAACAGATAAAAGGTAAGCACACAGAATTTGGCAATGGATAATGCGCAGCGGCTGACCGGCAGCGCCAGCATTTTCAGAATCCCGTTATTTCCTGTTTCTCGTCCTGCGATCATCACGCAAACCACGATCATGCTGAATGGAAGCAGATAGTAGGCGTAAACAAGCGCACTTTGAATAAACATAGCAGGCCACGCATTGGTGTATTCCGGTGTAAAGTAGTTGCTCAAACTCGCTACCCCGGAAACCACCACCAATAAAGGTGCAATGAAAATCAGGGGTACGATTTTGGAGCGTTTTACTTTCATAAACTCGATTTTGAGTAAATCCAAAAAGCTCATTTCTTATTATCCCTCCTTACTCGTAGCGTCTGTACTTTGCCAGCCACAAGCCCACAGCAAGGAACAACAGTGTTTCCACCAAAGCGACAAGGGCAACCGTCGAATCAGGCTGGGCGCTCATGGCTACTGCTGGTTTCAGAATAATCACAAAAGGATGCACCAGCAAAAGCGTCAGCCCCGAATTTGCAAGGGCCATACCACTCAGAAAACCGGCAACACCAATTCCAAGCGGCACCCACATATTTTCAAAGCGCGAGGAAATCAGCAGCATAAACGACAGTACCGGCATGGATGTGAGAAAAGAGTATCCGGCAAAGCTTACCAGCGTACCCATCTCAAACGCTCCGTCCGGCAAATCCGTCATGCCGATTTGTGCAAGCGCCAAGTTTTGCAGCACGATTGCAACCAAAAACATGACCGTTAGAATCAGAAATTTGCACAGATACATGGCCGGGACGCTGACGGGAAGCATATACATCTTCTTAACGGCGCTTCCCTTAAATTCCACGTTGTAGATCATGCAGGTAGCAACCACGATACCGAACAGATTCAGCACCATAATCATGCCGTAGAGCTGGGTCAACAAGACATCCATCGGGGCCAGCGGCAGATTCAGAAGTGTGTCTTTCCGCACAATGAAATTGACAAATGCGTAGGCGGCTCCCAAGACACCAACGGCCAGCAGCACAGGAATCACGCCGGTTCGCTTTTCTTTCCGAAGTTCGATTGCCAGCGTTTTCATAATTTTGCCCTCTGCTTTCTGTCCATGTTATCTTTCTCAACCATAGAAAGGAACACATCTTCCAGATTGTCCGCAGCAAAACCGGATTGCAGAGCGTACTGACGCAGATCATTCATACTTCCCTCAAATAGCATCCGCCCGTGGTTGAGAATCCCAATGTCATCTGCAATCAATTCGATTTCAGACAGCATATGGGACGAGATCAGCACCGTGCAGTCGTAAAGGCTGGGCAAGGATTTTACCAGATTGCGGATTTCGTGGATACCGGACGGGTCAAGGCCGTTGGTGGGTTCGTCCAGAATCAGGATCGGCGGACGCCCCAGCAGCGCCCCGGCAAGGCCCAAGCGTTGCTTCATTCCCAGCGAATACTTTTTTGCCAGCCGGTCGCCAAACTCAGTCAGCCCTACCAGTTCCAGAGCATCCTCCACATCGGCTTTCGGCAGTCCCAAAATGCGGCGGATAATATCAAGATTTTCCCGCCCGGTCAGGTTTGCGTAGAAAGACGGCGCTTCGATGAAAGAGCCGATCTCTTTGAGAATGGCAATCCGATCATTCGGGAACTGCTTCCCATCAATAGTAAAGCTGCCCTTTGTCGGCGCGGTCAGGCCCAGCAGCATTTTCATGGTCGTAGATTTCCCCGCACCGTTGGGGCCAAGAAAACCATAAATGCTGCCCTTGCGAATATGAAGCGAAGCATTGTTGACCGAGATGAAATTTTTGTACTTCTTTGTCAACTGTTCCGTTGTGATGATATAGTCCATAGAAACATCTCCTTTCGATGTTTTTATGGTACAGCTTCAACCTGACATCTACATTCTCCCGTCCTTACTTTTACCTTACTTTTTAAGGGACAAGATCGCAGAATGGACAGCCTATGATATAATAGAAGCAAAGAAAATCAGATTGGAGAGGATGCTATGGATAATTCTTTTTTACATAGTAAAAGGCTCCTGTTGGTAGATGACGAACAGGAACTATTGAAGATGATATCAGATATATTGAAAGATGCAGGATTTGAAACTGTCCTTACTGCTATGTCGGTCAAAGAAGCTATTTTGACCGCAAAAGAGGAAACTCCTGATTTAATTGTTTTGGATGTCATGCTGCCAGATGGGGACGGCTTTTCTTTGATGCAGCAGCTCCGCACCTTTACCAATGTGCCGATCATTTTTTTAACAGCGAAGGACGAGGCAACAGACAAATTATCGGGGTTGGGGCTTGGTGCAGACGATTACATTTCAAAGCCCTTTATGCCACAGGAATTACTACTGCGTATCTATGCGGTACTCCGGCGAACCTATAAAGAGGATTCCCCACTGCTTGTATTAGATGGGTGTAAGATTGATTTCAGCCGGGCTGAAGTCTATAAGGGCAACGAGGTTATTTCCCTAACGGCCAAAGAACACGCCCTGCTTGAAACGCTTGCCCGCAATGCGGGAAAGATCGTTACCGTAGATGCGCTTTGCGAAGCCTTGTGGGGGGATAACCCATTCGGCTACGAAAACAGCCTCAATGCTCATGTGCGGCGTGTCCGGGAAAAGATTGAAACCGATCCATCAAAACCTGTATCCCTGATAACTATTAAAGGTTTGGGCTACAAGCTGATAGCAAGGAAGTAATGCCATGAGATCATTTGCACATTATATATCAAAACATCTTATATCTTTCGCTACTTTTATTCTGATACTACTGTTTCTTAACGCAGTGGTATTCGGCCTGACATTTCAAAAGGTTGTGACCGAGGATTATGGAACTTCATCCCCGCACCCCATGTTGGAAATGACCGCTGCTGCCGCCACACCAGAACGATTATCAGATGACGCAGCGCAAAAGCTCCGGCAGAATCATATTTGGGCAATCTACTTAAACGCTGATGGGCAGTGTTATTGGTCGGTTGATTTGCCCGATGAAGTGCCAAAAAGTTACACTATTCAAGATGTCGCATTGTTTTCAAAAGGATATATTGAAGATTATCCGGTTTTTGTCTGGAACACCGATGATGGACTGTTGGTATTGGGTTATCCAAAAGACAGCTATACAAAACTCACCAGCAATTACTATTCCATTTCAGCACTTCGACGGCTCCCCGTCTTTGTGCTTGGAATGTTGGGATTGGATGTACTGTGCCTCTTTTGTGCCTATTATTTCTCCAAACGCAAAATCATCCGTAATACCGAACCGATCGTATCTGCCGTGGAAACTCTGGCAGATGGAAAGCCAGTCTCACTTCATATCAGCGGAGAACTGTCGGATATTGCAAGCAGCGTAAACAAAGCTTCTTCCATTTTGAATCGGCAAAATGAAGCACGGGCGAACTGGATCAGCGGCGTTTCCCATGACATCCGCACACCGCTCTCCATGATTATGGGGTATGCGGGCCGCATTGCGGAAAATGAATCTACCAGCAAGACCATCCAAGAACAGGCTGAAATAGTACGGAAGCAAAGCGTAAGAATCAAAGAACTGGTGCAGGATTTGAATTTAGTATCGCAGTTGGAATATGAAATGCAGCCACTTCACAAAGAGATGGTTCGCTTATCCAAATTGCTACGAACCTATGTAGCAGACCTATTGAACATGGGAATTTCCGATAGCTATAATATTGGAATTGAAATTGCTAATGACGCTGAAAACACTATGTTAGAATGTGATGCCAGATTGATTTCACGAGCCGTGAATAATCTTGTTCAAAATAGTATGAAGCACAACCCGCTGGGATGTAGGATTCTGTTATCTTTAAGACGGATGGAAAATACCATTCAGCTTATTGTGCAAGACGATGGTATAGGACTCTCCGAAGAAAAACTACAAGAACTTAAAGAAAAACCTCATTATTTAGAAAGCACAGATGAGCGCTTAGATCTTCGACATGGGCTGGGGCTTGTTTTGGTTCGACAAATTGTAGCGGCACATGAAGGGACTATGACCATTGACAGTAAGATTAACTGTGGATGTAAAATCATCTTGACTTTTGACTCTACAGATACAATCCCAAAAGCCCATTTGAGTTAAGTCAAAAGCATTTTGGATATTTATCACTAGCACAAAAGAAGCCGGAAATCTGAAAAGGTCCCTGCTTCTTTTGCATCCAAAGACAACTCTGCGAAATACTCCTCTAAAGCTACTGCAATAGATGGGGCGCAAGGTCCTGTGCCAGAAGCACTTTGATACCTTGCGCCCTTTGCTTATTCTATCTTAAAAAACTTTGCCAGTTGCTTCAGACCGCGCCGGATGCTGTCACGGACACGGCTTGGGTCTACACCCTCCGCTGCGGCGATCTCGCTCACACGCATACCCAGATAATACCGGGCATAGATCCGCTTGGCCTGTTTCTCCGGCAGCGCCATCACTGCGGCGTAGAGCTGCTCCCGCAGCTGCTTTTCCTCCAGAAGCATTTCCGGTGTCTGAGGCTTCAGCAGGATCGCATTTTCAATGCCGTTATCACAGTCCAGGGAATAGTACGCCTTATAGCGATACATCCTCCGTTCATAGGCGGCTTCTGCACGCTCAGCAGCACGGATTGTCTCCAGCACATCTTCTGCTACTTCTACGAAGTGATCTGTTTTATAAACATCGGGATATAAGTCCCTAAGATTGACTTTCTCCATTATGTACCTCCATTTCGATTCACGGGCGATTGACGAGTGAATTGAAAGGAGGCGGGGATCGGCAGCGACATACTTCGGGAGCTTTCCCGAAAAATCGACAAAAAAAAGCGCCAGTTCCCTGTAATAGGAAACCGGCGCGACAAAAACACCTATTATTCTGCTGATTTAGATGGAATGATAATGCTGATTGGTAATCATACTTTCCCGACGGAGGAGCAAGGCTTTTTTTAACTGGTGTAACTCGTGGCTATTGTGAATGACGAAAATTGACATGGTGGCTTCCTCCTAAAGCCGCCATGCCAGAACACGGTGTAGGGGTCGTCGAAACAAAAAGAAACGGCGGCTCTGAAAATCAAAGCCGCCACAGACAAGTTCATTAGGGCGCGGAAAATCGTCTGCCCAGCAGCGGCTTTTTTCTTTTCTGCCGCTGGGCAGATGTGGTTGGGAGTGAAATATTTATTTAATGCAAGTGTAAAACACAAATGTTACACAAATGTCCGAGGTGTCTTTGATTTCGACAGAAAAACAGGCTGAATTGTTACAACGCTCGGACATTTCAAAAATTTTTTGAGAAATGGCGAAAAAAGCGGGGCAGCACACGCCGCCCCGCCGATCCCATACGGTTATTCCATCGTCCTGATTTGCTCAACAAGAGATTGCTTTTTCAGATTTCCAGTTGTGTAAGAAATCAAGGTGAATTGCACAATCAGCAGGATTGCTATCTTTTAAGTGATGTCTATACAAAAGATCATTCCTCCCTTATGGCAGACAAAATGCTTGTTTTCTTCAACTCAGATTTTGCGTATACAGTGAAAATCAAATATATAACTGCTAAAACAACGACTAACGCCAGTAGAAACAGCCACGGCAATACCAACGTAATGCAGTGGTTCACCGCATCTAATCGTCTGCATACAATTACACTAAAAATACTTCCGCATATAAGAGATATTGCCAATGAACCTCCGAGGTAAATTCCAATCTCCCTATTCAGCATTGCTTTCAACTGTTTTCGCGTTACCCCAACAGCTTCCAACAGACCGAATTCACGCTTTCTATTCTGAAAATCAACCATAAGCATATTCATAAGACTGATACTTCCAAAGACGAACAGAATAGCAGAAGTCATATATAGAGCATTTATAGATGCACTGTATCGATGCTGAATATTTTTAATCGTTTGTTCAATCGTATTTACTTCTATTTTTTCATTTTTATCCGCAATCTTCTGAACTGCGGTCAAAACTTCATCAAAACATCCCTCTGAATTTTTAATCGCCAGAATCCCCGTCTGTTCCGTTATCCCTGTCAGTTTCTTTGCTGTGTCATAAGTCATAATGAAGTAGGGGCTTCCAGGAACAACCGGGCTATCCTCCATTAAATCAGATCTATTGTATGTGCCTACAACAACGGCTTCCACATCAAAGGTTCTACCATCAAAAGCTCTGCCCTCAATCTTCAAAGTATCGCCAACTTGTGCTATATCTTCTGCAACCAATATTCCATTTTTCTCAACCATATCGTCGTAATCTGCTGTTCCAGAGGATAACACCGCCTGCTTTTCTTCTGTCTGTTCCCGATTTAAGGTTGGAAAGAAGTCTGAAATGCTCGTGATAGAACCACTTTCGCCCGAAAAAGTAGCTGTCATATAAACGCTGTCAAATGCGGTAATCTTTTCTATCCCATCTACCTTTTCTAATTCCTGCATCAATGCCTGATCTTCAAGTGGATTTTCTTCCAGTTGCAATTTTGCACTTCCGTATGGCTCCGCTTCGTTATCGAAAGAGCTGCCAACTGTATTTCTTATTTGTATAAGAATGTTACCGGCAGGATAATATTTGAAACTTGCCTGTTTTGCCGGATCAATAGAACCAGCAACCGTAGAAGTAACCAGTAAAAGAGCTCCGCTTACTCCAAGCATTAAAAGCGTCAGAACTGCTTTTTGTTTGTTTCTTTGTATATTTATTTTCGCCAGATTAAACGGCGTAAGTTTCCGATGCAGTTTTGAGCTGCTTTTTGCCTTTCCAGCATACGCAAGGTATTTAGCACCCTCTACCGGGGAAGTATTCATTGCTACTCGGACAGGCTTAAAAATGGCAATATTCACTGTTACAAAGGCTACTGCGGCAATCAGTACAGCATAAATAACTGTTGTTTTTAGCCGGAATCCATCAGGACAGCCAATAAATCCAATCAGTACACCAATGACAAGCCCCAAAGGAATACCAGCTAAGGCATATAAACGTCCCTCTTTACTTGCCATCCGTTTAATCTGTCTTTTTGTCATGCCAACTGTCCGCAGTTGCCCAAACATCTGAACATTTTTTACAATCTTTGTGTAAAAAACACCATAGACAATCGTTGCCGCCAAAATAGCCGTCAACGCCGCCAGTAGTGGTACTGGAATCGGAATACCCGATGTTATCACACCCGACATAACAGCAGAATACTCTGTAAGCATTACCTGTTCCTCGACAATGCCTGTATTTTGTATTGCTTTGCCGGCAAAATTAAGAATAGCCGTGGAACTTATGGCGTCTGTATTCAACCGCGTATATGCTGTAACCTGAAAAGAATCTTTTGCCAAATCTTGGGCAAGCTCTTTACTAACATAAATAAAATATCCGTTGCTTTCTTTTGTATTATTCAAAACACCTGAAAGTGTATATTCTGCTTTCTGTCCTGTTCCAGTCAGGTCAATAGAAATTGTATCGCCAGTCTGATAGGATTTTCCTAAAAAATCAAGGTAGTTCTGGGGGAGCATAATCTCATCCGCTTTCTGCGGCACACTTCCCTGAAAAGTTTTTTCTTCCTGATGTAAAAAATAATCTTCATTTCCATAAGCAACAGTGATTGTTTTATTTTCAACATAAAACACACCTATAGCGGAATATTCGCCAACCCATGTAATATTTTCGTTTTGATGCAGCTGAGCCGTTTGTTCGTCTGTAACTCCCAAAATGCCAATCTGCGCTTTATTCCTCTGTGTGTTCTTGAATTTCTCTTGTGTACCTGTTGATATTAGGAGAATCGAAAAAACCATACAGACAGAGATGGCGATTGTCAAAAGCAGAAATGCCTTGTTTCTCTTATCCGCTTGCATACTCCTACCTGCCAATTTTTTTACAATGGCACTTGTATCATTTTCAAAAGGCCATGTCATAGTCTGCCACCTCCTTACTCCACAATCTTGCCATCCTCAATGCGGACAATCCGATCTGCAAGGCGGGCTATGTCGTTATTGTGGGTAATCATCACAACAGTCTGCCGGAACTCCGCACTTGTGCGCTTGATAAGCCCCAGCACCTCGGCGCTGGTCTTGCTGTCAAGGTTGCCGGTCGGCTCGTCGGCCAGCACGATAGCCGGTTTGGTAATCAGGGCGCGGGCAATCGCCACACGCTGCTGCTGTCCGCCGGAAAGATTGTTCGGCATATTTTTCAGTTTATCTTCCAGCCCCAGCAGGTGAACGATCTCGTCCAAAAACTTCTGATCCACCGTGTCCCCGTCCA
>ERZ780177.4209-NODE-4209-length-10133-cov-2.580869_pt1 | contig 10133 bp, 9 predicted proteins | sample MGYA00510973_ERZ780177 | MGnify/ENA primary metagenome ERZ780177 (study PRJEB29588, sample SAMEA2144396) | human gut metagenome | biome: human gut; feature: human-associated habitat; material: faeces | place: Denmark | collected 2008/2010 ...
CGATGGCGGTGATCGGGGTGAAATATTGATGCCCCGCAAGTATGTGCCGGAAAATGTAGAAATCGGCAGCGAACTGGATGCGTTCATTTATTTCGACTCCGAAGACCGTATTATCGCCACTACGCAACAGCCGCTTGCACAAGTAGGAGAGTTTGCCTATCTCGAAGTAAAGACGGTGACACGTGTAGGGGCTTTCCTCGACTGGGGATTGCCGAAAGACTTGTTGGTGCCGTTTGGTGAACAGCGGGGCGAGATGAAGCGCGGGAACTTCTATCTGGTTTATGTCTATGCCGATCCGGCTACGGGGCGAATTGTGGCTTCTGCCAAATTGGATAAATTTTTGGATAACCTTTATCCCGAATTTTCGCCGAATCAGGAAGTGGATGTGATTGTAGCCCAAGAAACCGATTTGGGTTTTAAGGTGATCGTCAATAATTTGTTCTGGGGTATTCTTTATCACAATGAGGTCTTTGTACCGTTGAGCAAGGGCGACCGTAAGAAAGCGTATATCAAGCAGGTGCGGGAAGATGGCAAGATCGACCTGATGTTGCAACCGATGGGATACGAAAAGATCGAAGGCATGGCGGAGCGCGTGTTGCGTACACTTCACAACAATAATGGGTTTCTTGCTGTGAACGATAAAACATCTGCCGATCTGATCATGAGCTATTTCGGTTGCAGTAAAAAGAATTTCAAGAAAGCGATAGGGGCACTTTACAAAGCGCATAAGATATTGATTACCGAAGACGGTATCCGGGAAACCGGGCGATAGATCCTTCCGGTCTGTTCCAACTTTTTTTCGTGCTGTTTGTTAAAAGATTATCCAAACAATCTTTTAACCAAAAGTATAACAGCAATGAAAAAAATCGTATTGACTTTTGCGCTCGTGTTGAGTTGTGCGGCGCTTTTCGCGCAGAAACTCAATAAATCGGAAGTAAAACAACTTCGGGCTTTTTTACAACAGACATCCGCTACGGGAGAGACGAATTACCAGTTGTTGGAGATTTCGCCGAAAGAAAAGCCGACGGAATGGAAAGGTGTGACTTGGAAAGACGGTCGGGTGGCGGCTATCAGTTGGGCTGATAAAAAATTGAATGGGGCATTGTCGCTCTCCGGATTCACTGCTCTGACGCATTTGGATTGTGCCCGCAATCAACTTACCTCTTTTTCTTTCTCGAATTGTCCGTCGTTGGCGCATATTTATGTCGGACGGAATATTGCGAAGACACTGACTATCGTAAAATGCCCGAGTGTATCGCGTTTGGAATGTTATAGAAACCGTCTGACCGATCTCTCTTTGGCGGATGCACCGGCTTTGAAAGTGCTGAACTGCTTCGGCAATTTGCTGGTGGAACTCGATGTGACCAATTGCCCGTCGTTGGAGACCTTGAACACGCAAAGCTGTCGTCTCGAAATGTTGAAGGTGGACAGTTGCGCCAATCTGAAAACGCTTTATTGCGGCTATAACCAATTGACCTCGTTGATGCTGCTCGGCACATCCGGACTGAAATATCTGAATGTGGAAAACAACCGGATGGAATCGTTGGTAATTTCGAAATTGGAGTCGTTGGTTTCACTGACGTGCAGCGGAAATCACATGACCGGATTGAGCCTGCTGGATTGCAATGCGTTGATGGACCTGATCTGCTCGTATAACGATCTGACCGAAATCAATTTGACGGGAACGAACAATCTGGTCTTTGTCGATTGTTCGTACAACGACCTGACAACGCTGAACCTGAGCAACCGCACTATGTTGCAGAGGGTGATTTGCAGCAACAATCAATTGAATATATTGGATGTCTCGATGTGTCCGAACTTGTTGTATGTCAATTGCCGGAATAATCATATAACCGATTTGCGCACGATTGGCGACACCAATTTGCAAATGGTATCTGCCGAGTGGAATTATTAAGACGGACAAAATAACAGCAGTCCACAGATGGCAAATGGCTTCTGTGGACTGCTGTTTTATATCTGTAATTTAGCCGATCACCGTTTATTCGTTGTCCGCAGTGTCGAGCTGTTTCAAAAAATTGTAGCGTAACCGTTGGGAGCGGATCGGCGGCAATCCGTTCCGGATGTAATTGTTATTCAGTTCCTCATCGATCAGGCATGCTTTCGTATTGTCTTGCAGTTGCGTTTCGAGGATGGACAAAATCTCATGTTTGAGTCGGGGATCCGAAATCGGGCAGGCGCTTTCGATCCGGCGGTTCAGATTGCGTTTCATCCAATCGGCAGAAGAAATGAATATGTCGTCTTTCCCTCCGGCATGGAAATACCAGATGCGGGCATGTTCGAGATACGAATCGATGATGCGTACGACCCGGATATTCCGGCTGTACGGTTGATTGGGGACAAGGCAATTGATACCCCTTACGATCAAATCTATTTTAACTCCGGCTTGACTGGCTTCGTACAGATGCCGGATCATTTCCGAGTCTTGCAGCCCGTTCATTTTTAATATGATTCGAGCCGGTTTGCCTTGTTTGGCAAGTTCCATTTCGTTTTGAATCCGGTCGATCAATTCATACTGCATATTGAATTGCGAAATCAGCAATGTATTGAACTTCCGGTTAGACTCTTTGCCTTCCAGAATATTGAACAACTGATCCAACTCCGATGTAATTTCCTGACGGCAGGTAAATAAACCGATATCGGAATACAACTTAGCCGTTTTTTCATTGAAGTTGCCGGTACTCATGAATGCAAAACTTTCGCCCGTATCATGCCCGGGCGATTCTTTGAGTTTCAGAAGCAATGCTTTGGCATGCACTTTCAATCCGGATGTGCTGTACACGATGCGGATACCTTTCCGTTTCATCGCTTCCGCCGTTTCGATATTGTTTTCTTCATCGAACCGGGCTTTGATTTCGACAAAGACCGTTACCTTTTTTTTATATTGTGCCGCCAGTACCAAAGCGTCGATGATTTCCGAATTTTCGGCGACACGGTATTGCGTCAGTTTTATTTCCGATACGAACGGATTGTTAGCCGCCTCCTTGATGAAGCGCACTAAATAATCGAACGATTGATAGGGAAAATGGATCAATATATCGCGTTTACGTATGGCAGTAAACATCGAAGTTTCCCGATCGAACACCGGCATACGCATGGGTGGGGGCAATGTTTCTGTCAAATCCATACCTGTATCATTCGGCAGTTTAGCCAAATCTTCGAGAGTAAGGTAATGCCCAGCCGGAATACATTGATCTTTCGGTATGTCGTAAGCCTCGCAGATATAAGCCAGCATGTCGGCGGGCATATCGGCATCGTAGCTCAACCGGTTGGCATTTCCGATTTTACGTTTTTTTACCTGTTTCCGTACTTCATCGACTAAATCGCCGTCCGGTTTGGGTGCGATCGAGAAGTCGGCATCCCGCGATACCCGTATGGCATAATGCGAATCGATTTCGAAGCCGGGGAATATGCAGTCGAGATTCATGGCGATAATATCGTCGATGAACATCAGGTATTTGTATCCTTGATATTGGGGCAAAGAAATGAATCGGGGCACTTTGCTGAACGGAATTTTTATCTGTGCATAATGCGGTTGCCGGTCGGTGTCCGATTTCTTGTACATCTTTACCGTCAGGTATAGACGGCTGTCGCGTAAGAACGAAACGATGTCGTTTTTCAAAATCAATACCGGTTGCAGATACGGAAATACCTCTTCTTTGAAATAGCGCCGTATCGTGTCGTAGTGTACCGGCTCAACGTCCAGACCTTGATACAGAATGACCCGATGCTGTTTCAGATCGGGAATGATCTCCGTCGAAAAAAAGTGGTTGAATATCTTTACTTGGCGGGCAACCTCCCGATTTATTTCATTCAATGTAGCGAGTGCCGCTTCTTTTTCGTCGGGGGTAGAATCGCTGTTCAGCAAGGTCTTGTGGTATTCCGAAACCCTTACCCGATAGAATTCTTCTTGGTTTGAAAAATATATGGATAGAAATCTGATCCGATCAAACAACGGGACACTGCGGTCGGTCGCCTCCATGAAGACTCGATAATTGAATGATAACCAACTAATATCCCGTTTGAAATATCTGTAATCGCTTTCCATAGTCAGAGATTTAGGACTTCAAAAGTAAATATAGAAAACAATTTTCGATTTTGTACCATTTAATGCCGTTTTTTTGTTATTTTTGCTCACAGCGATATTTCTATACGTCTGCTTCCGGTGGATGTGTATATATTTAAATCTATATCTTGTGGAACAAAAGGTTTTTATAGAACAATTGCGCACCCGGTTGGGAAAGGAGAAAAAAGAGGTTGAGCGGCAGATCGCTGCATTACTCCAAATCGTGAAAGAAAAATCCTCGCAGATGGATACGATTTCCATTCAAGGTTTCGGCGTATTCGAGCCGCGGAAGAAAATGGAACGTATCTCGGTAAATCCGTCCACGGGAAAACGGATGTTGATCCCTCCGAAAGTCGTATTGACGTTTAAACCGGGTACTACGATCAAGTCGAAACTTAAAGAACTGGGTGGACATGAATGATAAAATAACATTGCCGGATTTGATCGATTTACTTGCCGCGCAGTCGGGGACGACGAAGAAAGAATCGGAAGCCTTTTTAAAGGAGTTTTTTGCTTTGGCATCCGATGTCATTACATCGGGTGAACCGTTGAAGATCTCCGGATTGGGCACTTTCAAACCGTTATGGGTGGAAGCGCGTGTCAGTGTCAATGTGCAGACCGGACAACCGTTCGAAATACCGGGACATTACAAACTCTCTTTTACTCCCGATAAGTCGTTGCGGGAGGCTGTCAATTCCGCATTCTCGGCTTTCGGGGTCGAAGTGTTGGACGACGATGTCGATATTACAGCCTTGCAAAGCGATTTACCGCCGGTAGAACCGGAAGAATCCGAAGAGGAGATCCCCGTAAAACAAGAGGAAAAGACTTCCGGGTGTGTCGTTCAGGAGAATAGGAGCGAGGGGAATTCGGCTGTCGAGGAAAAGCAGACGGAGTCGGAATCCGAAGTGGCTGTTTTGCCGGACGAAAAAGACGAGAGGCAACCGGATGCCGGGAATATGCCGGAAAATAAAGGTTGCGAGTTGTCGGAAGAGTATCAGACGTGTATATGCACGAACCGTCGTGCCCGCTGGAAAGGATATATATCGGGATTCTTGTCGGCATCTTGTATCATGTTGTTGATCGGTTTCGGTGTCGTATCTTATTTATGGTATAATCATCCGGTACGCAAGCCGAAACCGGTAGCAGAGAAAATAGCCGATCGGGTGAACCAACCGCAAGAACCGGCTGTTGTTATGGATGTAGAGGAACGACAAGAAAACCCCGAAACGATGCCCTCCGGAACGCAGCCGGCGATAGCGGAGCCCAAACCCGATCCTGTTGTCGAGACCATGAGGCAAGGTGTGTATCTGACGACATTGGCATTGCGGCATTACGGCGATAAGGCGTTTTGGGTTTATATCTATCAGGAAAACAGGCAGAACATTCCGAATCCGAATCGCGTCCGGATCGGCACCAAGATCGTGATTCCGCCTGCGGAGAAATACGGTATCGATGCCCGTTCTCCGGAATGTGTGGCGAAAGCAGTCGCCTTGGGTGATGAAATTTTAGGAAAGAAAAAATAAAAGAGTCGAGTCGTTTGCCTTATAGGTAAGCGACTTAATCTTTTTTTATTAACAGGTTATCCATTTTTAACACTGTGAATGTTAAAAAGGAAAATCGGATGATTATTTTTGCACAGTAGAAAAATGAATAATTAATATATAAAATGTAATGAAATGAGTCAGACAGTCGATATCAGAGAACTGAATGAGCTGATTGCCAGCAAAAGCTCGTTTGTGAATATGATTACTATGGGAATGGACAAGGTGATCGTAGGGCAAAAACATCTGGTAGATTCTCTTTTGATCGGACTCCTTTCCAACGGCCATATTTTGTTGGAAGGTGTCCCGGGATTGGCGAAAACATTGGCGATCAAAACATTGGCTTCGCTGGTGGATGCACAATACAGCCGTATTCAGTTTACACCCGATTTGCTCCCCGCCGATGTGGTAGGTACGATGGTGTATAGTCCGTCGAAAGAACAGTTCCAGATCAAGAAAGGTCCGGTATTCGCAAACTTCGTATTGGCTGATGAAATCAACCGTGCTCCGGCAAAAGTGCAAAGCGCATTGCTCGAAGCCATGCAGGAGCGTCAGGTAACTATCGGAGACAAGACTTTTAAATTGGATGAACCGTTTTTGGTAATGGCTACGCAGAACCCGATCGAACAGGAGGGTACATATCCGTTGCCCGAAGCACAGGTAGACCGTTTTATGCTGAAAGTGATTATCGGTTATCCTAAAAAAGAAGAGGAGAAACAGATCATCCGTCAGAACATATCCGGTGAGCGTCCGAATATCACTCCGATACTGAAACCGGAAGAGATTATCGAAACCCGTGACATCGTTCGGAAGGTATATATCGACGAAAAAATCGAAAAATACATTGTAGACATTGTGTTTGCAACCCGATTCCCCGAAGATCACGGTCTGTCGGATATGAAGAATATGATTTCGTTCGGAGCGTCTCCGCGTGCTTCGATCAATCTGGCTTTGGCGGCACGCTCCTATGCGTTCTTGAAACAACGCGGATATGTCGTTCCCGAAGATGTGCGGGCTGTGTGTCATGATGTATTGCGCCATCGTATCGGATTGAGCTACGAAGCCGAAGCGAACAATATCACTTCGGAAGAGATCATCAGCGAAATACTGAATAAAGTAGAAGTGCCCTAATAGTCGGTTGGCGTATGGAAACGAATGAACTGTTAAAAAGAGTCCGCAAACTGGAAATAAAGACGAGGGGCTTGTCGCGCAATATATTTGCAGGGCAATACCACTCGGCTTTCAAAGGGCGCGGTATGGTCTTTTCGGAAGTTCGTGAATACCAGTATGGCGATGATGTGCGCGATATAGACTGGAATGTAACAGCCCGTCATAACAAACCGTATATCAAAGTTTTCGAAGAAGAACGGGAACTGACTGTCATGTTGCTGATCGACGTGTCGGGGAGCCGGAATTTCGGGGCGGTAGGCGACTTGAAATGGAAAACCATGACGGAGATTGCCGCCACGATCGCTTTTTCGGCGATACAGAATAATGATAAAACCGGTGTGATCTTTTTCTCGGATAAAATCGAAAAGTTCATACCTCCGAAAAAAGGGAAGAAACATATTCTGTATATTATTCGGGAACTGCTGGATTTTACTCCCGAAAGCCGGGGAACGGATTTGGAGATGGCGTTGCAATACATGACCAATGCCATAAAAAAACGTTGTACCACATTCTTGATATCCGACTTTATCGCCACACCCAATTACAGCAATGCCCTGTCGATTGCCAACCGGAATCACGATGTGGTGGCTGTACAAGTTTATGACAAGCGGGAAACGGAGTTGCCCGATGTCGGATTGATAAAGTTGTATGATGCCGAGCGTGGGGTGGAGCGATGGGTGGATTCATCGTCTGTCAAAGTGCGGAACAGTTATGCGCAGTGGTGGAAATCGCGTCAGGAGAAGATGCACGAACTGTTGCGAAAGAGCCGCGTCGATTTGGCTACGATTGCTACCGACGAAGATTATGTAATAGCGTTGATGAATTTGTTCAAGCAGCGCGGTTGATGATATAAAATTGAATTATGAACAAACGATATTTATCGGGATGCGGAGGGGTGCTCTTGGGGCTACTTTCGTCGTTCGTCCCGGCATCGGCACAAAATATAACCGTAAGCGCGCGTATGGATTCCGCATCTATCTGGATGGGAGAGCAGACCGACATACGGTTGGAAATGACGCAGGACCGGGGGCAGCAGGTGATGTTGCCTATCGTTTCCGATACACTGACTGCCGGAATAGAAGTATTGCATGTAAGCCGTCCGGATACGATCGATCTGAAAAACAACCGGATTCAGATCAATAATAATATACATATTACTTCGTTCGACTCCGGATTGTATTATATTCCGCCGTTTCGGTATGTTATTGACGATAAGGAATTTGAAACACAGTCGCTCAGCTTGAAGGTCGTACCGGTAGAAGTGGATACGACTATGGCAGAATTCGATATAAAAACAATCCAAGCGCCCCCATTCGTAATTACGGATTACGTTCCTACATGGTGTTGGTATCTGTTGCTGGCATTGCTGCTGGTAGCCGGTGGAATATACGGATACATCTATTGGCGGAAACGGCGCACCGTAGCGGAACAGGTGGATGAACGGATGTTGATACCTGCTCACGAGAGGGCTATGAATGCGTTGTTGGCATTGAAGGAAGACAAGTTGTGGCAGAACGGTCAGGACAAAGAGTACTATACCCGTCTTACCGATATTCTTCGCGAGTATATCGACGAACGTTTCGAGATCAATGCAATGGAAATGACATCGTCCCAGATATTGGAATCGTTGCGTAAAAATGAAACGACAAAGACGGTCAATGCTTCTTTGAAAGAGATTCTCGAAGTCGCCGATTTCGTGAAGTTTGCCAAAATGCGCCCGATACCCGACGATAATGAAATGGCAATGCGCAATGCGATCCGTTTTGTAGAGGCTACCGTGCCGGTGGAACAGCCGGACTCCGATGCAAAACCCGAAGAGAAAGCCGAACCCCAAAAAGAATTGTCGAACTAAGAGAGCCGGAGGAATAATCTTTCCGGATAATTAACGAACAGATTATGACATTTGCAAATCCATTATATCTATTGCTGCTGTTACTGCTTATTCCGGTAATCGTATGGTATATCTGGAAACAGAAACAAGCGGAAGCCTCGTTGCAAATATCGACGGTCGAAGCGTTCGAAACGATGCCGAAAAGCTACAAAGCCTATTTGCGGCATTTCCGCTTCGGATTGAGAATTGCAGCATTGGCTTTGCTGATTGTTGCATTGGCTCGGCCGCAATCGACCGATAGCTGGCAGAACTCATCGACCGAAGGTATCGATATTATGATTGCATTGGATGCTTCGAGCAGTATGTTGGCGCGGGACTTCAATCCCGATCGGCTGGAAGCTGCCAAAGATGTGGACAGCGATTTTTCCGGAGAGACTGCGGAAAAAGAACAGAAAGAAAAGACTTATCAGCTTCCTCATGGAAAGCTGATGAAAGACAGCCTGACTATCAATAGCAACCGCACCGAGTATGGAGATGGGCGTGCGGAGATCTACGATCTGGGATTATTTGACCAGAGGGGCAATCTGACCAATCTGTTATTAAAGGGTGAAGAGTTCACCATCAAAGAGAAGATCCGTTTTGCGGCGCCGATCCAGAGCCCGATCTTTACTTATACGATCAAGGATAAAAAGGGAACGGATCTGACGGGAACCAATACCATGTTCGAGGGGACGGATATCAAACCGGTGAAGGCCGGTGACGAGTACGAGGTGTCCTTTACCCAGAAAACATGAGAGAGGATTGGGAAGTAAGTATAGGCGATATAGTGCAGCACCCATACGCCTATTGCAAACACACTAAAGATAAGGATACAAAGTCAGAGCATCGCAAAGATCATGTTCACATCATCCTTGCGTTTCCCAACACAACTACATACAAGCACGCCATGAGTGTGTTCAGTTTGCTTTCTGCTGAAGGTAAGAAGGCGCTGAACACGTGTGAAGCTGTTATAGGCATTCGCAATGTCTATGACTATCTCATCCATGACACTGAGACTTGCAGGAAGCAAGGGAAAGAACAGTATGAGCCGTCAGAGCGAATCACAGGCAATAACTTCGATATTGGTGCATATGAGCAGCTCGGTACGGCCGAGAAGAACGAGATGTTCTTGGAGATGGGACAAGCTATCAGAGAGTATGGCTTTACTAATTACATGGACTTCTATGAGTTTGTGGTCGATACATACGAGGACATAAATTACATTGAGGTCATGCGCTGTTATAGCGGCCATTTCGAGAGGATGACAAGGGGCAACTATCAGCGATGGGAACGGCAGCAGCGTGGTCTTTTTCCTCCGTCACAGACCCAGGTCAACGCTCAGGTCAACGCTCAGGTCAACGCTCAGGTCAACGCTCAGGTCAACGAAAACACACCGATTTGCTGCCCTAACTGTGGGTCGATTGACATTGTAAAAAAGCGCAAAACCCTTGCAAATACACAGCTTTGG
>ERZ780177.4217-NODE-4217-length-10107-cov-2.720752_pt1 | contig 10107 bp, 10 predicted proteins | sample MGYA00510973_ERZ780177 | MGnify/ENA primary metagenome ERZ780177 (study PRJEB29588, sample SAMEA2144396) | human gut metagenome | biome: human gut; feature: human-associated habitat; material: faeces | place: Denmark | collected 2008/2010 ...
ATCTGGTCAATAAATACATGGATTTGTATTTGGAAGATAAGAGCAATCTTTCAGCTAAAGCAAAGGCTGAAAAATACGCAAAGATAACTGCAAAAACCATAATCAACAAAGTGTGACAGTCTGAAGCTCTATAAGGAAGCATTCCGTTAACGTGATATTTTGCTCCGAGATATTTTTTCGCAATACGGACAATGTTCTGTCTGATTTCTTCTTCGTGTTGTTTTATATATCTTTTTGAATATGGTTTGAGCTTGCTTATTCTCTCAATATCAGGGTTCATTTTTTCTCCTTTACAGACTTGAATCAGCTTTCGGAATGAACGGAGTTCCGTTGTAGTTTGCAAGATTGAAAAATTTTTGCTTGCACATTGAAATTGTTTTGTCGCAACCCGCAGAAACAATGAACCAGTCGCCCTTTTTAGGTTCAAAAGGAAGCGGGGTTGATAATTCAAGAAGCCCGTTCGATTGCTGCTTGATTGATTTTTTTATGTTTTTATTTGCACCGCTTATGAATTCAATCACTCCGTTTTGATAGTAGCTCCCGGACCTGTACAAATAACAGACAATTTTCTTTCGAGTGCTTCCGCTTTCAACGGTGTTTTCTTCAGAATGGTCTTCTTTCTTAACTCCGCAAGCGTTGCAGTATAAAGAATAAGAACATGAAGCCTGATAAACAGCCGAAGGGAAGTCTTGATTCAATAATTCTGTCATTGATTTGACGTTAAGTTTGACATAACTTCCCGATACTTCTTCAACATCAACTTTCCCGCTGAACATATTTTCAAGAACAAGCGGCTCCTGGTCCCAGCCGTCCTTATAAAATGCAAGGTCCATTTGAACTTCAGCACCGTCAAAAGTTCCGTTCCTGAAGGCTTCAATCATTCTGACAGTTCCGACAAGATTTTCGTCTGACGGGTTCAGTTCGATTGTTACATCATCAACCGACAAACCGCAGTCCCATGATATTTCAGAACGAGCAATGCAAGCACTGTCACAAGAATATATCAAATCTTTGTAAGTAATATCAAAATCGGCTGAAGTGTATGCAAGAATAGTTCCGTTTGTGAGTTTAAATCTGTATAAGTCCGCAATTCTTATTTTTTCGCTATCTTCAGAAGCAAGAAATTGAACGAGTTCGGGACTTGCTTTTTTCATTGTTTCTTCTCCTTTATTTAACAGTAAGCAAAGAAATTTCTCCGCTCCAAAGTCCTTCCCATTCTCTCTCAAGTTCAAGTTCTTCATTTTCAAAACGTACTCTGAAATAATAAGAGCCGCTCCAAGAAAGAAGACTTCCAGCAGGCGGAGCTTCGTCAAATATAATCAACCCAGTGTTTGAATATCTGAATGCCGTTGTTTCTTCTCCGTTTATGAATATGTGCGGAGCTTCAACAATACCTCTGACGGGTTCAATCCAGTCAGGCAATGAGCGAACAAGCTGAAATTGAATTGAAACTCCGTCACCGACAGCGAATGTCTGATTTTCGCAATGATTTTCGACATCGTCCCTGTAAAGGAAGTCTTCAAAATTTCCGCCGACAGAATTGAAAAACCCTTGCAGCTTCTCAAGTTCGCCTTTTGCAAGCGTAACACTTTGAATGCTATTGTCGGTTATAAAATTGTAATTTAATTCAATGCGATAACGCGGGAAACTCCATTTTTGAGTTCGAGTTTCCCGACCGCTTTCAGATTCATAGACGTTTGATTTCCATATCGGAGTTTTTGTTTTTTCTATGGACCACCCCTGAAATTCGGGGAAAATTTTATTCGACATTTTCAGCCTTCCTTTAATTCGTAAGTGGTGTCAGTTTGCGTTTCTTTATGCCTTTTGACAAGTTTGAATGAATTCTGTTTGTAAATTCGTCAAGCCTTGATTCAAAGCTCTTTGCGTCAGTCGTTGAAATAGGCATTGAAACTGAAATCGAATATTGATTTGTAGTTCCGCCGCCCCCGTTCAATGCAGACGTGTCAGGCAATATTGTTCCGCTTCTGTCAGGAATAAACAATTCAGGTCGTTTTTCTCCGACAACATAAGGTTTCCCGGCTTCAACTGGTCCGCCTTTTTCTCTGAATTGAACAAGAGAATCTGCTGCCATAATTGCCGCCCCTGTTGCAAGTGCAGCACCCGGAGCAATAGCCCAGCCCACAAGTGGAATTGCTGCCGCTGAAGCTGCTGCAAGGGCAACTGCTAAACTTGCAACGGCTTTTGCTGCAACTGTCGCCGCTGCACCTATGACCGCAAATTCAGCTGTCAACATAATAGAAATCGGAGCAAACATCATTGAAGTTGTTGCTGTCAATAACATTGTCGCGTTCATCATTCCAAGGCTTAACGCTGCAAGTGCTGAAGACAACGCAATGATTGTTGTTGATAATGCAATCACCGGGAGCGTAACAGCACAAATTGCACTCGCTGTCGCTAACGAGAAAAAAGCACCCGCAAGGCTTGTGACAGGAGAAACAAGAGCTGTGACCCCGCCCGCCATAGTTGCGGAAGCTCCAGCCATAACCCCCGCAGAAGTTGCATTTGTAGCTGCCGCAGCTCCTGCTGACGCTGCAACGGTTGCGTTGCTTGTTGTCAAAACAGCATTTGCTGCACTCAATGCCCCAGCAGAACCAGCTGTTGCGGTGTTACTCGCAGCAACAAGTCCGTTTGACGCAACAACAGTTGCATTTGTTGCAGCTGTTGAGCTTGCAAAAATGCTGTTGTAAGCAACTTGAAGCATTTTCTGTGTCACCCATTCGGAAGTCATATTCACAACCGAATCAATGAAATTGTCAACCAAAGAATCGAGCAACGAGAAACAAGCGTCAGCGAATGTCTGTTCACCTTTTAACATTGAAGAAAAAGAGCTTGAGAAGCTGGAAGTCATTCCGTCTGTAAAACTTTTGAATTTTTCCAGTTCGTAAGTTTTTAATTCAACATTTTTCCGGGTCAATTCCTGCGTCAGCTGTTCTTGTGTTTTTATACTGTCGCGACGAAGTTTGACTTTTTCAATTTCATTGTTTCCCATGAGCTTGAGTTGTTCATCGAGAGATTTTTTCTCAAGAGCAATTCTTTCATGTATCAATGCAATTTCGCCTTCAAGCTGCTGTCTTTTGCTTATTTGATAAGCTGAACGCTGCAATTCAAGGTTTGAAATTCTTGCGTCAATTGATTGTTTGTCCGCTTCAATCTGTTGAACGAGCAAGGATTGTTGAAGTTCTCGAACCTTCTTTGCGTGGTCCTGCTCAAGTTTTAATTTCTGAGCAAGAGCTTGAGCGTGTTCGGAAGTTCCTTTTTTCGTTGCAGCGAGTTTTGCTTCAGCCTGTTTCAACTCGATTTGAAAAATTTCTTCGTCAGTTCTTTCGACAATATATTTTTCTTGTTCAAGTTGTGCAATCTTTAAGTCAAGAGCTTCTTTCTGACGCTTTTTCGCTTCAGCAGCAGCTTTCTTTGCTGCTTTTTCATCAACTTCGCCAGCTGTTGACACTGAAGGAACTTTGACATCTTTTTCAAGAGCAGTCAATTCATTGATTATGCCCTCGCGTTCTTTTTTGACATTTTCAAGTTCTTTGTTGATAGCGTCCTGATCGCGTTGAAGTGCTTTGCTTGCTCCGCGTCTTCCTGTGTCTTCCGTAGAAATAGGAGTTCCGAAACGAGCAGCAGAAATGAGCTGTTGCTGTTTATAACCTTTGACAGCCCTGTCAACTTTTTTGTCGATTTTCTGCTTTCTTTCAGTAAGCTCTTTGACTTTTGCAAGTGTCATTTCATTTGCAATCTGTTCTGCGGTTGCTCTTGAAATTTCACCCTTCAGACGCAATTCTTCTTTCAAACGTCCGATATATTTCGGATATTTTTCAGTCAAATAAGTAATTGCTTCATCAAGACGCTTTGTTTGATTGTAGTCAAGATTTTTTACTCCCTGAAGTTCTTTCAATGTGCGAATTGCTTCAGTGGTTTTGTTTACTTGTTCATTTTGAGCATTGTTCAATTCTTCAATTGCTCTCGTTGTTTCTTGTGTTGCCTGCCTATAAGCCCACCACGCAGCAGCACCAGTTCCAAGAACAAGGGCAACCCACGTCAAAGGACAAGCAAGAAGCGAAACAGTCAAGGCTTTAACTTGAACAATTGTCCCGGTCAATGCAGCTCTAAATTGCATAAGAGCAAGAGCAGAATCGCCTTTCAGATATGTTGCAAACGCAATTTGATAAGCTGTTGTTTTTGCTGTTATTGTCCCGAAATTACGCATTGAAGTCATAATTGCGACAACAGCAGCATTCGTCAATGGAATTCCGGCAGCAAGAGCTGCAATTGCAACAGCTGCGTCTTTTATACCACCGACAACAACTTGATTTGCTCCAGCCCAGCTTTTTAATTTGTTTATCAATTCAGTTGTTGCATTGATTGTCTTTGTGATTTCTGTCACTTGCTCTTTTAAAGCAGGAACAGCCAAGTCTGAAATGGCTCTTGTCAAAAGCGTATAAGAATCACGCATTGTTGAAAGTCTGCCTTCAAGGGTTTCAGACTGTTTGTTCATCATTCCATAAAAGCGACCGCCTTCAGAAGTCGCGTCAATGAATGCTTGACGAACCATTTCAACAGTGATTTTTCCGTCGCTCATTTCTTTTTTTAAAACCGCGATTGATTTTCCCGTTGTTCTTGCCATTTGTTCAAGAGGGTTGAAGCCTGCATTTATCATTTGAAGCAAATCTTGCCCCATGAGCTTCCCGGCTGAAGACATTTGAGAAAAAGCAAGCGTCAAAGATTGCATTCTCTGCCTATCTCCGCCCGCAATATCTCCGAGCATTCTCAAATCAGGAAGAACTTCTTTGACATTGATTCCGAAATTCAGCAATGTTTTTGAAGCGTCGAGAAGGTCTTGCGTTTCAAACGGAGTGACATTCGCCATGTCTTGAATTTCATTGACAAGCTGTTTTGCTTTTTTAGCGTCGCCCAGCATTACACCAAACTGAACTCCTGCTTGTTCAAAGTCTGAAGACGCTTTGATTGCCTGCGTTCCTATGTCTTTGATTTTTTTGACAATTTGAGCAGCACCGAAACCAATTCCAAGCCCTGCAAGAGCGGTTTGAAGCGTTTTTGTTGAATTGACGCACGCTTTCAGTCCGTACTCATAAGCGGCGGAATCAAGGTTCAATTTTACTTTAATATTTCCGACATTGCTTGCCATTGTTTAATTTCCTCAAAATCTTTTCAGTGCTTCAGTAACAGAAATTTTTTCTGATTGCTTTTTCGGTTTTCCTGCTGGAGTATTTTTTCGTTTCTTTTTCGGATTGTTGACTTCTCTGTCCACTTCAAGAACTTCAACAATTTTTCTATGTGTTGAATTCCAAAACATGGCTTCTGTCCACCTTAAATGCGTTATGCACGCGTAATATAAATAAGCCCAGTCAATTATGTATTCTTTTTCTTGCGGGGCTTGCTTGCTGTCTTTTTTTTAGAACCGCCGTTCTGTTTTTCTTTATGGTCCTGCGGTCTTTTCGGAAGATATGCTTCAACAGCTTGAACAACTTTGTCTGACAGCTCTTTAAGTTCAGACAAATTCAAATCAAATAATTGTTCGAGATTTGCTTGACTTTCAATTTTTAAAGGTTCAGCAGGGTCAAACGGAGCAAATTTCAAAGTTCCGCACCATATCGCAAAAGGAAGCATTCCTGTATCTCCGTTAATAAGCCCGTTCAGAAGGTCGCCTTCCGAAATGCCGTGAATTCTTTTCAATGCTGCAAAATTCTTCAGCTTGAATTCGATTTTTCTTTCTTCTCCCTGTAATTCAATAATGATTTCAGGATTGACAATTGAATCAACCATTTTTTCTTTTCTCCTGTGTTATAAGTGCATACAAAAAAGGGTTGCTGCTATAAGCAACCCTTTTTTGTTTTTAAATCAAGTTTTGTTATTCTTGAGGTGTGTCTTCTGTTCCTGAAGGTGTTGTTGAAGTAGTGTCTTCAAGTGCAACCGCTGTTTCGTTTGCCGTGATGATTCTCAATTCATGGTCTTTCTTTCTTTCAACAGCAGTTCCTTCAAAAGAACAAGTCCAGTAGTCGTCAGCTTTTGAAACGATGTCAAGAATACCTTTAACGCAAGGCAATTCCATATGAAAGTCAGCAGCTTCGCCGTTCACATAATCTGTCTTAAATTCAAGATTGAACAAAGCAGGGACTTGAGTTGATGTGTCAACAAGAACAGTTTTTGCATTCGGTGTAGCTCCTTCTGTTTTGATTGTTGCTCCGTTTATCGCAGCAATAACTTCAAGCGGAATGTTCACTGATTCAAACTTGACATCAAGCCCGGTCAGAATTGTGAAGCTGTCAGCTTTTTTGCCCGCTCCGTAAGTTGCGTCTTTTGTTTCTTTTGTCATTGTGACGTCCATTGATTGCAGTTCAGGAACGGTGATTCTTTTACCCTTTGTGTAAGTTGATGAAGTGTTTGCTGAAACAACAGCAATCGTCGCGTCTGAAATACTGAAGACGTTTTGTTCTGTGAATTTTTCGCCCATTTGTTTTTCTCCTTTTTTAGTTATCTGATACAATTTCGATTGTTTGCTCAAAATCTATTCTCTGAATGAAATATTCTTCAAGCCCTTCTTCAAAAACTGGTTCAACAAGTGAAACTGTTGCGGGGGTTCTTTCTCCGAACAGATTTTTGTTGATAAATTTTGCAAGATTTGCACTCTGTTGAAGGCATTCAATTTCGTTGTCTTCATCAGCTGCGGAATACACAACGAAAATATTCAATTGAGCTGTTGTTCTGAATTTTGAAGCAATTTGCATTGTCGGGTCTTTCGGTTCAAGAACAGGTTTATTGACAACAATTGCAGGAAGCGTTTCTTCTTCTTGCAGACTTTTAAAAACCTTAATCGTGAAACCGGGATATTTTTCAGTCAACGCTTTTTCAATTGCGTTTTGATAATTTTTCAATTCTTTTCCGTTTGCCATTTCAATTTTGCCCTTAATGTGTCAGCAAGTTTTTTCGGAACTTGTGACATGATTTCTTTTTCAACTGTGATTGCTTTGTCTGAATAGTCAAAAGTTTGCTTAATAATCGGAAGCCGCTCGCGTCCTGCTCTTTTCATAACCTGATAAGGAACAACCCCTGCTTCGCCTGTTTTTTTGCGAATAGGCATGAGAAAAGCCCCTTGTCTGAAAATTGAGCCACCGACACCAGCAACAACCCCAGCCCGTGAATTTTTGCGTTTTTTAGAGCCACCCTTGACGATTTGTCGCGGGTTTAATCTTGCCAGTGATATTTTATAAGTCCCGAACCATAAACGAGCCGTCTTGTTCGTTTTATCAACTGAAGAATGAATTCTTGCAGTTCCTTTTGATGTTTTTTGCGTGAGTGGTTTTTGTTGAATCTTTGTTTCGCTTGCGGTTCTTTTAACAAGTTGCGATTTTACCCAGTTTATAACTTCCCGCAAAGCGTAATTTGAAGCATTGTTCAATTGTTTATTTGTTGCGTTGAAAAATGTTTGCAATTTTTCAATTTCAGATTTTTCAAGTTTTGCTTCAATCATTTTATTTGCTCAATTCGATAATTGCGAACCCTGTTCCGTCGTCAGATGTGTCAAAAACTTTGTATTTTGTCGAAACTCCTTCAATCTCAACAGTAGAACCTTTTACAACTGAAGCGACATCTTCTTCAATACACGTCAGACGCGGCTTTGAATTCTTTGTTGCTAAATAACCGAGAGTTGCGTCTGTGTAAGTTTTGTCATATATTCCGAGAAGGTCTTCACCGTCTTGACCTTTGTCAATGACTGTTCCTTCAGGGAGAGTGAACTTCAGTTTTCTTCCGAAGTCATTCAAGAATTGTTTTTTGTTTTCAGTAAACATTGAATTTTCTCCAAAAACCGCAGCTGAAGCATGAAACCACACTTCAGCTGTTGTTTTTTACAATATTAAAGTTTAATTTTTGCAGTTGCAGTCTTTTCAGCCTTTGCTTCAACAGCAATTCCGATATAAGCATTCGGAGTTTTTGTTGTTGAACCTGTTTCAGCTGTTGCGGTTGCAACTTTGTTTGTTGCGTCATAGTAAATTTTTTGACCGAATGCAAAAGCTGCGGTTGCTTCTGCTGCTATTTCAAAAACACCTGAAGCGTGAACTCCGCCTGTTGCACCGGGAGCAATTTCTTCAGCTGCAACGAAGACTTTGTCTTTTCCGACAATAAGTTGACCGTATTCAATAGCAGCTTCGCCGCTGTTTGTATAGTCAACAATGTCACCTTTTTGAATAAATTGTGCCATTTGATTTTCTCCTATATTGAACAGAAAGAACAAACTTTCGGGACTTTCTCCTTCAGAATTTCGTTCTGTTTGAGTAATAACTTTATATAAAGCAAGGGGAGTTGTTGCTCCCCTTAACTTTCGGCATTGACGCAGTGCGTCTTTGCGGGTTTATTTTCCGATGTTTGTTGCAAGTCCTCTGTAATCAAGAGCGGAAACACCGAAGTCGTCAAGAATTCTCCAACGAATACCGACAAAATCGAAACCGACTTGAGATTCAAGAATCGGTTGTTTATTACCGTTCAAATATGTCACTTCGATTGTGTCAACATCTGCTGAATTTGCTGCAACATAGTATTGAGTTTCTGAATAGTCGTCAAGTTCTGCGTCAACGATTAAATTCAAAGAATTTCTGTATATGTTCGCAACACCTGAATTGTTTGCAGCAGGGTCAGCTGTTGAAACTAACAATTGAGCAGCATCTGCTTCAAGAGCCGCAGGAACAATGAGAAATTCAGGTTTGTTGTTGAGAGTTTCAACACCTCGAATGTTTTTCTGCTTTCTCATAAGTTTTGTCAACTCTGAAAGAGTGGCAATTGAAAGTTTTCCTGCTATTCCTGTGTTGTTATGATCCGCATGGAACAAAAGTTTTCCGTCATAAGTCTTGCCGCCTGCAAGTGTTTTATAAACAAGTTTATTTCTTCCACGAAGTGCAGCTCTGACATAAGTTGCAGGAATTTTTGTCAAAACTCCCAAATCGTCATTGATTAGAGCTTGACGGGTGAAACCAAAGCCGCGAGCATAAGTCAACACTTTAGTTGTTGCTTTGCTGTCTTTCATTTCGTCAAATTTGATTTCACCTGTTTGACTTAATGGAAGAAGCTCTCCTGCTTCTGATAATTGATAACGAGCAGTTTCTTTGAAATCTGAATTGCTTCCAACTCCGCACCATTTGTCGAATGTCGGTTCAGCTCCTCTGTACGCTGTCGCCATTGATTTTTTAACAGTGTTGTCAACAATAGAAACGAACTGACTGTCAGGAGTTACTGCTCTGCGGAATAATTCTTCATCAGATAGCCTGTGAGCATTTGAAACACCTTCGCGAGATAAGCATTCAACGGCTAAATCACGCATACTCATTGAACGAAAATCATTTGCAGATTTGTCAGCGTCAGCTTCTCTGATCATATTCGCTCTTAAAAGCAAACCGTCAACAGCAGCTGCTCTGATTTTGTCTGCTTCAGCTTCTCCGACAATTTGAACATTGCCAGCAGCAAGAGCAGCTCTTTCGGTTTTGACTTTGTTCAGAATAATTGAACGGACTTCGTCAACAGATTTGCCTTCCTTGATATAGTCAGCAGAATCAAGTTCAAAATCTCTGCACATTGAAACGATTTCAGTTGCTCTCTGCATTTCTTCAGCTCTTACAGAAGCAATTGCAGCTGCTTTTTCGTTTTCGTCCTTTTCTTTTTTCTTCTTTTCAGCGTCTTCTTCGTCTGCTGTTTCTTCAGCTCTTTTCTGAATCTGTGAACACATAGAACGAATTTCTGCCTCAGAAAAACCTCTTGCAATTAAATCATCATAATTAAGACCTAATTGTCTGCATAGTTCTTGTAAACCCATGTTTCTTTCCCTTTCCGTACGATGTACATTTTTTATATTTGTAAATTCTTCAACTTCTCTGTTTACTCCGACATCGGTATCAGCCGGGACAGTAACAAAAGAAATTTCAAGCGGTGTCCATTTTGTAGCAACATAAGCGGGACCTGTGAAACGTCCGTTTGATGATGTTGCTCCAGCTTTGACTTCTTCCCAGCATTCAACCGAATAACCGACTGAAATCCCGCGAAGAAAACCTTTTTTGACTTTCCTGAAAATTCTTTCGCTTT
>ERZ780177.4219-NODE-4219-length-10104-cov-2.080207_pt1 | contig 10104 bp, 8 predicted proteins | sample MGYA00510973_ERZ780177 | MGnify/ENA primary metagenome ERZ780177 (study PRJEB29588, sample SAMEA2144396) | human gut metagenome | biome: human gut; feature: human-associated habitat; material: faeces | place: Denmark | collected 2008/2010 ...
GAAGATTCCCGCCGCGACGTCATCCGTGATGCAGTCCTCTCACTGCCAAAGCAGACCGCCTTTTCTATCATTGACCAAAACGGTTTTGATGAGACGAATCCCGGTCATCAAGCGGGCATCCTTAAAGGATTTGAAACCGGAGACGCCTGGAAAGCCGACACGATCGAAGAGCTCGCTGCGAAAATGAAGGTAGATCCCGCAGTTCTTAAGAAGACGATCGATGACTTTAACGCCGGCGTCGACGCTCAAAAGGATGCACTCGGCAAGGCTCCGAAGATGCTGCGAAAAATTGAACGTGCACCTTTTTACGCGGGCTATGCAGGCATGAGCGTACATCACACCATGGGCGGCATTGTGATCAACTCCAAGACCCAGGTCATTGATCGCCGAGGCCATATCATTCCGCATCTCCATGCGGTCGGCGAATTAACGGGCGGTATCCACGGTACCAACCGTCTCGGCGGCAATGCTCAGGCTGACATCGTCACGTTCGGCCGCATCGCCGGCGAACAGGCCTACATCTTCGCCAAGCAGCTTGACGCTGCTCAGGCCAAGAAGTAATCCTTCCGGCTCATTCGTCTGAAGTGCTGGAGCGCTTCGTTCTGTCTCGGCAGAAGCGAAGTGCCTCACAGGGGAAAGGTGAAGTCCGAAATGCACGGTTCGAACAACATTGATTCCCAGAGGACGCACCGCTTCCGTTAAGGACAGCAACTCCGCGCCAGCTATTCAGACTGAACCCGAAAGACTCTTAAAGACCGCTGATCTGCATCAGATCGGCGGTCTTTTTCTATCTCTCGCCGCTCTCCTGCATCACATCATGGCTGAGATAGACTGTCGGGCACTTCACCATCGTCTCTTATCGTTCTAAGGACAATTTCGTCATGCAGGATCTGCTGCTGGTCGGTCCAGCACTCCGGCTGTCCGATTTTCTTGATCTGTGTCGAGCTGCCAAACCTGAATCGGTACTTTTTCATCCAGAGACGACGGCACTGCGGATAAAAGCTATTAACGCCGCAGCAGCCGATCAGCTTGAAGCGCAGGCTCAGGGAAAAGCGGTCGACTGTCTGCGGCTTCCCGCAGAGCTCTCTATCCAAAATGTCCGACTCATCGCGCTTGATATGGACAGCACACTCATTGCGAACGAATGCATTGACGACATGGCCGCTATTGCCGGCTGCGGACCGGAGATGGCCCGCCTGACGAGAGAGGCTATGGAAGGTCTTTGGCCGTTCTCCAAAAATCTCGTTGAACGCGTGCGCCTTCTCAAAGGCGCCGACGCCGGAATCGCACTTCAAGCCTCAGAAAACATCCGTTTTTCGCCTGGTGCTCAGCGACTGATGCGCTTCATGCAGGCTCACCGCGTTGATCGCTGGATCATCTCCGGGGGCTTTTCTCAAATCGCTCGGCCTGCGGCTGCCAAATTAGGTATGACAGGCGTCATCTGCAACGAGCTTGTTATCGAAGACGGATGCCTCACCGGGGAAGTTGTCGGACCTGCAGGCGGACGCATTCTGGACGCAGATGGCAAACGACGCGCACTAGAAGTTTTGTCGAGCGCCGCAAAAGCCGAACTCTGCGAAACGATTGCCGTTGGAGACGGTGCAAATGATGTGCAGATGATCCGTGCTGCTGGCAACGGCTTTGCCTATCATGCCAAGCAAGCCAGCCGCACAGGCCGCCCGGCAGCGCATTAACCATGCGGGACTAGACGCCATCGCGGCTTGTTATTCAGAGTATTGGACAGACGCACAGGTGCTGATCTAAAGAGTCCGATCGCAGAGGCGGCGAGGGTTTGATCCACCAGTCAGGACGCCGCTTTGCCGCACTCATTGGAGTTCCGCGGGGTGCCGGCGGTGCTCACCGCTTTTCTCCTCTGGAATTCATTCATGGGCTTCCTGCGGCTTTCTTGTGAGCTCGCCAGAGGCGAGCAAACACTTTAAAGCGCTGCACTCATTTTGATGTGCGGGATACCGCACTCCTCAAAAACATCTCCCTCAGCCTTGAAGCCAAGCGCTTCGTAGAACGTGCGGGCATGCGTCTGCGCATTCAGCCGGACCGTCTGCAGCCCCTCCTTCTTCGCATAATTGAGCACCGCTTCCATCAGCACACGGCCGACACCGCGCCCGCGAAAAGGTTTAAGCACAGCCAAACGTCCGATTTTGCCGTCTGGCGTCATACGCGCACAGCCGAGCGTCATGTGATGTTCGTCCCATGCAACGAAGTGAGTACTCACAGGATCGAGATCATCAATCTCTTCGGCTTTCGGCACGCCTTGCTCAGCAACAAACACCATGAGCCGAATACGTTCGCAAGGATGCTGCAGTGTTTTCCAATCACCGGTTTCGATATGAATCTGCATATTGACTTTCCTAACAAGATTCAGGCCTTGCCAGCATACACTGACAAGGCCTGTTGACTGACTCAAGCTGCTATTTTAAGGCTGCGTGAAATCTTTCCCCGCAGCTTTCGCTTTGGCAAGATCACCCGCCAGTGCAAAGGTGAGTTTGGAGACATCACAGAAGCGGCGAAGCGCCTTATTGACGTCTTCAACGGTCAGCGCCTCAATGGCGGCTTCGGTTTCCTTGGAGAACTGCCACGTACGGCCCGTTTCCAAATTGTTCACCCAATTGGAAGCCACCATACCGTCCTGCGCGCGATTCACCGCACGCGAGCCGATGATGCCGCGCTTGGCTTCGGCAAGCTCAGCTTCCGTAATGCCGTCACGGTAGGCACGAGCGAGCTCATCCTTGAGGCTCTTTTCGGCTTGAGCGAGATTCTGCGGCGCAACGATGGCGCCTACGGACCACTTAGCACGGTTGCCAAAGGACGGCAGCGTGATGTTTGAACCCGAGCCGTAAGAAAGACCTTCCTTCTGCCGCAGACGATTGACGATGCGGTTAGACAATCCATCCGAACCGCCGATGATCCAGTCAGCCGTGATCAAGGCCGGCATATCAGCATCGGAAAGATTGGCTGGCAAATCCACGCGGGCAAAAAGCATCGCGTTTTCTTTGTCAGGCGTATCAATCACGAAACGAGCTGGCTCCACCGGCCGATATTCCGCAACAATGCGCTCAAACGGAATCTTGGCAGCCTTTTGGTCAATCACGTCGGCTTTGAGTTCGGCGGTCACTTCCGCCGCATCGAAGTCGCCCACCACGGCGATGTAACCGAGGCCGAGACCAAAGACATCGTTGTAGTAGCGCTTTACGTCGGCGAGCGTCACCTTTTCGAGGTCAGCGATCAGTTCCGCGGATGTTTCCGAATAACGGGCGTCTCCCTGAGGATAGGTATTGAAGTGCTTCGTAATGGCATCGCGGCCAAGCGTTGCCGGTTCATCTGAGCGGGCCTTGAGACCAGCAATCGTCTGGCTCTTGAGTGTTTCAAATTCCTTTTCCGGATAGCTCGACTGCGTAAAGAGCTCACCGACGAGCTTGAGCGCTGCAGCGAGATGCTCGCGATCCGTAGTGAAACTGAAGGGGGATCCGTCCATCTTATTGGCCGTGAATGCATCTTCAATCTGATCACGGGTCATCGTCTTCGTACCGCGCATGAGCATCGCCCCCGACAGCATCGGGATGGCGCTGCGGGCAAGCTCCTTATTGTTGCCCACATTGAAGCGCATCTTGACAACCACCGTGTTGCCGCGCGTCTGTTTGGGAAGCAGCGCCGTCTTAACGCCGCCCACCTCGATAATCTGCGTGCGCTTGTCGATGTTGTCCTGAGAAGAATCAAACGCTTCAACCTCAGCACCCGTTTCCTTAAAGGTAAAGCGTGAAATCAGTTCTTCAGCCGAAGGCGCCTGGGCAATTTCAGCGCGCTTTGGATGATCATCCGGCACAAAGAGCCCGACGACACGGTTGTCGCGAACAAAGTACTTCGCGGCGGCGGCATCGATCTGCGCAGGGGTGACGTTCTTCACCTGCTCGCGATCCACAAAGAAAAGGCGCCAGTCACCGAGTGCGATGTAGTCGGAGAGTTCAACGCCGAATTCCTCGGGGTCTGAGAGCGTGCGCTCAAACATCATCTCCTGATCGGCTTTCTGACGGTTAAGCTCCTCCTCTGTCACGCCGGAACGGGCAAAGGCATTCTCAATTTCCTCGATGAGCTTTTTCTTGACGGGTTCGATCGGGTCGCCCTTCTTTACCATGGCGCCGAACATCACAAAGCCGGGCTTAGCGGCGGCAACCGGCCAGCCGAAGACCTGAGAAGCCATTCCGGTATCCACCAGTGCCTTATAAAGACGACCGGTCGGAGCATCCGCAAGAATGTCCGCCGCCATCGCTGTGGCTTCATAATCGTCAGCCAAAGCCGACGGAATGCGGTAGCCCACTGCGACGAGCTGCTGCTCGCCCTTGCGGCGAATGAAGAACTCGCGCTCTCCGTCCGCTGTAGGTTCTACGGTCCATTCTTTAGGCAGCACGCGAGTGGGCTTAGGAATGACGCCGAAGGCTTCATTCACCCAGGCCAGAACCTGATCGCGATCGAACTTGCCCGAAATGGTCAGCACCGCATTGTCGGGCTGATAGTAGAGATGATAGAAAGCCTGCAGATTTTTAATTTCGACATTCTCAATATCGCTTCGAGCACCGATCGTCGAACGGCCGTAGCTCTGCCAATCGAACATCACGCTCTGCATGCGCTTCATCATCACTGAAATGGGCTTGTTCTCTCCCATTTCATACTCGTTGCGCACCACCGTCATTTCGGTGTCGAGATCCTTCTGCGCAATAAAGGAATTGACCATAGCATCGGCCTGCCAGCCGATCGCCCACTTCATGTTGTCATCGGTCGCATTGAAACTCACGAAATAGTTCGTACGGTCAAGCCAAGTCGAACCGTTCATGCGAAAACCCCGGCGAGTGAATTCCGCCGTTGGATGGGGATAATTCTTCGAACCCTTGAACATCAGGTGCTCAAGCAGATGCGCCATACCCGTCTCACCGTAGTTTTCCTGGCGAGATCCCACAAGGTAGGTCATGTTGACCGTAGCCGTCGGTTTGCTGGCATCCGGATAAAGCACAACCTTGAGGCCATTGGCCAAACGGTACTCCGTGATGCCCTCCACCGTCACATAGGGCGTCGGCAGTTCGTTCATATTTTTATTCTCCTCGCCGGCCATAGCGGAGCCTCCGCCGACCGCAGCCGCCGCAACTGCAGCAGCAAACAAGACGTTATTGATCCAATGCATTGAGCGTTTCCTCACTGAAGAGCGGGATACACCAGCTTAGCTTCAAGCACGTGCATCACCCGCCGCTTGGCAGCTGCCGGCATCAACCAAGAATTGAACCTCGGGCGCCGGCATCTGAAACCCAAACCGATCGCAAGACCGGAATGCAGGTACCTTATCAGCGGGTCTGCAAATAAGACCCGTCAATGCGTTCCGAGATGTTACCGCCAGAGAAGAAAATTCGCCGTCTATCCGTCCTCTGCGGCAACGGAAAGAATCCAATAGATGACTCATGCTGCATCAAATTGAAATCTTCAAATCTATGCCTGAGAACACGTATTCCCAGAGACTCCGTTATCCTTCTCACCCGCACGAAATTCAATCGTTCAGTCTCCTGAGCTTTCTCGCTCTGAAGATCTGAAATCTCGTCACAAGAATTATGAAATTCCTCTTCGACATTTTCCCTGTCATCCTCTTTTTCGCCGCCTTCAAAGGCGCGGAATACTTCCCCGACGGAGCGCTCTCGCTCGCTTCGAGCTTTATGGGCGACGGCGTGACAGCAACGACTGCGCCAGTTTTCATTGCGACCGTAACGGCTATTCTCGCAACGATTCTGCAGGTGGGCTGGCTCAAGCTCAAAGGCGCCAAAGTCGAGCCTATGCTCTGGATCAGCCTCGCTGTCATCGTGGTTTTCGGCGGCCTTACGCTGTGGCTTAAAAATGAAATGTTCATCAAATGGAAACCGACGATCCTCTACTGGATCTTCGCTGCGGTGCTCGGATACGGGGCCTACTCCGGACGCAGCTTTATCCGCATGCTGATGAAAGACGCCGTCGAAATGCCCGATGCCGCCTGGATGAAGCTTCAGTGGATGTGGATTGTCTTCTTCATCGTCGTGGGTATCCTGAACCTCGTGGTGGCGTACCTCTGCTCGACCGATGTATGGGTAAACTTTAAGCTTTTCGGCCTGATCAGCTTGACATTGATATTTACAATTGCCGCTGCCGTGTGGATGACAAAACAAGCACCCGGTCGGCAGAATTAATCGCAATTCCATTTCGCACAATCGCGCGTATACCGCGGCATGTACACGGTTGGAAGGGCTTCGCGCTCTTGCGGCCGTGCACTCTTAAAGAGACACAAAAATCATGGATAAAAAAGCTATTGCGCTCGGCGCAGCCCTTTTGATTGCGGCCGGCGCCGCCAACGCAGAACTGAAGGCCTTTAAGGTCAACGGGGAAACGGTGTCCGTCGCTGAACAAAAGGCGGTCTACGACCGCGCTGTCGCACAGGGTCAGCCTGCTGGCCCGGAGCTTGAAAGCCAGGTGAAAAACCTGCTGATTCAGCAGACTGCACTGCTGCAGGAAGCCAAGAAGGCCAAGATTCAGCAGAATGCCGACGTGCAGCGCGCGATCGACAACGCCCGCAATCAGATCCTCATTCAGGGCCTTGCTCAGGATTGGGCCAAGAAGAACCCGGTAAGCGATGCTGATCTTCAGAAAGCTTACGAAGCCGATAAGGCCTCCTATGGCGACACGGAATATCAGGTCCGCCATATTCTCGTGAAGACCGAAGATCAGGCCAAGAACCTGATTTCCCGTCTCGCCAAGGGCGCTGATTTTGGCAAACTCGCTCAGGAATTCTCCGAGGATACAGCCAACAAGGCTCAGGGCGGCCTCCTGGGCTGGGTTGTTCCGCGTTCCTTTGTGCCGGCCTTCGGCGCTGCGTTCTCTGCACTGAAGCCGGGCGAAGTCGCACAGGCTCCGGTTCGCACCCAGTTCGGCTTCCATGTCGTCAAGCTTGAAGCCAAGCGCAAGGCTGAACTTTATCCGTCCTTTGACAGCCAGAAGGCCGTGATTCACAACGCACTTGCCAACCAGAAGGTTCAGCAGCACTTTCAGGAACTGATTAAGCGCGCTGTCGTCAAGTAAGCCGTTCGGCCCGTGAAGTTCCACACTTAAAGGACTTCAGCCGTCTCACAAAACGCCTGTCGATATTCTTTCGTCGACAGGCGTTTTCATTAGCGCACAGCCTGCGAGACGTGCACAATGGCAAACATCTATCCGCTTCTTTCATCTTGAACGGATGCATTCCTTTTTCAAGGATCATAGAAATGCACTTTCAACATGCGACCGACGCCTTCACTCTGAAAAACGGCGTCAAAATTCCATGCATCGGCTTTGGCACCTGGCAGTCTGCCGACGGTCCCACTGCAGAAAATGCTGTGCGTGAAGCCATTGAAGCCGGCTACCGTCATATTGACACCGCCGCGATCTACCACAACGAGCGCAGCGTCGGCCGCGGGATCAAGGATTCCGGCATCAAGCGTGAAGACATTTTCGTAACCAGCAAGGTCTGGAATACTTGCCGCGGTTACCAGACAACGCTCGAAGCTTTCGAAAAAACGCTTTCTGATCTGCAGCTCGACTACCTTGACCTCTACCTCATCCATTGGCCGGCTTCGCCTTCGCGCTTTGCAAACTGGACGGAACTCAACCTTGAAACCTGGCGTGCTCTCACTGAGCTCTATAAGGCTGGACGCATCCGTGCTATCGGCGTCTCCAATTTCCGCCCGGCGCACCTTGAGCCGCTGATGCAGACTGAAGTGCAGCCCATGGTGAATCAAATTGAATATCACCCGGGCTACCTGCAGCGCGAAATCGTCGATTACTGCCGTGCTCACGAAATTCTGGTCGAAGCCTGGAGTCCGCTCGGCTGCGGACGCGTGCTTACGGATCCTCGGCTGGTTGCCTTGGCCGAACGCCTCGGCATCACCACCGCGCAGCTTGCACTTCGCTTCTGCCTTGAAACCGGTACCTTACCGTTGCCCAAGTCCGTTACTCCCGAACGCATTCGCGCAAATCTCAACGTTTTCAGCTTTGCTCTGCCCGCGGACGTCATTGCCGAAATCCAGGCATTCCCGGAATTCGGCTTTTCCGGGCAAGATCCGGACAAAGTCACATTCTGATGGATCTTCAAAAAAGGATGGCTTGCGAGCCAAACGCTCTTAAATAAGAAAGCCGCATACGCCAACACCTTGGCCAAGCCAGCCAGCGACAAGTCATGCCGATGCCTGATGCACCGGCATGACTTGCTTTTAAGCTTTAATCCGCAGCGATAGGTCTGCAACTTATTCTTTCGACCGTCTTGTTCAAAGGAACTGTCTGCGCTAGATTACGCGAACCAGAGCGTTAACCTTTTTAGGAATAACGACTTCCTTCACTGATTCAGGCGAAAAGACGCTTCATGCTCAAGGCCCAAATTCGCAAGCGTTTAGGAGAGCTCAGCCTTTCCATTGACCTTTCTGTTGCGAAAGGCATTACAGTGCTGCGCGGCGAATCCGGCTCGGGCAAAACGACTATTGCCAATCTGCTCTCCGGGGCGCTCAAACCCGACGAAGGAGAGATTGAATTAGAGGGGCGCTCAGTCTTCAGCACTGCGCGCAGCATCAACCTTGCGCCGGAAGCCCGCGGCATCGGATTCGTTTTTCAAACGGCCCGTCTTCTGCCGCACCTCTCTGTCGAAGAAAATATTCGTTTTCCTCAGACGGCCGGCAGGCGCAGACCGCGAGTTGATTTCGCAGAAGTGGTGGAGATCCTTGGCCTTGAACGTCTTCTCCATCGTCATCCTGACAGCCTTTCCGGCGGTGAAGGACCGCGCGTTGCACTGGCTCCCGCACTGATGGGAACTGAATCGCTTCTCATACTCGATGAGCCGCTTTCGAGCCTTGATCCTGAGCGCCGCAGTCTGCTGATGGGCTTCATCGAACGTGCCGCACAAACGCTCGATGTTCCGATTCTTTATATCACCCATTCTGAAGAGGAGATGCGGCGGCTCGCCCGACGCGCATTTCTTCTTCAATCTGGCCATTTGCGAGAAATGGATCTCCGCACGGCCGCTTCCCATAATTAGAGGAGTTCACAGACAATGAAGCTGTTCACATCTACATTGATCACTGCCGCTGCCGCCCTGACCCTTGCCGGCGCAGCACAGGCCCAGGTCACCGTCACGACAGGCGGCGGCTATATCAAAATGGTTGAGGCACTGACCGCCCAATATGAAAAAGACACCGGCGCAAAAGTTGAAAAGGCTTTCGGCGGCAACATCATGCGGTTGCTGGTTTCCTCGGAATCAATCTACAAAGGGACAATGGAGTTTCTGGACTGGCGTATCTACGGATTCTTCTTCTCATTCGTCAATGTTATGTTCCGGGCACTGTATATCGGAATCACACGTACTAAAGTGCTGACCATTAACGCAGTCGTCATGGCATTGACTAATGTCGTGCTGGACTACGCACTGATCTTCGGGAAATTCGGTCTGCCCGAAATGGGTATCAAGGGAGCCGCCATTGCTTCCGTACTGGCCGAAGCCTCCTCTATCCTATTCTTCCTCATCTACACATATGTCACTATCGACTTAAAGAAATACGGACTGAACCGTCTGCGTTCGTTCGACCCTGCACTGTTGATGCGGATTCTCAGCATTTCCTGCTTCACCATGCTCCAATACTTCCTGTCAATGGCTACATGGTTCGTATTCTTTGTTGCCGTAGAACGGCTGGGACAACGGGAACTGGCGATTGCCAACATAGTCCGGAGTATCTACGTCGTATTGCTGATTCCGGTCAATTCACTGGCAACCACCACAAACAGTCTTGTCAGTAATGCTATCGGTGCGGGAGGTATCAAGCACGTAATGCCGCTTATTAATAAAATTGCGAGATTCTCGTTCTTTATTATGCTGGGGCTGGTAGCAGTCACAGCACTATTCCCGCAACTACTGTTGTCCGTCTATACCAGTGAGGCAGCACTGATTGCAGAATCCGTCCCTTCAGTCTATGTGATTTGTATCGCCATGCTCATCGCATCGGTAGCCAATGTTGTGTTCAACGGTATCTCGGGCACAGGAAACACACAAGCCGCCTTACTGCT
>ERZ780177.4222-NODE-4222-length-10101-cov-3.286184_pt1 | contig 10101 bp, 7 predicted proteins | sample MGYA00510973_ERZ780177 | MGnify/ENA primary metagenome ERZ780177 (study PRJEB29588, sample SAMEA2144396) | human gut metagenome | biome: human gut; feature: human-associated habitat; material: faeces | place: Denmark | collected 2008/2010 ...
TGACGGATAACATTTTGTCACCTTTATGTCTGCATCTTTTGCAAATTTATAGCCGTCCCCGGTCGAGCCTGTTGACTGGTAAGAACAGCCGCCTGTCGCAACTATAACTTTATCAGCCGTATAATTTTCACTCCTGCTGCCCGACTGTACTTCTACACCTTTGCATATACCGTCTTTAATATCTATTTTATTTACCTTTGTATTTAAAAGTATCTTTACTTTTCTTTTTTCAAGTGCTTTTTTCAGTGTCCTTATCACATCAGATGACTTATCAGACTCCGGAAAAACCCTGTTTCCGCGTTCAGTCTTTATCTTAAGTCCTTCGCTTTCTAAAAAGTCCATCATGCGGTAACTGTCAAATGTATAAAAAGCACTGTATAAAAACTTTGGATTTGACCTTACATTTTTCAGCAGATTTTCAACATCGCTGTCATTTGTTATATTACATCTTCCCTTGCCGGTGATATAAATTTTTTTTCCAAGTTTTTCGTTCTTTTCGATCAGAAGCACACTATCTCCCGACTCTGCGGCAGATATAGCAGCCATAATTCCTGCTGCTCCTCCTCCGACAACTATTACTTTATCCATCTTTTGTCAGCCTTTCTGTATCACATTTTTCCGTCGTCAAGAACTTTCCAGTTCTTAATGAGATAATCCACAAGTGATATTACCGTCAGAGCGATAGCCGCATAGATAAATATATTTTCGATAATATCTATCACTTCACCGTCAAAATTCACAATAAGGAGCACTGACATCACCATCTGGACAGTGGTCTTAATCTTGCCCCACCAGCTTGCAGCGAGCACAATGCCCTCATTTGCGGCAACAAGTCTGAAACCACTTATGATAAACTCTCTGCTTATGATAACAATAACTCCCCATACCGGCATAGGATTATCAGGTATAGATACAAAACATATGAGTGCCGTGCTGACAAGCAGTTTATCTGCAAGCGGGTCCATAAACTTTCCGAAGTTTGACACAAGATTGTATTTCCTTGCGATAAATCCGTCAAGCGTATCCGTAAGTGATGCTATGATAAAGATTGCAACGGCAATATACTTAGAATTTCCGACAACATCCGTAAGCATAAAAAATGCAAAGAACGGTATCATTATAACTCTCAACATTGTTATTTTATTTGGTAGATTCATACTGTGATCCTCTCATTCTATTATTTCGGCTATAAGGTCATACTCATCTGATCTTGTTACCTCGACCTTAACAAAATCGCCTGAATCAAGATTGTAATCTGACTGAATGAAAACATATCCGTCAACATCCGGAGCATCCATATATGTTCTCGCAATATATACTCCTTCGTCTGGAAGTCTTCCCTCTATCATTACCTCGTATATTTCTCCCACTCTTGAATTACTCTTGTCAAAAGCAATATCCTGCTGTATCTGCATTATCTCGTCACGCCTTGCTTCTTTGACTTCCTCGTCTATCTGACCGTCCATCTCAGCCGCAGGTGTGTCTTCTTCTCTTGAATAAGTAAATACGCCGAGCCTGTCAAACTCCATTTTCTTTACAAACTGTTTTACCTGCTCAAAATCATCTTCCGTTTCACCCGGAAATCCCGTTATAAGAGTTGTCCTAAGTGCAATGTCAGGGATTTCCTCTCTGAGTTTTGCAACAGTTTTTTCTATCTGCTCCCTGTTCGTCAATCTTCCCATTCTCCTAAGCACATCATCTGAACCGTGCTGGATAGGCATATCAAGATAATGGCAGACTTTCGGAAGATTTTTTATCGCAGATATAAGCTCATCCGTAATCTCCTCAGGATAACAATATAATATCCTTATCCATTTAAGCTCATCAATCTTAGAAAGTTCCTCTAAAAGCTTTGGCAGACTCTTTTCGCCATAAATATCCTTACCGTAAAGGGTAGTCTCCTGTGCGACAAGGATAAGTTCCTTTGCTCCGTTTGCAACAAGATGTTTTGCCTGTGCGATAAGATTATCCATTGGAACACTTCTGTAATGACCTCTGACTTTTGGAATAACGCAGTAGGTACAGCACTTGTCACATCCCTCAGCAATCTTTAAGTACGCATAATAACCGCCTGACATACTGTCTCTGTCGGTAAGCGGTGTCGGAAGATAATCAATGTCCTTTAAAGACTCTAAAACTCCTTTGCCGCCTAAAGCTTCATTTATCTTTTCTGATAAATCCTCATATCCCATCGTTCCGACAATAAGGTCAACTTCAGGAATATCCTCCTTAATCTCATTGTGGTACCTCTGTGCAAGGCAGCCCGCTGCAACCAGAAGTTTGCATCTTCCCTCCTTGTAACCACCCATCTCAATAAGCGTGTTGATGCTCTCCTCTTTTGCATCACCTATAAAACAACAGGTATTTACAACAATAACATCCGCATCCTCAATATCATCCGTAAGGACAAAACCGTTTTTTCTAAGAGATGTAATCATCATCTCACTATCCACAAGGTTCTTATCACATCCCAATGATACAAAAAATATATTCACTGTATTCCTCTTTTCTATAATTATTCTTCAACTGAGCTTACACAGTTATGCATAAGCATTGCGATAGTCATAGGACCTACTCCGCCCGGAACAGGTGTTATCGCACCGGCCTTTGGCTCTACATCTGCATAATCAACATCTCCACAGAGTTTCCCGTTCTCATCTCTGTCCATTCCGACATCAATAACAACAGCCCCCTCTTTGATATAATCGGCAGTTACAAATTTTGTCTTACCTATCGCAACGATAAGTATATCCGCACGTTTTGTAACTTCTTTTAAATCCTTTGTATGCGAATGGCAGATGGTAACAGTTCCGTTTTCCCTAAGCAAAAGCATAGACATAGGTTTCCCTACGATATTGCTTCTTCCTATGATAACGCACTCTTTACCGTCAATCTCTATACCAGAACGCTTCAAAAGCTGAATGATACCTGCCGGTGTACATGAAACAAAACCTTTCTGTCCTATGCTAAGTCTTCCGACACTCTCAGGATGGAAACCGTCCACATCTTTACGATAATCGATCGCCTCGATCACCTTCTGCTCGGATATATGTTTCGGAAGCGGAAGCTGTACGATAAAGCCATCCACATCCGGATCATTATTTAACTCATCGACCTTACGAAGCAATTCTTCCTCCGTAACATCCTCCTCAAAGCGAATTAAGGTAGACTTAAAACCAATCTCCTGACAAGTCTTGACTTTACTAGCCACATAAGTCTCGCTACCACCGTCATGGCCCACCAAAATAGCGGCCAAGTGAGGGATCTTACCTCCGGCAGCCTTGATCTGGGCTACCTCCTCAGCCATCTCCTTCTTCATCTGAGCGGAAACGGCCTTACCATCCAGCAATTGATAATGTTGTTCTTCCATATTATTGATTGTCTCCTGTTAATTAACGTCTGAACGAGGGCTTCATCGAAGGTAGCTTCATCTTCCCCGACTTTGCGGAAGTAAGCATACGCATCATCTTACGGGTCTCATCAAATTGCTTGATCAGCTTGTTCACCTCCTGGATGCTCGTACCGCTACCTTTGGCGATACGCTGACGGCGTGAGCCATTCAAGATAGCCGGATTGCTACGCTCATCCGGAGTCATCGAATAAATGATAGCCTCGATACTCTTGAACGCGTTATCATCGATATCCACGTCTTTCAATGCCTTTCCTACGCCCGGGATCATGGATGCCAGCTCTTTCAAGTTACCCATCTTCTTGATCTGTTGGATCTGGGAGATAAAGTCGTTAAAATCGAACTGGTTCTTAGCGATCTTCTTCTGCAAGCGTTTCGCTTCTTCCTCGTCATATTGCTCTTGCGCACGTTCCACCAAAGACACGATATCACCCATGCCCAAGATTCGATCCGCCATACGTTCAGGGTGGAAAATATCCAAGGCATCCATCTTCTCGCCCGTACCGACAAACTTAATCGGCTTATCAACAACCGTACGGATCGACAAAGCGGCACCACCACGGGTATCACCATCCAACTTCGTAAGTACGACGCCGTCGAAGTTCAGCCGCTCATTAAATTCCCTTGCGGTATTCACGGCATCCTGACCCGTCATGGCATCTACCACGAACAAGGTCTCATCCGGCTGGATAGCGCTCTTGATAGCGGCGATCTCGTTCATCATCTGCTCATCGATAGCCAAACGACCGGCGGTATCCACGATCACGACGTCATTGCCTTTAGCCCGTGCCTCGCGGATAGCGTTCATAGCGATCTCCACCGGATTCTTATTCTCCAATTCCATGTATACCGGAACACCTACCTGCTCTCCGACTACACGCAACTGCTCGATAGCTGCCGGACGATACACGTCGCAAGCGGCTAATAATGGTTTCTTATTTTTCTTGGTCTTTAATAAAGACGCTAGTTTACCTGTGAAAGTAGTCTTACCCGAACCTTGCAAACCGGACATCAATATAATGGCGGGATTTCCCTGCAAATTCACGTCAACCGCCGTGCCACCCATCAAGCTGGCCAACTCATCGTGAACAATCTTAACCATCAACTGACTAGGCTTAACCGATGTAAGCACGTTCTGTCCTAAAGCCTTCTCTTTTACCGTATCCGTAAAACTCTTGGCAACCTTATAATTGACGTCGGCATCCAACAACGCTTTACGCACATCCTTCAATGTTTCCGCCACATTGATCTCGGTAATCTTGCCTTCGCCCTTCAACAGTTTAAACGATCTGTCTAACCTTTCGCTTAAGTTCTCAAACATAATTCGTATGTGTATTTATATTATTTTCTACTGGATTAAGGGGCAAAGGTACGAAAAAGAGATGAGTATGCGATGAAAGCGATCTCGAAATTCTTCACTTCTCAACGTTTTAGTATACGGACCGAATTAAGAACCGCCAGCAGAGACACGCCTACATCCGCGAAAACAGCTTCCCAAAGCGTGGCAAAACCGAAGGCTCCCGCCACAAGGACTATCACCTTCACGCCAATAGATCCCACGATATTCTGACGGACGATATTCCGGGTAGCACGTCCGATAGAAATAGCTTCCGCTACTTTAGAGGGCTGGTCCGTTTGGATAACCACGTCCGCGCTCTCGATGGCCGCATCCGATCCCAATCCACCCATCGCAATACCGACATCACTTAAAGCCAGTACCGGCGCATCGTTCATCCCATCGCCCACAAAGGCAACCGACTTATCCGTCTCCGCCGTTAATCGCTCTATATAAGCGGCTTTATCCTCCGGCAGCAGATTACCATACGCTTTATCGACACCCAAACGCTCAGCGAATTGATTCACGATCTCTTGCTTATCCCCGGACAACAAGCGAATATCTTTAACATCCAGATCCTTTAACCGACGAATCGCATCCACGGCATCCTTCTTCAAGGTATCCGAAAGGAGAAGATGCCCCGCATATTTCCCATCGATCGCACAAACCACCACGGTAGAAACACTATCGGATAATTCCTTCGGGACAGGAATATCACGTTCGGCCAATAAACGAATGTTACCGACAAGCACCTGCCGACCGTTCACGATAGCCTCGACACCATGCCCTGCCAATTCCCGCATGTCAGTGATTTCCATCGGCACGCTATCTTGTTTTTCCGCATAGCGAACTACAGCCTGCGCTACCGGATGGGTACTTTTCCGCTCTACTGATAACAAAATACTCAAAAGATCAGAAACCGGGATCTCCGTGCTTTCCACCGTTGTGACCTCAAAACGCCCGGTAGTCAATGTACCGGTCTTATCGAACGCTACCGTATTTACCCGTGTGATCGCATCTAAATAATTACCGCCCTTAAATAATATCCCGGCACGAGAAGCGGCGCCTATACCACCGAAATACCCGAGCGGAACACTTATAACCAAGGCACAAGGACAAGAAATAACCAAGAAAACCAATCCCCTATATAACCAATCCGAGAAAACATACTGGAAAGAAGGCGTCACCATCCCTACCAAGGCTGGAACCGACACGATTAGAAACGACAGAAGAATCACGATTGGGGTATAAATCCGTGCGAAACGCCGAATAAACAATTCCGCCGGCGCTTTCCGCTCCGAGGCATCTTTCACCAAAGCCAAAATACGGGCCAAGGCACTTTGCTCGTACGGCCGATTCACTTGTATACGTACCGCCTGCCCCTGCACGATCATTCCGGCAAGCACCTCCTCACCCTCACGGATAGAACGAGGCATACTTTCCCCGGTTAATGCCGAGGTATCGAACTGTGCCTCGGCTTCCAATAAAACGCCATCCAAAGGCACACGTCCGCCGGGTTTCACCTCGATCCGCTCGCCTACTTTTACATCCTTCGGAGATACATTCATATATGTACCCGTCCGCCATACATCCGTTCGTTCCGGCCGGACATCTAATAAGTCACTGATATTCTTCGAGGCTTTATTCACGGCTAGAAGTTGCAACCTCTCTCCTACCGTATAGAAAAGCATCACGGCTACGGCCTCGGGATACTCCCCAATACAAAACGCCCCAATCGAGGCGATCGCCATTAACGAGAACTCACTAAAAAAGTCTTTCCGCAAAGCCGCTTCCCAAGCTTCTCGCATAACAGGAAGTCCTACCGGCAAAAAAGCGACCAGAAACCAAATGGCCTCTATCCAAGACTCAGCAAACCAACTTATCCCCGAGTACTTCCCGATAAGTCCTATCACCAACAAAACGAAAGAAACCGTCGGCATCCATAAACCGGAACTTCCGTGCGAATGGCAATGTTCGCATCCACATGTTGTACTCATAATCTTATCTATTTTAATTATTTACTTCTTGATTACGGTACAAAGGTAAGAGAAGGGAGTTGCAACTTGATTGCAAATTATCAGGGTTTCTAGGAACGTCGCTTATTACACAATGGGCAAACACCCTTTACCGTATAATTAATGGTATCCATTATATATCCTTCCGGCAATTGAGCGACCGGGATCTTGATATTATTCAAACAAGAGGTTTTACGGCATACCTCGCAGAAAAAATGAATATGCCTATCACCCACTGGGCATGTCTCCGAACGGCTCTGGCATATCTCATATTTTATAGAGCCACTACCATCTTCGAAAGAATGGATCGCATGATGTTCCAATAACAAGGCCAATGAACGGGAAATGGTCGATTTATCCAACGTCTCCAACTCCGCCTCCAATTCGAACAGGGAAGCCGGGCTGGTTCGTTCTGATAATTTTTGCAAGACAAGGATCCGTGCGGCAGTAGGCCGTACTCCTTTTCCTACCAACATATCTTCACATTGCTTCGTGGACATGAGTTACCTTTCTTATTTGATTACAATACAAAAATACGAACAATTTCCCAATATTCACAGTTCAAAAAAAGACGTACGTGTTTTTCAGAATTCACGTACGTGTTTTCGAAAAAAGACGTACGTGTTTTTTTCCCCTCATATACTTATATTCTCTTATTTTGCCAAGAGGCTTTCTTTAAATAGATTACGCTAGCGACGAGCAATCCACTATAGTAAATAGCCTCTGTCAAGAAGCATACGGCTACCGACAAACGCAAACGTATCCCCGCGACATATACAAAAAGCACATACAGAATCAATACCGCCACTTCCATAAAAAGCGCAGAACGTGTATTTCCCGTACCCGACACCCCGTTGAACGCCACATTAGCTACCGATCCGATCAATAAAGAACCGACAATCACGTAGACGGATGGAACCGAGGCCGCCACTAATGAAGCGTCATTCGTATAAACAGACACGACCCATCCCGGCATCAAACTGACAATAGCGGCAAACACGACCATAATGCCCAACGATAACTTACAGATCTTCCAGATAGTCGGTATAACTTGATTGATCGCTCCCGCCCCGATACTATTACTCACGAACGTGTTTGTCGTGGTCGCCAAGGAATTAACGGGAATCAACATCACGACGTAAATACTACGTACGATATTCGCCACCGCCAACTCCCGTTGCCCCAAATGCTCCACAGCGATAAAGAACATAAACCAAGTAGCGATAGACAAGAAATATTGCAGCATCGTGAACACGGAAATATCCAGCACCCGTTTCAACAAGCCAAAATCGAAAGAACGAATCTGGTTAAGCGCATATTTACGTATATCTACGGTAAGTCTCGTGTAAACCACGAAAAAGAGAATCGATACCGCCTCGGCTATGACGGAAGCGATAGCCGCCCCTTGAATACCCATCTTTGGGAATCCGGCATGTCCGAAAATCAAAAGATAATCCAGTAAGACATTCGTCATTGCCATCAAGACAGCGTTCAATGTCAACACCTTTGTACGGGTAATACCAATAAAAAGAGCCCGGAACATCACGTTCACGAAAGAGAAGAAGAAGCCAAACACACGCCAATCCAAAAATTCCTCCGTGGCATTCAAGATAGCGTCCGAAGAAATCAATACACGCATCACGTCTCCCGCGAAAAAACGAGAAAACAAGAACAATATAGCAGCCAGCGACAATAGGAAGAAAACGCCTTGTATCATGACAGGCCCTATCTGGTCATAACGTCCCTCTCCGTTTCTACGGCCAATCACGATTTGAGATCCCGTACTAAAACCGAAGGCGATCGTAAAAGCGCAGATATAATAAAGTCCTCCCATAGCGGAAGCCCCCAACTCGACTTCACCAACCCTACCTAGAAAAGCCGTATCAGTCACGTTTATCACGTTTTGCGCCAACAAGCTCAAAAAGATCGGGTAGCTAACATTCCATATATTCCTGTTCGTGTACATAACTCGCTTATTACTTAAATTTATGAAGATAAAAAAAGCCCGCCGCATCCCGACGAGCTTTTCTTATGATTAGAGATCTCTACAAAGTCTAGTGTCTACTATATCAACTTATTTGTCGCCGTATCGGGAAATACCACGGAAGGCTTGAATGTTTTCGCCTCCTCGAAATCCATCATGGCATACGACATAACGATAATAATATCTCCGGGTTGAGCCTTACGGGCAGCCGCTCCGTTCAAGCAAACCACTCCCGAGCCACGTTCGCCCTTGATAATATACGTCTCAAAACGTTCTCCGTTATTATTATTCACGATCGAGACCTTCTCGTTCGCGATCAAATTAGCGGCGTCCAACAAATCCTCGTCGATAGTGATGCTACCGATATAGTTTAAGTTAGCTTCCGTTACCGTTACCCGGTGAATTTTTGACTTTACTACCTCTATAAACATGTATGACTTATAATTAGTATTTGATATTGTCGATCAAACGTACCTCTCCGCAATATACCGTGATGCAACCTACCGGATAATCGGTATCCGACCAGTTCTTGATAGACTCTAACGTATTGCCATCTACGATCTCGTAGTACTCAACTTCCATGACTGGATCGCTATTAATCGTATTGACAACATAGTCAATCACTTCTTGTACGCTTTTTCCGGGCACAAAGGTAGTACTTTCTTTTAACGTACGAGCAATTAACGGAGCTTTTTGACGTTGTTCCGGTGTCAAACGGGTATTCCGGCTACTCAAGGCCAAGCCATCGCCCTCACGAACGATCGGACAAGCATTGATCGTTACAGGGATATTCAATTGTTTCACCATCGCCCGGATCACAGCGATCTGCTGGAAATCCTTTTCCCCGAAATAAGCGTTATCCGGCTCTACGATATAGAACAACTTACTTACTACCTGCGCTACACCGTTAAAATGCCCCGGACGCTTAGCGCCTTCCATTACCTCAGATACCGTTCCCAAATCAAATGTACGGGTATCTGGCTCCGGATACATCTCTTCTACAGAGGGAGCGAATACATAGTCACAGCCGGCAGATTCTAATAACACACAATCAGCCTCCAACGTACGGGGATACGTTTCCAAGTCGTGTTTGTCATTAAATTGGGTTGGATTTACAAAAACACTGACTACACATACATCATTGTTTTTCACGCAATGTTGTACTAAGCTAAGATGTCCATTATGCAGTGCTCCCATGGTAGGAACAAAGCCAATTTTCTTATTATCCTGCTTTGCCTCAGCAAGATAAGCCTTCAAATCTTTAATACTATTTACTATTTTCATCAGATAGATGCTTAATTGACGGTGCAAAGCAACTAAATAATTACCGTAAATAAAAGATTTTTCGTATCTTTGT
>ERZ780177.4223-NODE-4223-length-10098-cov-2.542467_pt1 | contig 10098 bp, 5 predicted proteins | sample MGYA00510973_ERZ780177 | MGnify/ENA primary metagenome ERZ780177 (study PRJEB29588, sample SAMEA2144396) | human gut metagenome | biome: human gut; feature: human-associated habitat; material: faeces | place: Denmark | collected 2008/2010 ...
CTACCTCCCGCTCTGCCTTTTTGATCTGCCGAGCCAGCTCCTTGCGTTCTTCGTACGACAACTTACTCTCCGAAACGGGGGCTTCCGCCGGTTCCGTTTTAATACGGGGGGCAGCAACTACGGGCTTTACCGGATTCTTCTGTTCCAGTTCGCGCAACGAATCCATCTTCTTCCGCTGCAAAAATTCGTAAATTCCGCCCAGATGTTCGCGGACTTTACCGCCACCGAACTCGTACACTTTGCTGACAAGCCCGTCGAGAAACTCACGGTCGTGCGAAACGACGATCACCGTTCCGTCGAAATCGGAGATCGCTTGTTTGAGCACATCTTTCGTGCGCATATCCAAATGGTTGGTAGGCTCGTCGAGAATAAGCAGATTCACCGGTTCGAGCAGCAGCCGGATCATTGCCAAACGGGTTTTCTCGCCGCCCGACAACACCTTCACTTTTTTGTCGGAGGCTTCGCCGCCGAACATAAATGCTCCGAGTATATCGCGTATCTTCGTGCGGATGTCGCCTACCGCTACACGGTCGATCGTATCGAAAACAGTGATGCTTTCGTCCATAAGCTGCGCTTGGTTCTGGGCGAAATAACCGATCTTGACATTGTGCCCGATTTTCAGCGTTCCCGTATAGGGAATCTCGCCCATGATACATTTCACCAATGTGGATTTACCCTCGCCGTTCTTCCCGACAAACGCGACCTTCTCGCCCCGCTTGATCGTAAATTCGGCATGATCGAAAACGACATGGTCGCCATACGCCTTACCTACATTTTCGGCGATGACGGGATAATCGCCCGATCGGGGTGCCGGAGGGAATTTCAGATTGAGTCTCGAATTATCCACCTCATCGACCTCGATGCGTTCGATCTTCTCCAACTGCTTGATGCGCGACTGCACCTGCACGGCTTTTGTCGCCTTGTAGCGGAAACGCTCGATGAACGCTTCGGTGTCCTGTATCTGCTTCTGCTGGTTTTCGTATGCCCTCATCTGCTGTTCCAGCCGTTCCTGCCGCAGCACCACATATTTGGAATAGTTCACCTGATAGTCGTAGATACGCCCCAGCGATATTTCGATAGTACGTGTAGTCACGTTGTCGATAAATGCCCGGTCGTGCGAAACCAATACGACGGCATTCGCCCGGGTAGAAAGGAATGTTTCCAGCCATTGTATCGACTCGATGTCCAGATGGTTGGTAGGCTCGTCGAGCAACAATACGTCGGGGCGTTGCAACAGCAATTTCGCCAACTCGATACGCATACGCCAGCCTCCGCTGAATTCGGAAGTGGGTCGGTCGAAGTCGCTACGCAGAAATCCCAAACCCAGCAATGTTTTTTCGATCTCTGCCCGAAAATTGTCTCCCCCAGCCATTGCCAACTGTTCATTGGCATTCGCCACCCGTTCGATCAGTTCCTGATATGCCTCCGATTCATAATCGGTACGTGTCAGCAATTCGGCATTCATCCGCTCGATACGCTCGCGCAACTCGAAGATATGGGCAAAAGCCTGTTCGGCTTCGCTCATCACGGTACGGGAATCCGCCAACTTCATCTGTTGCGGCAAATATCCGATTGTCAGATCTTTCGGCAGGCTTACCGTACCCGACGTAGGGGCTTGTAAACCGGCAATGATTTTCAGCATCGTCGATTTCCCGGCACCATTTTTACCGACCAGCGCAATGCGGTCGCGTTTATTGATTACATATGTTATGTTGTCGAAAAGCGGATTTCCTCCGAACTCGACCGACAAACCTTCTATCGAAATCATTTGTATTTCTTTAAAGGAATAAAAACAGGTATATCTTCCTTAAACCGGACAAAGATACCCCATTTTATTCGATATGACAAATGTAACGATTTTTTTATAAATCTAAAAACCGCATAATCACCGTCTGCACCTCCGGAGCATTACACCACACGCGACCTTCCACACTAAACTCCCAATTGGCGTATGGCTTCATCCAACGAAACGTCTTTGCCCAATCCCATCATGCGCCGCAACCGCCAGCGGGCTTGTTTCACCGATTCAGGACGTATAACCAGCAACCGCGAAATTTTATGGTTGTCAAGCCCCATATAAATATAGGTAGCTAATCTGACATACGAATCGGGCAGGGTCGGATATGCGGCATGCAACCGCGAGACGAAATCGGGATTGACTTCAACGAATAGCTGCTGAAATGTGTCCCATTCTTCTCCTCCGGCAAGATGCATCTTAATTCGGTTTTCCAGACGTGCCGCCTCCGAAATACCAATCGTCCCCTCTTTCCTCATCCCGTCGATCTCTTCACGCAGGGCATTGAACAGATTGTTTTTTTCCTCCACGGAAAGCATGACGGCAAGAAGATGCCTCCGGTTCTTTTCCATGGCAAGACGACTGTCCCGGCTTGCAATCTGGTATCTTTTCTGTCGGCGATAAAGCATGAAATAAATTACTCCGGCACCCAAAATTACAAGAAACAGCGCCACCATAAAGTATAGCCATGCCTTCTGCACCCGTTCGGTTTCCCTGAGCATCGCCAACGACACTTCCCGCATGTTTGCCATTCGTAATACTTCTGCTTGCTGATTCTGAGCCCAGTCGGAATCAGAATAGTCCATATATTTCTTGTAATAGACAAGTGCGCTATCCACCTTCCCCTCCCGTTCCATTGTGGCAGAATAAGCCTGCATGATCAATGCCTTATGACCGTGTTCATTCAAATCGTCCGCATGGCTCATAGCCCGACGGCTATACATATCGGCTGAATCGGGACACCCTATCTCCTCGTAATAGCGGCTCAAAAACGCTTCGTACATGCCTTGCAGGTCGCGAGAATCCTCTTGTCCCACTACTCCTCCATACGCTTTGTAAAGCCATTTCACATCATTCGTATGGACATACAGATTGCGCAACACCAAATTGTAAGCACTCTGGTCGTCGATAACTTCGTTTTTATCAAGAAGTCCCAAGAGTATGCTCTCCCCTTCCGCATCATTTCCCCGCCGGAATTGGATATTGGCTATATTTATGGCATTTTTAGCCACCATCTTATCAAACCCGAGGCTATGATTGATTTTATCAGCCTTATACATATACTCCAAACTTTTATCCAATTCACCGATCGGATAAAGGAGCGTGCCGAGATTGATGTAGCTGACCGCAGTCATAGGAGCATCCCCGATAGAGATATAAAACTTCATTTCTTCCTCCATATCGAGATAAGAGCGTGCGCCTTTCGCTCTCGACAGCGACCGCCACAACGAACGTACCCTGAAAAAATCATACGTGTAGCGTGCGGTATCGACAAGCGGCATTGCATACGAAATTTCAGTCAATGCCGAATCCCTATCCCCTCCGCGCCACAACAAACGAGCTTTCCAATAGCGACTGCGAATGCCTCGTATATCGTCCGAATCGCATGCGGCAGCCAATTGGACCAAGCGGCCCACCCGATCCCGCAAGCTGTCGATCGGCACATAGTTCTGAAATGCCTTTTCCAAATCGAGCGTAATAGCATCGAACTCAGGATCTACCGCTTCCCAACGAAACGGATCGAGCCTTTTGACTTGATTGTTACACGCAAAAAGCGAAAGTGATAAAAATATAAGCAATATGCGACTTTTCATATTCCAAAGATAATGTTTTATTTCATAATATACCAAATTTTTACTTGGTAGACTGCCAGTAGACCGCCATAATTTGGCTTTGACCGTACTTTTTTCCAATCTTTGTAAACAGCACAACAAGAAAAAAGTCATGCTTATGAAAAAAAATTTACATCACCATGGCATCCATCGTCGCCTATGCGTTCGGATGCTTTGCAGAGGAAGCTTCCTACAATTATCCGACACCGTTGAGATACGTGGGAACAATCACCGACACCGACCCGAAGCCGGTGTCCAGCCTGACCACAACCAATCCGATCAACGATGGCGCATTCCTATGGATCCCCGCGGAAAAAGCCGTGAAATATACCGATACGTCGTCCGGCACTCCGACATCGTGGAATTGGGAAAGCTCCGGCGGTCGCATCGAAGATGCGACGCAACGCAACGCCATTATCCGATACAATACGGTAGGGACTTACGATTTCCCGAAACTGACCGTAGAATACCCCGACGGTGCACAGAGCGTACAGCCCGACCTGAAACTGAAAGTGGGCGGCATAGCCGAGCTTTGCCTCGCCGACTGCCGGGAATTCGGTACGACATACGGATTGGGCACGAATTTCTATGACAAGGATAACGGTGCAACCAACGGATGCTTAGGAGGAACCAACAAACTGGATATAGCCGGAGTAGGAAACTTGTATATGCTTTCATTGGAAGAAGGATTCCTCGATGGCGTAAATATCTATCTCACGGCCAAACCGACCCGATGGAAACCGGGAGCAACCATCCGCGTAAGGGTATGGATGCCATCTATCGGAGAGGACGACATCCAATTTGCAGCCGTACCGATCGACGGAGAATATGTCAAATTCGAGGATATCAAGACTGCCGACGACGGAGCATGGGTTCCGGTGAAAAACGGTGCTGTCATTCAAGTACGTTTCTCATCTCCTATCGACTTATACGGCAAGCAACTCCTGTTCATCGACGTGGACGGTTGGAGCTATGATCCGGCGACCGAGGATTTCCATATGCTCATGGACGTGATGCCTAATAAGACAATGGATCCCGAATACGCGCAGAACAAGCTGGCACACAACTCTTTCGTCCGGCTCAACGGAGAAGACGACTATCTACGCCCCGTAAGTTATTTCGGTGGAAATTACGGAAGTTTCATGATATGCCCCTTAGTGCGTGGCGGCGAGACCCCGATAAGCAATGTTTCGTCCGTAAAAACGCCGGAACGGCTTGGATATAGAACGGAAGGTCAGTCGATTGTCCTTACCGGCAATGACGGTCGTTTCGAAGTGTTCAACATTTCGGGAGCATTGTGCCATACCGGCAAAATATCCGAAGGAAAAGCATTAATACCCGACCTGTTACCCGGAATCTATGTTGCCCGCAACGAATCCGGTCAAACTGTCAAATTCACGATAAAATAACCAATTACATCAATCTTATGAACGTAATTTTCAAATGTATGCCCTTAGTGGCTGCGTTAAGCCTAACGTCGGTCTCTTTTGCAGCCGACACGGAAAGCCCTACCTGGAAATCGGTATCGGCAAGTGACAATACTACTTACGCCATCAAAAGCGACGGCACTCTTTGGGGTTGGGGCAGTAATGAATTGGGAGAACTCGGACAGGGTTCTACCGACCAAAAAAGCTCCTCGGCTCCGCTTCAAATAGGAAGCGATAACGATTGGAAAACAGTCTATGGTGCTCGCGGCTGCGGATTCTTCATCAAAGAAAACGGAACGTTATGGACTGTGGGCTCCAACGAGTACGGGATGTCGGGTGTCGGTGACGGAGTCACCAAGCACACCTCATTAGTACAGGTCGGCAGCGATTCCGATTGGGCATCTCTCGCCACCTCCACAGCGTGGTGCTACACCGTGTTAGGTATCAAAACCGACGGTTCGCTTTGGTCGTGGGGATACGGTTCTACGTTCTGTCTCGGTCTCGGCAATACCAATAACAGTGCCGTGCCGGTTCAAGTAGGAACGGATACCGACTGGAAATCGGTGACAATAGGCGACTCTCACGTCCTCGCCCTCAAAAACGACGGTTCGTTGTACGGATGGGGATTCGCACCTTATTTCCAACTCATGAACAACTCAACCAATATCAAAGTACCGACCAAAATCAGTGAAGAAAAGTGGGAAGCCGTATATGCTCTCGATAACGCATCTTACGGTGTAAAAGCAGACGGTACACTTTGGGCATGGGGTGACAATCAGAAAAACTTGCTCGGTCTTAACAGCGATATGAGCGAGCTGGGTCCAGACGAGACATTGCCGAATGTCATGACACCGACCCAAATAACTGCAATCACAGCCCCCGTGACCAGCATGAGCGGATGCCAGTATGTGCGTGTAGTCGTAGCCGGCAATAAAGTTTACGCTTGGGGAGCTAATGCTAATGGTGCCCTCGGTGACGGAAACGGTACGGCTTATGAAGTCGGGGCAAACCAATTCAGCTATACCCCCGTCGAGGTGTCGCTTCCCGAAAACACGACTCCGGTCAAATTGTCCTCGGGACAAAGATTCTCCTCTTTGCTCGACAGTGAAGGCACTATATACGGATGGGGCTCCAACCGTTGGGGACAAATGGGCAACTTCGCCGATGACACCAACCTCACGTTCGAGCCGGCTCCTATCGTCATGGGCGTACCTGCACCTCCGAAGCCGGGAGAATATATTTTCAATGCAGAGAACATCCCGTCGTCCCTTGCCGATGCAGTTACGATAAAAATGACCGGTGAATGGAATACATCTGACCTTACCAGACTCTGCAATGCCATCGGCGCCAACCTCGGATTTCCTCCGAAAGGCAACAACCGTCTCGAATCGGTAGACATGTCGGAAGTTACCTTCGCTGAAAACACCTCGTTCTATGTACCTGCCGGTCTGCAAAATGCCGGTGTATTCAAAATGTGCAAAGCTCTCAAATCAGTGAAATTCCCGACAAACGCCTCGGTTGTCAATATCACTTCTTTACAAGATGCGTTCTGGAATTGCACCTCGCTGAGTTCCTGCGACATATCGGCTCTTACCGGAGTGAAAAACATCAACAATGTTTTCTATGGCACATCCATAGTCATGGTAGACTTGTCGGGATGGGAACAAGTAACCTCCTCGCAGGATGCATTCGGACTTTGCAGCAAATTGGCATCCGTAATCCTGCCTGCCAACTTCACGATAGGCAAATTCCTGTTCAACAGCTGCAGCTCTTTACGACTGATCGATTGGAGTCTTTATCCGGAAGAAAACGCACCTGTGATAGCTTCGGACGCATTTGTATTCCAAGATCTCACAGAAGAACAGCAAGCCCTTATCACCATGATGGTACCCGAAAAGGCATTCGAATCATTCAAAGCGGATGCGACATGGGCTTATGTAAACCTGCAACCCGTAGGACAACCGGAAGAAGGAGTATATACCGTCGATGCCAATAATATACCCGGCGACTTGAAAGATGCCCGACGGCTGACCCTCAACGGACGATGGGAAACCGCCAACTTCAAAGCCTTGTGCGATGCGCTTGGAAACAATGCAACTACATCCGGAAATTCCGTTCTGGAATATGTGGACATGAGCATGGCAGAAATCGCCATTGGCACGAACCTCTCCGCCCAGTTCCCCGGCATACTCGGTACAGTGGAAAAAGGTATTTTCCAAAATTGCAAAGCCCTTGCAGAAGTAGTCATGCCCGACGACAGCCAAGCTGCCAATTTCCGCTCGTTCCTGCAAGCATTCTTCGGATGCGAAAATCTTAAAGCAATCGACCTGAGCGGTTGTACGGGATTGAACCAGACTGTCCAGACATTCTACGGATGTACACTTCTTGAAAATGTCATTCTTCCCGGTACGTTCGCATTTGCATCCGAAACATTCGACCGTTGCGAATCGCTGAGCAGAATCGACTGGTCGTTGTTCGAAGGTTCGGAAGCACCTGCTTTCAAGACCAACTCTCTTCCCTTGCGCGGAAAAGAGCTTACTATCATCGTGCCGAACGCCGCATTCGACTCGTTCAACACGGCTGATGTATGGAAAAACTTTAACATCGTTAGAGCTGCCTCATCTTCGATCGATTCCATTGAAAACGACCGAATAAACGACGGATTCCGTCCGGTTTACGATATGAGCGGACGACGGGTGACGACACTCGCCCCCGGACAACATGTAAATTCGCTCCCGACCGGTCTGTATATCATTGCAGGTCGCAAGGTATTTGTGAAATAACAGTTTTACCTAAATCATCATACAAGAAAATCCGTGCGGAATACATTTTTCCGCACGGTAAAATGCCTCGGTTAGAACCTGAGCGACTTGCAGTATCTGCCGTTCTGTTGCGCCGGGCAGAAAGACGCCGTCTTCCATAACCTCATAGTTGGGGTAGCCTTCTTCATCCTCTGTAAACAGCGGCAATATTTTGCTCCACTCTATGATTTCCATATCATTCCAAACAGTAACGGGAGCATTGATTATATCGTCGCAATAGATATCGGCGCGCCCACTCTCGGTCACGATTTCACATATCTGGGATAGGGTCAGGTCCTTGTCGCTGTTACCGCGCTTCTGAGCGATTGCGTACCGCAGCCATTCTTTGGCCTCAGCGCTGTCTGTAGATATGAAAGGAATATCACGTATTGTTTCAACGTCGGGACTGTTGGTCTTATTTGTGCTTTTCGATTTCATATTTCCCTCCTGTTTTGATTTGAGAAAACTATCCGAAGTGGCGCCTGCCTTATAAACTATTTGATATTTTTTTATGTGGTTTGTAAACCGGATAGCATTACTATCTATATGCTAAATTCTTGTTTACTTCCTTGCTTTGTGGTATCATATAAATAATAATATTCATTAGCAAGGAGAGAACTCCCATGGGGCAGACGCGAGTAAATATAATAACTCTTCTTACCCTTAGGAACAAACCACGCAAGTACATATCACAAGTCATCGGCTTTGCGGAACAGAACTGCTATTATAAGCTCGACAAGGGGACATTGTCTCTTGGACAAATATCTAAAATAGCAAAATCCCTTAATTCTGAAGCCATACCCATCATGACTATAGGCAAAGAACGCGCCTATATATCTCCCGATGATACCAATGCAACACTATCTGTTGCCGAACTTGAGCGCGTCGCCGAAGCGGTCAAAGGGAGCTTTGAAGTCGCATTTCTGTTATCAGACAACTTCGAGATAAGCGCTTATTCGCAGGGAAAGCTCCAGCGCATCATGCGCTGCTCGTGAGGCTCTTCAGTCTTTCACGGCAGCTGATGTGAGAACAAAGATAATGTGCTCTCCGGCATGCAGTCCGTTATTTTCATCCAACAGTCAGGTCGCTGCATTATACAACTTACCCAGAAGCCGAACTATCACCCCTTTCATTGCAACGTCTTTTACATATTCGACGGGTTGTTTCAAAATAAAACGCTCTCGCCTCGGAGAACGGGCGTGCCAATTTCTGTACGTCCATTATATAAAAAACGTTACGAGCGTGTCAACAGATATCGACACATATTCTAAAGTTTTTTCAGATTAACCCGTCAGAAAGCCAAGGATATGGTATAATGAACCCAATCAAAAAAAGGACGTGTTATTTATATGAATCGACTGCCATTCTGCGCATATTGTCCAAGAGAGACCTGCATTTACACCGAAGGGCAGCGTCCTGTTGCCGCCTGCTTCGGCCACAGAGATTACGATGCGTCCGCCACACTACAGGCGAGCGTTATAGTCCACGAAAACCGCGAGCGTCTCTTTTACGCCATCTCTGAAAAGAATGTGGCTATTTCTAAAGCCCGTGACATCATGCAGACGGTAAACACTTTTATCAAGCGCATGTTGGACAGCGGTTTTGTGCCCGGAGAGAACTTCTCTCTCTGGTTTGACACCTGCGTCAGCTTTGCTATCTCAGCAGTAATAGGGAACGAAGCACGTTGGGCAGAGGCGGGTCCTCCCCCAGCGGTGTCTGTCGATACTCAAGAAGAAGAGCCGCCGGGGCAAAAAATCTCCGTCGCTGCAGAAGACCTCTTACCCCACCCCTCTTCATCATCTGAAATAACCACTGGTGAAGACGCCATAACTGGAAAAACATCTCCATCCTCTGAGAATGCTGAACCATCGGTCATAACTGCCATAAAAAACGACGTCTTTGAGTTTTCCATATCCTCTCAGACACAGCAGCTTGTGGCTGAAATCGACGGCGCGGTTTTTGGTTGCGACGTACAGCTAATTTTACCTCCAGTAGTTGGGACGCAATTCCGTTGGGAAATTTTACGAGCACCAGAGCCAGAGCCCATAACATTTATCCCTATCGGAAAAAATCGGTATGTGGTCTGCGATGCGGGGATTCAGCTTCTCCAATGTGATACTCCACTGTTTTTGTATGGGCTGGAGCCCGGTCATTATATCTGCCGCTGCACAGAGCAGAAAGAAACAGGGTCACTCCCCGAGCGCAAGATTCGAAAGCAGCTTCGGCTCCACCCTATAGATATT
>ERZ780177.4227-NODE-4227-length-10091-cov-21.560682_pt1 | contig 10091 bp, 10 predicted proteins | sample MGYA00510973_ERZ780177 | MGnify/ENA primary metagenome ERZ780177 (study PRJEB29588, sample SAMEA2144396) | human gut metagenome | biome: human gut; feature: human-associated habitat; material: faeces | place: Denmark | collected 2008/2010 ...
TTTGCCGTCCGCAGCTTCATAAAGCTTGAACTGTTCGGTGTGGCCGAAATGCTGAAAAATTTGACCGTTTTCATAGGTAACTGCAATTTTCATAATGGAATCTCCTTTGCAATTTTTGTTGGATTTTTCTGTGTTGGTTCTCTGCATCCGGCAGCAGCGGCCGCAGTGGGCTGCCTCCTGTCCTCCGCAGATGCGGTAGTTTCCCCCGGTGATGTGCAGCGGTTTCCCGTGGACAAGACACGCTGCGATCTTGCGCCGTGCGCTTTCGTAAATCTCCTGCACGGTAGAGCGGGAAATGTCCATTTGTGCGGCACATTGCTCGTGGGTTTGCCACTCCAGGTCAACCAGCCGAATGACCTCGTACTCGTCCAGCGTCAGCAGGATCGGCTCGACATCCTTGCCCCCGTTGGGGCAGAATTTATCGACTCGTGGTACGTCACAAATCCGACGGCACCGTGGCGGTCTTGGCATGGACGCTTTCCTCCTTTGTTTTCGGTATATGCCGATTATATCACCTCGCGCAGAAAAATCAATACAGAGTTTTCAAAAGCCGCTGTAATTTCCGTCCTCATATAGATGCTGGCTGATATTCGGAGTTGAAAGCTAAGTGTGGATTATGTTCGTATTTTCAGAATAAACTGAAAAGAGGTTGGTATCAAAATATGATACCAACCTCTTCAATAAAAAGTTTCAAATTATTTAGGAAAGACGAGCAATAAAAAGTATCCAAGAGCGTAAAGCCCACCATAAAGCAGGCCAAATCAGCCGAGAATTTAGTTCAAGTCCTGCCTAACGCTCTGGAATGCCCTTGTGTATCTATAAAACACGCTTTGAAAAAACAGGGCATAAAAACGCTGAAACCCCTGATTTCTCAGGGGTTTCAGGTGAGTGTATCTATTTTGGTCACTCAATATGGCAGCGGGAGAAGGATTCGAACCCTCACATACGGAGTCAGAGTCCGCTGTGCTACCTTTACACAATCCCGCTGTGTTCCGACGAACAAAAACTATTATACAGGTTTTCTCTTGTTTGTCAACAGTTTTTTCGCGCACTCCTCCCATTTATTTTCACATCTATTTTCCCAACCACTGCCGCAGGCGTTCCCACAGCTCCACAGCGCGGAATTTCAACACATATCCGCTGTCCGCTTCGGTGATAAGCTGCACATCGTCGCCGTCCAGCCCGGCGCGCAGCGCCGTATCCTCCAACTCTGTGCAGGAGGCCATGCACAGCGGTGGGTACACCACACACCACCAGTTCCGGCCGGCACCCTCGCCGATGATGACGCGCAGCGCCATGTACTCTCCCGCCGGCAGAGCAAAGCCCTCGTACTCCTTCCGTGGGAACTCCGCCATCTCCAGCGCCGCATGCACCGGGTACGCCCCGCCGCAGGCATCATAGGCCGTCCTCTCCAGCTCCGGCAGTGCCGCGTTTAGATCCTCCATCGCCTCCTCCCTGTTCGATGCCTGACGCAGGATTGCCTCGGCGCGTGTCAACACCGCATCCCGCGCCAGCAGCTTCATGGCCTGGTCACCCTCGCTGTCCGAATTGGCAATAACGTGCAGGCGGATCATCTTTTCCTGCAAGCCGTCCTGCCGGTGCAGCGATGCCGCGCCCACCAACAGCGTTACCGCCAACGCTAACAGCACCGCGATTTCGATAGGTCTCCATTTATTTATATATGTATGCATAAAAAACACCGTCCTTTGTAGATTTGCCTACATTTTGGACGGTGCTTCGTATTTTTATACCGGTCGAGCCACAAATACCCACGGCCATGTTTTTTTCAGCGCCTCCGCTGCCGCAGCAGCCGCACTCTGATCGTCGAACAGGCCAAACACTGCGCTGCCGCTGCCGCTGAGCAGCGTACCCAGCGCGCCCTGCGCCCGAAGCGCGTCCTTGATGGTCCTCAGGCTGCTGTCCTTCGGCACCACCCGCTCAAAGCTGTTGTGCAGCTCCACCGCCACCGCATGGACATTGTTCGCCGCCACCGCGTCCTGCATATAGCGGCTGTTCCGTACCAGCACCGAACCTGGCTCATCCAGCCGTCGATACATCTCTGCCGTGGAATAGCCCTCATCGGGCTTCACCACCACGAACCAACCCGCCGTCAGCGGCGACAGCGGCGAAACGACCTCTCCCCTGCCCGTGGCCAACTGCGTACCGCCCCGGATAAAAAACGGCACATCGCTGCCCAGCCTTGCCGCCAGCGTTTCCAGCCTGCCGTCGCTTATATCCGGCGCGTACAGTGTCCGCAGCGCCCGCAGCACCGCCGCCGCGTCGCTGCTGCCGCCGCCCAGTCCCGCCTGCACGGGAATGTGTTTCTCCAACGTGATCGTCACGCCGTCGCTTTTCGTCCCCGTTTCGGCAAAAAACGCTCGCGCTGCCTTCATGCACAGATTGTCGTCGACGTTCTCCGTCACCGGCACACTGCAAAGCAGTGTGTCGCGCCCTGTACCGCGCTCCACTGTTACGGTGTCCCACAGACTGATGCGCTGCATAACAGACATTACAGCATGATAGCCATCCGGACATCGGCTGCCCACCTGAAGCGTCAGGTTCACCTTGGCATATGCTTTTTCCATACACTTCATAGCGGTTCCTCACAAAAAATAGTGCTGCGGCATTGCCGCAGCACTATTATAGCACACTGTACGCGACCGCGCCAGCCTTACTTAACGATCTTGCGGGCCTCGATGTAGTAGCGCTTATCCTGAGCATGACCCATGGAGAAGGTCTTACGGGGCAGCACGCCGTCGGCCATGACGGTCTTGAACAGCTGCTCCTTGCCCATGGCAGGCAGCAGGAATCCCATATTGCCGGGCTTGCTGCCCAGCTCGCGGGTCACATCGTCGCCGTGGATATAGTCCACCTCGCCGCCGTTGTCCTTCAGGTACTGGTCAATAACGCCCTGTAGCGTACCCACCGCCAGCTGCACCTTGGGGTCAGGCACAGTGATAAAGTGGCTCTCGCCGTTCCACACGAACTCGATGGTGTGGCCGTCGCCCTTGCCCTCATAGGCGTTGGGATAGGCGGCGCGGAAGGCGTCCATGAACTTCTGGTGATCCACGCCGAACAGCACCCGGTGGATGGGCTCGAACTGCAGGGCATCGTCGTGGTTATTGACCACCTCCACCAGTGCGTAGCGGGCGGGAAGCGCCAGATACTCCTCGGGGGTCTTGCCCTTCTTCTGCTCCTCATAGCAGGCCTTGGCAGTAGCCAGAGAGTGGTTGCCGTCGCCCACGGCGAACAGCAGGGGCGCCACGCCGGAGACGTTGTACTTTTTCTGCATGGCTTCATCGGTGGTCAGGCCCTCCAGAGCATTGGCCACAGCATCGATCTGCTTATCGGACAGCTTAAAGCCGCGGATGTGGCCGCCGTCCTGCATCAGGTCGAAATCATACACCTTCTCCATCCCCTCGGCAGCGGCAGTCAGGGGCTCAATAACGGTCTTGTCAGGATCGTCGATCAGCAGCATCACGTGGGGCAGCTCGATGGGCGCGTTGCGGCGCACCTTGGCCCGGGGCGGAATGCGATCCAGCACGGTGCCCTCGGTGGCACGGATCAGTGCGCCGGAGCCGGGGGTGAAATCGTAAGCGTCCAGGTCCACCATACCGATCAGGCCATGGCGGATCTTGCCGTCGGACTGCTGGCGCTCAATATAAATCAAGGAGTCAGTCAGCGTCTCAAACACGCCGTCCGCCAGATACTTCTTCATGGCGTTATTGATATTCTCAATGTACTCGTCCACGTTGGGTGCCTTCAGGTTGGCTTCCGGCAGGATCAGGCGCAGGGTGGAGGGCGCGTCGCCCACCTTCTCCTCCACCGCCTGCCAGTACTCCGGCTCAGAGGTGAACTGGTCGCAGGCGACGACTGCCCACTTGTTCATGTCCTGGCCCTTGGGCAGCAGGATATCCGCAGGATAAAAACCCAGCTTGTCAAACTTCTTGTTCATGGTCTCCTCCTTTTGTATATGTACATGGTCGTGTACAGATTGTTCTATACTGATAATACCAAATTAATGCTGCTTTTGCAATCGCTTTTCCAAATTTATTCAGGCAAACTGAAAAATTTTTTGTGTATATACGATATTGCCAGGGAAATGCTATACAAAGCAGTAGTCTTTTCAGAACGGAGGTCTTTGTCATATGAAGGTTCTTGACCGTATCGCTCTGGTACTGGTCATCATCGGCGCTTTGAACTGGGGCGCCGTGGGGCTGTTCCGCTTCGACTGCGTGGCAGCCATTTTCGGCGGCCAGGCCGTGGCCATCAGCCGTGTTATCTACGCACTGGTGGGCATCTCCGGGCTATGGTGCATCACTCTGCTGTTCCGTAACACGCCCACTGAAGCGTAGAGATATGAGATATGGAAAGACCGCCTCTTGGCGGTCTTTCCATATCTCCCGGATTATTTCATCATTTTCATTTTCTTTTCTATGCGCTTGCGTTCCTTCTTTCTGCGCCGCGCTTCATAGCCATCGCTGGCTGCGGCAAACACCCTCTCATACGGCTCCGGCAGCCACTCACTCATATAGCGGCAAAGCTTCTCACCGGCCGGGAATTTAATAAATCCCTTTTTGTTGCGCAGCAGATAGCTCTTGTTCCGGCACTCCTGCGGATAAGACTTTGTGGAAAAATACGCCATATCTACAGGCGTAACCGCTTTTCGCGCCGAACCCGGCCAGCGGTAGTCGATGCCAGTATATCGAATCTCCGTCTTTCTCAGCCGCACTGTCCGCATAAAAGGGCATTTCCAAATGATCTCGTCCTCCGTGACCACAAGGCACCCAAAGCATCTGTACCAGAACTGACAAAGCAGTGCGTAGTACAACGACACCTCTACCAGCAGGAGAAAGGGTATCTCCCACCATGCCAGCGTCATTCCGGCCATTCTGTCCCGCACAAAGAGATACGGGAGCCACACCATAACAGCCAGTACCGCCAACATGAGAAAACGCCCCTCGGTCAGTAGGATGATGTGCTCGTGAAACACTTTTCGCTTTACAATATCCGCTTTTTCCGCCTTGCGTTTCATGGTGCCGCCTTTCCATCAACCTGATAAAGCCTTTTTGTTGACAGTCAAAGCATACCGCCGTTATAGCGGCGCTGGACGCGCCAAAGAATGGCGAACGACGCCGCAAGACCGACGAACAGCACCACCAGCGAAGCGGTGACCGCGCCGGGAAGTGTCCACAGCAGAGAGACAATCCCACTAAGTACCAGTGTTCCCGCAAGGGCGAAAAGTCCGGTGGAAAAGGCCCGGCCATAGGCTGCCATATCCTCCGATCTGACTCTCTCCCTGTGATATTCATGGATCAACCCCGTTTTTCCGTGGTAGATCAGGAGTCCGAACAGCAGAAAAAGGGCTGCGATGGCCCACATAAGAACAGCATAGGCTATCATAGACGTATCCTCCACAATTTGTTGCATAACTTCTACATATTTTGTGCTCTATTTTACCAATAAATGTTTTACTAATTCCTCGTTCGGGTCAGCTAAAACGGTCTGATAATTGGTATAAACTACCATTCCGGGCTTAGCGGCGGCGGGCTTCTTTACGAACTTTACCTGGGTGAAGTCAACGGGTACTTTTGTGCTGCTTTGCGCCTGGGAAAAATAGGCGGCCAGAGAGGCGGCCTCCGCGATGCTCTGTGCATCGGGTCGTCCGCCACCGGTGGACAGTATGACATGGGAGCCGTGGATCTTCTGGGTGTGGAACCACAGGTCCCACTTCTCCGCCATCCTGGTGGTCAGGCGGTCGTTCTGCCGGTTGCTGCGGCCCACAAAAATCGGCAATCCGGCGGAGGAACGGAACTCCCGGGGCTTGCTGGGGCGCTGGAAGGGCTGCTTTTTCCCACCCTTGGCGCGGAGATAGCCGCCGTCGGTCAGTTCGGCGCGGATGTCATTGAAATCCTGCTCGGACTCGGCCTGCGCCAGCTCCTGCAGAACACTCTCCAGGTACTCCAGTTCAGCACCGGCTCTGGTCAGCTGCTCCGTGAGGTATTTTTCCGCGGTCTTGGCTTTTGTATATTTTTTGAAGTATTTAGCGGCATTTTCCTGGGGTGAAAGGCGGACATCCAACGGAATATCTATGTCTTTGCACGCCGGATCGTAGTAGTTCTGTGCCGTGAGGCGGCTCATGCCGCGCTCCATCCGATACAGATTTGCCGTGATCAATTCGCCGTAAATGCGCCACTTATCCCGGTCTTTGCTGTCCAAAAGCTCCTTTTCCTGCATGGTGATCTTGCGGCGCAGACGGGCGGCGGCGTTATTGGCCGTTTTCAGCAGGTCCTGCCCCTTCTGCTTGACACGGTCCGCCTGCTCGCGCTTGGCGTAGAAGTTATCCAACAGGGTGGAAAAGCTGCCGTACTCCTCTGCCGCTGCCGCGCTGCCGTACTGACAAACAGGCAGGTAGGTGAAGTCCATAGGCGCGCCGGAGCGTTTCAGCATAACGGGTGTAAAGTTGTTAGCATTCACAGTGTCGCGCCATACGGAGAACGCGGCCCAAAGTGTCTCGGCTGTCCGCGGCGCAGGGGCATCCACGGCACCGCAGGCACGAAACGCGATCTCACGGGCCACCAGCGGTGAGATACCGTTGAAGGTGTCCACCAACCACTTATCCGCAGGCATATCCTCCCCTGCCACGGCGGCAAGACGGGAAAACATCTCCCTCTCCACTGTGAAGGGGTCAACCTTGTCAGGCGCTGCGGGGAAACGATAAAACAGGCCCGGAAGTACCTGACGGTCCGGGTTCATCTCGAAGTCGATGCGGCGCAGGCAGTCCAGGATACGGCCGTCCTTATCGGCTAAAATGAGGTTGGCGCGGCGAGGAAATGCCTCTAAAATGAGGGAAAAACGGCGGCGCTCGCCCAGCTCATCGGCGGCGGAAATGTGTATGTTTACCACACGTTCCAGCGGTATTTGTTCAATTTTTTCAATAATTCCGCCTGACAGATACTTTCGCAAAAGCATACAGAACATGGGGGGCTGGGCGGGATTGTCCCGGAGCAGCTCCGTCAGGTGCAGGCGAGGCTGCCCCCCTCCGGCGGACAGCAGGAGGCGGCGGCTGCCGCGGAGCAGCAGCACCACCTGATCGCGGGCAGGCTGCTGTATCTTCTCGATACGGCTGCCGGCGACAAGGGGCGAAAGCTCCGCCACCACAGCTTGCAGGCATACGGCATCCAGGGGCATATCAGGTCTCCTCCATCATGGCGCGGAACAGCTCCTCCGCGCGGTTTTTATCACCTTTTAAGTATAAATAGCCCATTAAACACTCCAAACCGGTGGCGGAATGGTACTGGGCCGGGGTGGCGCTGCGGGACATGGTGTGGACGTTGGCGTTGCGGCCGCGCTTGTAGACCGCCTGTTCCTCCTCCGTGAGCAGCGGGAGCACCTTCTGCATTTTTTCCGCCTGGGCGGGGGCGCAGACCAGGGCGATAGTGGCGCGGTGCAGATCCTTGCCTGTCGCTGTACCGTGGACACAAAGCCAGGTGCGGACCAGCGTTTCATAGACCGCATCACCCATATGGGCCAGGGCGATGGCGCTCATTTTACGCAGCTCATCGGGGGATAGTTTTGGGGCAAAATAGTTCAAAATGTTCCACTTCCTTTACCCCCTCAGTATGACACATTTGGTTTGTTTTGGCAAGAAAAAGTGTCGACAAGGGGGCACGTATATGATACAATTTAGGCAGCGATGCTTTACTTTTATGTTCCCTTTTTTGTACTTTGTTGATACCTTATCACATTTTCTGCGCAAGGCGCACACAAAGCTGCGTCAACAGGCGCATTTCAGGAGGTTTTTTATGCCGCATACGGAAAAACGCTATAAGAAGGGCGAGATCATCTGCCGGCCCAAGGAGATGGTGATGAGTATGTACAACATCCTCTACGGCAGCGTGGGGGTGTACTTCGACTATGGGACTCCGGAGCAGGTGGAGGTAGTGACCTTGCGGGAGGGCGACTTCTTCAACGTCATCAGCTTTTTGGAGTCGCGGCCCCGGAACACCACGGCGGTGGCGCTGGAGAACACCATCGTCAGCGAGATCACCTATGACAACTTCAGCGCGTACTTCCGGGAGAAGCCGGCGAAGATCATGAGCCTTTTGCAGCACATGAGCGCGCGGATGCGGCAGATGCAGAAGGCCTATGTGGACACCTGCCACGCGCTGGAGGTGTATGGCGACAAGGCAAAGCTGGCGGCGGAGCACGGCGAGTGGACCGACAGCCACAACCGGACGTACAACCTGCTGAAGGCCATGTTCCCGTCCGTGTACCACGAAGAAGAGAAATAGATACGCGTCCCCCGGCTTTTGGCCGGGGGATATTTTTTACCGTTATCCTATTTGCAGATACGGGTTGTGGAAACTGGAAAATCCGGTATACTGAGGGAGAGAGGATACGAGGCGCGCGCTTCGGCGCGCACGGGAGAGAAAGGAGCAAACGGATGAAGAGACGATTTCTGGCGCTGGTACTGGCAGGCTGTCTGGCTGCGGTGCTGAGCACCGCAGCGTGGGCGATGTCGCCCACGGGCTCTTATCTTAATGTGGAGCTGCCAAGCGGCGAGACGATCGCGCTTGATGCGGAGTCTGGGGACAGCATCGACAACATAAAAGGAAAATTGGAAACGAAAACCAAAATCGCTGCCGGGGAGCAGCATCTCTATTACGGTGGAAACTTGTTAGTAGATGGCCGCACATTAGCAAACTACAACATTCAAAAGGGCAGCACGCTGCTGCTGACGACAAAAATCAAGGGTACACCCGCCGGAGAAAAGCTGACAGAAGAAAATATGTCGGGCAGCACAATAGGTGCGCCGGTCACGATCAGCGAAAAGACGCTGAATAGCGGCACGTACTATCTGTGCAATAATGTGAACCTGACGCATCCGCTGGTCATTCGGGGTAACGTGACGCTGGACCTGAACGGCTTTGTGCTGAAGATAACCGGCAGCGGCAGCGTTATCAAGATAGAGAGCGGCACGCTGACGCTGGTGGACAGCCACCCCGCCGCCATACACAAGTTTGTCAAGAATACCGATGACCTTTGGATGCTGAACGAAAACGCGGGCACCGAGATCGTTAAGGGCGGGGTCATTACCGGCGGCACGGGGAGCACGTATAAATATAACAATGATATTGGCCAAATTGTCTATAATGATTGCGGCGGCGGCGTGTTTGTGGCGCCGGGGGCAAGCTTTATAATGGAAGGCGGAAATATCGTGGGGTGCAGCGCCGGTAAAAGCGGCGGCGGTGTAAAGGTGACAAATGACGGTGATTTTAAGATGTCCGGCGGGACGATCAGCGGATGTACAGCCGGCGGAGGCGGCGGAATCGATAACCGCGGCACCACAACGCTGTCCGACAATGCAAAAATCAAAAGCTGCAGCGCTACCGGCACCGGGAGAGATGATCACGGCGGTGGGGTTTGCAGTTATCGCAATCTGACTGTCAGCGGTAGTATGGTGATCTCCGGATGTACGGCGCAGAACAACAAGAGCTACGCGATGTATGTTACTACCGGTTACCCTGACGCACGTTCTTCCATCGAAGGAGGAACATTTGACGGAAGTGTATGGTTAGATCATTCTAGCTCCGGGAAAATCACCGTTTCTGGGGGAACTTTTAAGAATGGCGCGAGCGGCGTATGGACAGTAACGTTTAATACGAATGGCGGTACGCCGGAACCAGAGTCACAAATCCGGGCCAATCTGCCCGCTACGAAGCCGGACGATCCGACCCGCAGCGGGTATGTCTTCGCGGGCTGGTACACAGACGAGGCGTGCACCGCGGCCTACGACTTTACCCAGCCCGTGAGGGACAGCGTCACCCTGTACGCCAAGTGGGAGGCGGCGCCCCGGTACTACTACAACAGCGGCACCACCACCGATACCGACAATGCCGACGAGGACAAGAAGGGCTCCCCCAAGACCTTCGACCCGGGCGCAGGCATCTACGCCGTGAGCGTGGCACTGTCGCTGACGGGAACGGCATGGATCGGCCGGAAACGGCATTGAGCAAAAAAAGAAAGCCCGCAAGGGCTTTCTTTTTTTGCGTATTCTCAGATGTGCATACAGACGTCCCAGGCGCCCC
>ERZ780177.4228-NODE-4228-length-10088-cov-17.046845_pt1 | contig 10088 bp, 6 predicted proteins | sample MGYA00510973_ERZ780177 | MGnify/ENA primary metagenome ERZ780177 (study PRJEB29588, sample SAMEA2144396) | human gut metagenome | biome: human gut; feature: human-associated habitat; material: faeces | place: Denmark | collected 2008/2010 ...
TCTTGTAAAATATCAAAAGTGCCCATCAGCAGTCGTGCTATTCGCCGCCTGCTGACGGGCATTTTTGCTTATTCCTTTTTATACTTTTCAATCAGGTACTGATGCTGCTTGCTGTCCTTGTCATAATTGATACCGACCAGCAAAATCTCGCCCGTGTAGCTCAGAATTGACGCAGGGTACTTCCGCGCTTTTATCTGTTGCAGCGCTGTTTCTGCATTTTTGTTCCATTTCAATTCTATTACGAAAGCCGGATAGGTGCTTCGATATTCAGGCTTCGGGACATAAACAAAATCGGCAAATCCTGCTCCAGACGGCATTTCGCGCACAGGCTTGAAATAATACTGCATTGCACTCAAATAAGCAATCGCAATTGTGCTGCTCAAGGAGTTCTCATCATTGTATCGTATGCTCGAAGCAAACTCTGAGTGGATTTTTTCAATTTGAGCAGCAACACGTTTGGCATCCATTGCCAAAGTTGCCATCAGCAGTTTCCGCGATTCTTCTTGGAAGCCAATCAGTTCATTCCAATTGCTGCTTTTTACGGCGGTAATCAATTCCTGCCTAATTTCCTCGTTGGGAATGAATGCCGTTTCGGAATCCTCGTTATATCCCAAATAGCCAAGGTGAATCAGGTAAGTAATCACATCATCTTTACTTGCAATTTTTGCCGGGTCATTCTTAAACGTTGCCGTGTTGACCGCTACTTCTGCGCCAGAAAGCATTTCAATGATTGCAGTCTTTAAGCCATCATAATTCATGCTAATCAGCGGAACGACCACCTCATAAGAGCCGGTTTCAGACCAGTAGCTCCTGAATTTTCCTTTGGTCATCACACTGACGACTGCCCGCGGATTATAAATCTGGTATCCGTCAAGCAAGTACCTGTCATACCATTTCTTTACTTTCTCGTAATCTCTGCCGTACTTATCGCAAAGGATTTTTACTTCATTCTCCGTAAAACCGACATAAGGTGCAAGCCCGTATGCCTGAAGCATGGTAAACTCATCAAAGTTATTCAGCGCCGACTGCGTTTTTTCTTTCCTGATAGGAAGAATGCCTGTCAGATAAGCCAGCTGAATATACTTCGTCGGCTCCGTTCCTTTGAACATACCTCGAAGAAAATTGATGTAATCTTCCTGCACCTTCGCATTGGCAGTCTCGTCGCGAATCAGGACATCCCATTCGTCAATAATGATGATGAACTTTTTTCCCACTGCTGTATTGATTTGCGACAATGCATCTGGTAAGGAAATTGTTTTTTCCGCCAGTATATTGGGATAGTATGTGTCCAGCTCCGAAATGGTTTTCTCCGAAATAAAAGAAACAACATTTTCCACGCCACCTGCGGGCTCGATGCACCATTGAATATCAATATGAATCACGTCGTATTTGTTCAGATGCTTCTTGAAGTCGGCAGACTTGCTGATTTCCAGTCCGGCAAACATTGCTTCCGAGTCGCAGCCTCGACTGTAATAAGCTGTGAGCATATTCGCTGCATATGATTTTCCGAACCGCCGCGGACGGCTGTTACAAATATACCCTTGCATTGTAGCAAGAACACTATTGGTGTATGCAATCAGTCCGGTTTTGTCAACGTAAATTTGCGAGTTCAGCGCGACCTGAAAAGCGCTGTTGTTCGGATTCACAAAGCGCCCCATTGCCTCTGCTCCTTTCCGAAGGATGTTTGCTGAGGTTTTGATTTCCACGACTGCTCAATGAAATCACCCCTTAGCCTGCTCTTATTTTACTATTGATTTCGGGAAATAGCAAGGAAATCGTAGGACGGGCAGCATCAATTTTTCAATACGAAGGAATGCACTCTGCAACGATATTTCAAGAGAAACGGGGAAAATCTTCATTTTTGTAAGCAATGATTGAAAGTATAGTTAGAATGTTTGCCGACAAAGATGAAGATTTCTGCTGCAAAATTGCATAAGGCAATTGAAATGCTAATCAAGACGAAAGAAACTGTTTTTAAGTTGCAATTCCTGAATTTTCCGCCATCATCAGCATTGGCTATGAAAAAAGATATATTTTTTTTGCCATTGACGGTACATCCTACTCTGCTCTTCATGACCGCACCTCACGATACTTCCGCTCCAGTCCTTCCGTTTTCTCCCGAATTTCCTCTGCAATCTGTTTGCATACTTTTGCCGCCATTCCAGCCGCTCGTCCTACTGCTAATACTTCCTTCATGCCGGGGTCACGCCCATTGCCATTCACCGTGGTTGTGTGTTCACCATAATACGTTGTACTCCAATGCCGATGTCTACGGGCATTCAAGGATTATCAACTCTTGAAAATGTTCTCCACGATATGCGTCATTCCCTGTTGTCGCAATCCAATACTGGCATTTCTCGCGCCAACGCCCTCAAACTGGCATTTGCCGGAATAATAAAATTGCTCTTATACTTTCCATGTTGCATTGCAATGAACTTGACATTCCTATGCGAAAAACGATGAAATTACTGGAAAATATTCTTCAACTTTGGAAAACAACAAGTTAATCTGACTGAGTAGCCAGTCGATGTAAACTGGTGCGGTAGTGAATACAGGCTGACTGTATATTGCAAAAAAAGCAGCGAAACTTTCATTTTTGCAATCAAATATTGAAAGTATAGTTCCATGATGGCTATGCATGCGCCATTTTCCAAGGGGAAGAATACTTACTTGATATTGCTCTTCAGCGCGGGACTTTCTTTTCGCAGGGCGTTTTGCTATAATAGAATTGCTTTTTGCTTGCGCGACGTCGTTCGCCGCCTTTTTTGCGCAGGTTCGGTGTGACGCGGACGTTTTGCGCGAAATAATGAAAGAATGTCGCAACTGGTGAAGAAAAGAAAAGAAAAAAACAAAAACGCCCTTTGTGCGAATATGTTATTTTGTGTTCATTTGTGCTATTGTGTCAAAGATATTCCATTGTTTCTGGTGAAAACTTGTGCTATACTATTATTAACAGAACCGATAGGAATTCGGTTCAACAATTGCAAAGGAGGCTTCCCTATGAAGAAATTCCTCTCCGTCGTATCTCTGCTGATGGCGCTCATGATGCTCTGCACCAGCGCGCTGGCGAACGAACAGAAATATGATGAACCCGTGACGGTGCATTTCGTTCGTTCCACGGACGACACGCTCGACGCGAACTACTTCTCGCAGCATCCTGACAAGACCATGACCGACAACCTCTGGTGCGATCTGTTCCGCGACGAGCTGAACATCAACGTGGAATACGACTGGATCGTGAAGAGCGGCGACGAATACAACCAGAAGCTGGCTGCGGAGCTGGCCGTCGGCGCCATTCCGGAGTTCGTGAACGTGACCGCTCTGCAAGCCAAGCAGCTGTATGAGGCGGGTCTGATTATGCCGCTCGACGAAATCTACAACGAGTACGCAACCGAGCAGACCAAGCGCGTCATGCTGGAAACCGGCACTTCTCCCTTTGACGCGGTCACCTTCGACGGTCAGCTTTACGCGCTGCCCGTGGTAGACGCAACGCTGATGATTGCCGACCTGATGTGGATTCGCACGGACTGGCTGGAAAAGCTGAACCTGCCCGTTCCCACCACCATGGACGAGCTGATTGCTACGGCGAAGGCCTTCGCTGAGGCTGACTTCGACGGCAACGGCGTGAACGACACCATCGGCATGGCCGTGTCCAAGACGCCTTGGGATCAGCTGTTCACGCTGAAGGGCTTCTTCAATGCGTTCGATTCCTATCCCGAAATCTGGGTGGACGACGGAACGGGCAAGCTGGTGTATGGCTCTACGCTGCCCGGTACCAAGGACGCGCTGGCGACGCTGCATCAGATGTATGTGGACGGTCTGCTGGATCCTGAATTTGCCGTTAAGGATGACGGCAAGGTGGCGGAAGCGACCACTTCCGGCAAGTGCGGCATCATGTTTGGCGCACAGTGGAACTCTATTTACCCCCTGCAGAACAGCAAGAACCTTGAGCCCGAAGGACAGTGGCAGGCGTTCCCCATCGTAACGGCTACCGACCACAAGGCGAAGGCGCAGACGGACGTCGGCACTACCGCTTGGACCGTGGTTCGCAAGGACTGCGAGCATCCCGAAGCCGTTGTGAAGATGTACAACCTCTTCATCGACAAGTGCTGGGGCCCCAACAACGAGAACGGCGTGTACTACGCGCCCCTGGATTCCGAATCCATCTGGAAGCTGTCCCCTGTGACCCCCACCAAGCCTGACAAGAACCTGAAAGCTTTCCTCGATCTGGAAGCGGCGCGTCAGTCCGGCGATTTCTCTCAGGTCACCGGTGAAGGCTACTCCATCCTTCAGAAGCTTCAGGCGTTTGAATCCGGCTCCGAGGAAGGCTTCGCCCTGTGGGGCTGGGAGCGCATCTACGGTGCGGAAGGCGCTTACGGCGTGCTGAACTACTACCAGGAAAACAATCTGACGCAGGACATGATGTTCGTTGGCGCACCCACCGAAAGCATGACCCTGTACATGAGCTACCTCAAGGACCTGCAGAACGAAACCTTCGTGAAGATCATCACCGGCGAGGAAACCATTGACGCTTTCGACCGGTTTGTGGAAAACTTCTACGCCAACGGCGGCGACGCGATTACTGAAGAAGTCAACGCATGGTATGCTTCCTTGAAGTAATCTGACCGGTTGACTAACGGGGGCTGGTGACAACATCAGCCCCCGCTTTCAAATCAATTCCAGCAGGGGGTGACGACTGTGGAAAAAAGCATTGTAAGCAAAAATTACGTCAACTTGAAGCGCGTTCGGAGAAGAAAACGCTTGTGGCGCGAGATGCCCTTTCATCTAATGCTGCTGCCCGGCGTTATTCTTGTCTTCATCTATATGTACCTTCCCATGATTGGGCTGAAGATCGCATTTGAGAACTTTATTCCGGCGAAGGGACTGTTTGGTCCTCAGAAATTTGTCGGCATGAGGAACTTCCAAATGCTGCTGCGAAATCCCCAGACGATGCCTGCGCTCCGCAACACGATCATCATCTCGGCGTGGAAAATGGCACTGCATCTGCTCGTGCCTGTCATCGTGTCCATTTTGCTCAATGAGATTCGAAGCAATGCCTTCCGGCGCATCTCGCAAACCTTGATTTATCTGCCCCACTTCCTGAGCTGGATTATTCTGGCGGGTATTATGATTGACCTGCTGTCGCCCAATGGCGGTCTTGTCAATCGCTTCCTGGGGCTATTCGGCGCTGAACCGATTTTCTTCCTTGGCAGCAACAAATGGTTCCGATTTACGCTGGTGTTTACCGACGTATGGAAGGAATTTGGCTTTGGTACGATTGTGTATCTGGCTGCTATTACCAACATCGATCCCACCCAGTATGAAGCCGCGACCATTGACGGCGCCAACCGCTTTCAGCGGATCATGCATGTCACCTTGCCCAATATGCGCATGATTATCGTGCTGATGATGGTGCTGAGCCTTGGCAACGTGCTCAATGCCGGTTTTGATCAGGTTTATAACATGTACAGCGAGGCTGTTTATCCCACCGGCGATATTCTGGATACGTTCATTTATCGCCTGAGCTTTAAGAACGGTCTGTGGGGACAGTCCGCCGCTGTGAGCATGTTCAAATCCGTTGTATCGACACTCTTTATCTCTGTAAGCTATCTGTGTGCCTACAAGTTCGCAGATTACAGAGTTTTCTGATGAGGAGGCGCGTGGTATGGTTAAGTCAAAGAGCTTCGGAGCCCGGGTATTCGTTGTGGTCAACGCCCTGGTAATCGGTTTGCTGGCCGCGTCTTGCCTGATTCCGCTGATTCACGTATTCGCCATCTCCCTGTCAGATAAGTCCTCTGCCTCCGGCGGACTGGTTGCGCTGTGGCCGGTGAAGTTCACGCTGGAAAGCTATAAGTATGTCATCAACCGCGCTCCCTTCTGGACGGCGATGCTTGTTTCGCTCAAGCGTGTGCTGGTCGGCGTGAGCCTGAACATGTTTTTCTGCATCATTTGCGCCTATCCGCTGAGCAAGGAAAGAAACCAGTTCCGCGCCCGCACGGCGTATGCATGGTATTTCTTCATTACCATGCTGGTTTCCGGCGGCATGATTCCGCTGTACATGGTCATTAACCTTACTGGACTCAAGGGAACCTTCTGGTCGCTGGTGATTCCCGGCGCTGTCCCTGTGTACAACATTATTCTGCTGCTGAATTTCTTCCGTCAGACGCCCCGAGAGCTGGAGGAGGCCGCCATCATGGACGGCGCCAGCCAGTGGCGCATTCTGTGGCAGATCTTTGTGCCCACCTCCAAGGCGGCGCTCGCCACCGTCGCCCTGTACTCCACTGTGTATCACTGGAACGAATGGTTCAACGGCATCATCTACAGCAGAGGTCCGGAGCAATATCCTTTGCAGAGCTACATGCGAACCATCGTCATTGACCAGAAGCTCACGCAGATGGGCGCCGGCGACTGGGAGGCGCTTGCCTTGGTATCCGACAAAACCGTGAAATGCGCCATGATTTTTGTAGCATGCTTCCCGATGCTGGTGCTGTATCCTTTCTTGCAGCGCTACTTCGTCAAGGGCATGGTGCTGGGGTCTGTGAAGGGATAATTGCGCATGCATAAACAGCCGCTGGGTCTAAATCGCCGTGGGTTCATCCGCCTGCTGGCCATCACGGTCGCCGTGGTGCTGGTGTTCTATGCCATCGGGCTTTACCTGAACCATATGGGATTGCAGACCCTTCATGGGAACATGGAGGCGCTTAGCGAACGGGAATGCAGCTATATTGCGTCGCAAATCAATCTGGAGGTCGGAAATCTGATTACCCAGTGTCAGGAGCTTGCAGCGGATAAGGAGCTGCTGCGGTATGTCATCGCCTATCCGCGGCTCAGCGCCTATCAGCGCATCGCCAGCATTAGCGGTCTGTCTGATAAGCTGCTCCGCATGAAGCGCTCGTGTGATTTGCTGGAAAACGCAAAGATCCTGCTGCCGCAGATCAACCGCGTTATCTCGACGGAAAAATCCATCTATGATACGATGGATCGGAGCGAATACGCGACTTTCCGGCAATTGGTGGACGGAAAGCTGCTGTGCATCGCAGAGCATGGGGACAATCTGTACGTGCTTTGCAACCCTGTAACGCGGGGCGAGCCGATGTTCCTCATTTCTGTCTGCATATCGCCGGAACGTCTCGAACGGCGAATGTGCCTGTTGGCCAGCGAAAACGCGCTGGACATGACGCTGTATACGCCGGAAGGCACGGTGTTTTTCAGTGCCGGAACGAAAAATGGGTTGCTGTCCGCCGGAAAGGAGGGCAGCAGCCTTTTGGGCGTGCAGGGGGAAAGCACTTTTTCCGCAGAGGCGGAAATACCGCTGCTGCATCTTACGCTTCGCTGTGTCGGCACGATAGCGGATGAATTGCAGCCGCTGATGCGCCATCGTATGTGGGTCTGCCTGCTGACCGCGCTGGCGCTGGTGCTGCTGGTTATTTACCTTACCTATTTCCGGCGATATATCCTTCAGCCGCTGGACACCATTGCCGATTCCCTGCGTCAGGCGGGCGAAACGGGACATTTCCATATTGACCGCTCGGATGCGGGCTTTGACGACCTCTACGCCCAGTTTAACTCCATGATGGAGAATCTGGAAAGCCTCAAGGCGCAGGTTTATGAGGAACGGCTGCGCGCACAGCAGGCGGAGATTCGGCAGCTGCAAATGCAAATCAATCCGCATTTCTTTTACAACACGCTCTTTATGGTCTACCGCATGGCGCAGCAGGACGGCAACGAAGACATTGCGCGGCTGAGCCTGAATCTGAGCCGCTATTACCGCTACATCACGACCATTCCGGAGCATGACGTTCCCCTGCGCGACGAGGTGAACCATATCCGGCAGTACCTGGAAATTCAAGGGATGCGTTTTTCTCCACGGGTGCGCGTGCATATGAACGAACTGCCGGAGGAAATCGCGCAGGAAAACATACCGCCGCTGATTCTTCAGCCGGTGGTGGAGAATGCCTTTGTGCATGGCGTGAAGAACAAGCAAAGCGGCGGCGTGGTGGAGGTCAGCTTTATCATGGAGCAGGATCGCTTCGGCGTAACGGTATATGATAACGGCGGGACGATGGATGCGGAGAACGTGCGCCGCCTGGACGAGCGAATGCGCGCCGGAGAACTGGCGGAGGGCAGCGCGCTGTATAACCTGTATCGCCGCATGGAGCTGCTCTACGGTGATCATTATGAGCTGAAACTGGAAAGCTTTGCGGACGGATTGTCTGTGACAATCCTATTCCCGAGGACAGGGAGGTGAGGCGGCGTGGAATCGCTTCTTATTGTCGATGACGAGGTTATCATTGCCGACGGATTGTACCATATGCTTCAGGAGGTGTTTCAGGACAGGCTGGAGGTTCGCCGCTGCTACAGCTGCGACGAGGCGTGCGCCGTGCTGAACCGCAACCGCGTGGATATTCTGCTGACCGATATTGAAATGCCCGGAGCGTCGGGGCTGGAGCTTCACCGCATGGTGCGCGAACGCTGGCCGATGACACGCGTTATCTACCTGACCGGCTATTCCGATTTTGATTATGCGCGTCGAGCGCTGAAGCAGCGTGCGTTTGCGTATGTACTCAAGAGCGAAGGCGACCAAGTGCTTATCAGCACGGTGGAAAGAGCGGTAGAGAATCTGCAGGAGGAAAGCGCGAGGCTGATGCGGCAGGCGGCGGTGGCGAGCGAATATGCAAGGCAGCTGCGGCAGCTGGTGTTCCATGCCATGCACGGCGGACAGCTGCAAGAGGAATCGCTGCTTGCCGCCATCAAGAACAGCGGTTTTCCCTTTGACGCACATCGACCGGTGCGTATGGGATATGGCATGTTCGGCGCACCCATGCGCCCCGAGCTTCTGCATCAGTCGATGAACCTGATTGAGGAGCTGATGCGCCCCCATTTGCCAATGCTGCTGACCGACATGAATGCCCGCTGCTTCTCCATTGTGTTTCAGCCCTCGGAGGAGGACAGCGCGCTGCTGGAGGGACACCTGGAGAATGCGCAGCGGATGATCGAGCAGCAGGGACAGCAGCTGACGCTCTGCCTGATGGACTGCGAAACAGAATGGAAGGCATTGGGGAAGGGAGCGGCGCAGATGCTGGAGCTGATCAATCAGGTCAGCCCCGCGTCCGGCGAACTGGTCACGCTGCACGCGACGCAGGCGCAGCCAACGTCCTCGATGCCGCTGGTATCCGTCAGCGACGGACAGGCAAGCCTTATCCGCATGAAGGAATACCTGCTTACCGGTCAGGAGGATTTCTTTGCTGAAGAAACCCCGCGTTTTTTTCAGCTTCTGGCAGATACCAGCGATAAGCGAAGCACCGATGAGCTTTACGAGGCGCTGGCGCAGTTCATGCGCGATTGCAGCGGCGCCTTCCTGACGGGCGACATTGCGTCGCCCGCGCTGGAAAGGCTGGTGATTAAGCCCAGAACGCCGCTCAGCGAGCTGCAGCGCAAGCTGAACCATCTGGCGCAGGAGGTATTCAATGCACGCTCCAAAAAGCAAATGCACCGTCAGCGACACATTGTGCGGCAGATTGACCAGTATATAGCCGAGCATCTAAGCGGCGATTTGTCGCTCACCGCGATTGCGGACGCGCTGCATTTCCATCCCACCTACATTTCGCGTGTGTACCGTGAATGCAGCAGCGTGTCGTTCAGCGACAGCATTGCACAGTCCCGGCTGAAGAAGGCGTGCAGCCTCCTCAGCGAAACCGACCAGTCCATCGCCTCTATTGCGGAGCAGACGGGCTTCAATACCGCCAACTATTTTGCCCGATGGTTCCGGAAATGGATGGGCTGCACCGCGCAGGAGTATCGGGAACGCTCACGAGATCATGCGTAATACGATTTCCTGATTCAACTGCGCCATCTGCTTGCGCCTTTTCTGCTCTGGCGTCTGCTCATTCCACTTAGCGTAGCGCTGCTACGCTGCGTTTCACGCTCGTTAGCCAGAACGAAAAATTCGCGGCGCATCTGGGCGCATTCTTATTTGGAAATAGTATAAGGCAATCCCGCACAAAGAAAGAACAGCAAAAAGGTTGGGAAAGATGTATAATAAAGAGGTGAAGAAGCAATTGACGATGAGCCTGATCAGCGACGAGCTG
>ERZ780177.4236-NODE-4236-length-10078-cov-2.742991_pt1 | contig 10078 bp, 13 predicted proteins | sample MGYA00510973_ERZ780177 | MGnify/ENA primary metagenome ERZ780177 (study PRJEB29588, sample SAMEA2144396) | human gut metagenome | biome: human gut; feature: human-associated habitat; material: faeces | place: Denmark | collected 2008/2010 ...
TACGTCAGCAGATTTACAGTCTGCCCCATTTGGCCACTCTGGTATTCGCCCGTCCCAAATGCGGATGCAAAGATATATATATTTTTTTTCTTCGCAAACAAATTCGCTACTTTTTCAACACTAAAATCTTTCGGCACGCCATACCGCACTCATCGACCGGACATTCCGGGAACGACCGCCGCGCAGCGAAAATTTATCGCCGAGGAGCTCCCGAAATAATCGACCAAGCCCGTTCCTTTTCCGAATCGAATGTAAACTGGTCGAGAATGGTCTTGGCATCACGCAAATCGACCAAATGCGGAGCTACATATTCAAGCACTTTCAGCTTTTTGTCTGCCCAGCGGAAGCAGGACATCAATGCGACAGCCTGGTCGCACGTGAAATAGCCGCCGAGCGATGCCGCTTCGATCACCAAGAACTTATCGTCGTCGAACGCCCTGCCGTTCACCAATGCAATCAGCCGGTCGAATGAAGGCGCAGCCATAGCCCACGAGCACTCCTTATCGGGACGGGGCGGACGGCGATTGCCCTGAGCCGAAGCCATACCTACTCCTCCCAATACAATTACCGAAAGAATGAAGATCCGTTTTATTGCAGACATCATATTTTGTTTTTTTATTTCGACCGATAAACATGCCGAAAGTTTAATCTCCCCCGCCGAATTTCATCCGGCTCGCCGGCATACGGAAACAGGAGCGACGGATAGTGTCGCCCTCTACCCGCCGTACAATTCGTTTCGGAGCCGTATTACAAATCGGCAGGAATATGTTTTCCCAATTCGCATTGACGACGGAAATGGCACATTTTAATCGCCGTAATTGCCGCCTCATCCCCTTTGTTCCCGTATTTGCCTCCGGCGCGATCTTCCGCCTGCTGCATCGTATCGGTAGTCAGCACACCGAATATGAAAGGTATCTTCGCAAAAGTCAGGTTCAGTTGGGTAATACCGCTCGTTACGCTTTGGCACACATAGTCGAAATGAGGCGTATCGCCACGCACCACGCAACCGATAGCGATTACCGCATCGGGTTCATAACTCGCAGCCATCGCACGGGCAGCGAACGTCAATTCCACCGTCCCCGGGACACGTGCCACCAATATGTTTTTCGCACATACGCCATGACGTTCCAATGTATCGCAAGCTCCTTTCAACAAAGCATTTGTAATCGGGGCATTCCACTCTGCCGCCACAATAGCGACGCGCATATCGGAGGCATCGGGAACTTGGTTCGGATCGTACGAAGAAAGATTCTGATAAGCAGTTGCCATAATAATCCTTTTTTTATATTTACAATCGCGCCTTTTCGCGCTTTTCTTTACAGAAGATACGATACGTCGTCCCTTCCGTTCCGACGTATTTAAAAAGGGGTTGCATCAAAACTTGCATTTCGACGCAACCCCTTTCCCGTTCTGAAATATCGTTTATTTCGACACTCTTTCGATATAGCGGTCGATACCGCGAACCGAAGTCGTTGTCGGATAATTGTCCTTGATCTGTTCGTACACAGCTTTCGCTTGTGCATTTTTGCCTAACTTTTCGTATGCCAAGCCGGCTTTCAACAAATATACGGGAGAGAATGTCGCATTATCAGCCGATTTAGCGGCTTTCTCGAAATACGATACACTCTTTTCATATTGTTCCATATTCACTAAGCAGTCGCCGATACGAGCCAAAACGGCGGGGGCGATCACTTCGTCCGTAGCTTTGAAACGGTCGAAATATTTTTGAGCCGTTGCATAGTCGGCTTTGTTGAAGTAGCAAATTCCCAGATAAGCCTTGGCAAGATTTCCGGCTTCGGTCGATCCGTATTGATCGGCGATAGCTTCCAGACCCAAGAAATTTTCGTCACCGGCAACTGCCAGATCGTAGTTACCCTCTTCGAGAGCCATTACAGCCTGATACATTTCAGCCTGTGCCTTTTCTGCACGGGGAATCAGATAGAACTGGCGGAATGCCAACACACCCGACACAGCCAAAACTACTACTAACAAACCGATCAAGATAGGTTTCTGATACTTTTCAAGAAATTGTTCCGATGTAGAGAGAGCCTCGTTTACTTTATCCAGCTCATCCAATTTTTTTTCTGCCATTTTATGTTTTATTTTTTATATTTTCAAAAACAGTACACGATGCCCCTAAGGAAATCGAGTGACAAAAATAGTTTATTTCCACTGATAAATAAAATTTCCACTCATTTTTTTTCTTATCCGACTGTACAAACATTCCAATAAGAAGTGCAACGCCTCTTTTCCCCTTCCCCGGGGAAGGGGAAAACTCAAAAAACAGGCGGAAAGCAGAAATTACCAGCAACATAAAAACAAAAAAGGAGACCGAAGTCTCCCCAAGATCAAGTAACTTTGTGTTGCTAATATGAAATATCATCACTTAACCTCGGAGCAAAGATACACAATAGATGTATTACTCCAACAGAAAAAGAGCAGGAAAGAGATAGCCACGACTATCGGAGTATCGCAAAGCACCCTTTGCCGGGAGATAAAACGCAACGGCGGTAAATACAGTTACCACCATAAACAGGCGCAAACCCGAGCCGACGAGCGCAAACGCAGGTTTCAGAACTACCGCAGCCTGACCACCGACATCCGGGCGTTTATCCGCAAGAAAATGACCGAAGAACAATGGTCGCCTGCACAAATAGTCGGTTACCTTCGCAGGCAAGGGGAAATATGCAGATATGGAAAAAGAGAACACTGCCTTGAAAGAACGTTTGGCCGGTATGGCTCACAAGATGAAAGCGATGGGACAGGAACATCGCTCACAGTTAGAACAGACATCCGAAAGACTGGCAAGCCTTGAAGCCATCATCAAAAGACAGCAGTCTGAAATTACCTACCTGCATAAGATGATTGAAGAGAAGGACAAACAGATTGCAAAACTTGACAGGCTGGCTTACCCTCAGCGTTACCGTCTTTCGTCTGGAGCTGAACTTACCCGAATCTTCGTGCCGAACTATCGCAATCCATCCCTGCATATTTGGACGAAAGTCGGGGATGCCCTTTTTGATGACACGAAATATGACAACCCATACGATACCGCCCAAAAGCATTTTTGTGGAGAACTTACGGACGAGGAATTTGTCAATGCCGTTTTTGAACCACAGGAACAAGTGAGCGAAACGCAAGCCCAACTACTTGATGCGACTTTCATACTGGCAAGTGGTGGCTCTGCACAGGTTCATGTCGGTACTGGAGGAGGTGGCTCACAGTCTGATATGCCGTGGGGTGAGAAGAAAAAGAGTAGTGGAATAAAACGATAAAATTAAACACTTGTACTTATTTTTGATATATTGTCCAACTTGCACAATTCAAACAGCCTTCGTGACAAATCAAGTCTTTTGCATTTATCATTTCAGCGTGTCCTTGATAGATTGGCATAAGCGACGTTATTTGTTCAAAGGCTTGTTTGTCTTCCGGATAACCGAATGAAGGAATGAGTAACACTTTGTCTGTTTGAAGCCAATTGATGTATGCCCAATTATGTTTATGTTGACGTTGGGTGTTATACTCCAATTTGAAAACCTCATTGAAGTGTTGTCGCAGAATCTCAATAACTTTAGAGGTGAAATTTTTGTCAAATCGGTCGTAATTGGTTATCAAAACGCGGTCATTCCCTATATATCTGACTAAGCCATCTGAATGACCATAAAATTCAGACTCATCCCAAGGTAGAACAACCAATTCGGCCATAAAATGTTCTTCTATTGCTTTGGTCAGTTCTTTCCAAGATGTTCTGTTTTCTTTGAACACCTTTTCTATCATAATGATTTTATTATCGCAACGAATCACATTACCACCATCTATTTTTAAAGGCATTATAGGCTGTTTTACTTCAAACCCTAAATCATTGCAAACTTGGTTTCCATCTGTCCGTGATGCAAGCAGTTCTTTCGTTTCTTGCAAATAATCGGGGTCATAATCAAAGCCACAAAATGTATCTGTTGCAATTTGAATAGGCATATAGTCTCTGCACCAAACATCGTTCGTATTGACTAGTAATCGATATTCAACGCAGTGTTTTTCGAGTGCAGAGACCATGGATGCATATGTCTTGGGAGAAACTCTTTGCAGCAAAGAAGAGAAATAAACCCTATTACACTGGAAATCTGTTATCATAATTATAGCTTTGGATTATATTTTTTTGTTGTACTTTCCAGTATAACGTGATACTTTCCTGTTTTATCTTTGGTCTCGACTATTCTCTTGGTAGGCTTATCCCAATTTACGTCATTAAAAACAAATCGCTGGTACAAGTTGTCTTTTATGCCTATGCGTTTTGTAGCATTACCAATTTGTCTGTCTTTATTGAATGTGTCAGGAATAGCAATTATATCAGGCATCCTAGAACAATGATTGAATATCTCATACATTGATAGCTTAGGGCCACCGACGACACCAATCTGTTTCCATTGCTTCTGTTCGTCCTGTTTGTATATTTCTATACCACGAATAAGAATGCCTCCAAACCGTATCAATTCATTGTCATCTTGAATTGTTTCAAAAGCAATATCTACACCGCTGGCATGAAAAAACCATTCCTCGCATTTACAATCACGACAGTATGTACTTATGTCTATGTCCTGTTCATTAGCATCATATAGATAGAACTCTACTTCGGCAAAACGATAAATAACATCACTGTTATCTCTCGAATCATGCTTAAGAATGCAATAGTGATTCATTAGTTCTGTTGCAATCTCATTAAAATGTTCCCTTTGTATATTTTTAAGAAAACTCAAATTCATAGTATCTATTAATTAAAGGTTAATGTATGATACTGGATTTTGACTTTTGGGATTCAGTACATTCAATACACTCCTACCCAAATAGAACGGGCACTCTTTTTCAACTCCCTCAAATTCAAATCTATTCGTGTATTGAGGGTGATTGGATTTATACCAACGAATAGATTGAAATACCCCTACAATGATACCATCCACAATAGCAAACACAAGGTTCGCCATCTCTGCTCGTCCGACATTCAAACGCCAATAATGTCTAACGCAATCATAGATATCTGTCCGTTCTTTACTCTTATATGTCTTTGATATATTTAGGCATACGATATGATCGTCAGGTCTGACTTCTATATATTGTATTTCTGCCGGTTTGCTTCCCAATTTGCCCATAAGTTATAAATATTTTTCTGTTTGGCTTATCTGAAGTATATGATAATCTTGTAACGACGAGTAATCTTCGCTTACGATAGCCGAATTAACAAATTTTGTTGCACCAATAGTTATTTCACCGTTTGAAGCATGAATATGTCCAAACAGGTGAAACTGAGGATTGATTTCATTGACTTTAGTCAATAATTCGGGAGAGCCATAGTGTATGTTGTCATCGAAATCCAAGATGTTGATTGGAGGATTATGGGTTATCAGTACATCTGTGTCAACAGGTATTTTCGCTATTCCCTTTATATTTATATCTGTGATACAATCGTGCATAAACATTGGAATGCCATGAAATTTTATTCCGTTTATGGTTATAGATGAATATCGCAGGAAATGGCAATTGTCTGGAATTCCTTCAATATTACCGTCCCACAAGCAATCGTCATGGTTGCCGGCAATGAAAATTTTATGCTTGTACGGCAATGCGATAAACCAATTCAGGAAATCAAGTACTTCGGATTCAGCTCCCGAAAAACAGAAATCACCCGAATGAACGACAATGTCTGCATTTGGTAGATTTGTCAGTTCTTCATGTCGTCCATGAGTATCTGATATATGGAGTATTTTCATTAGAAAAATCTTTTATGAGTGTAACATAAATGAATCACCATCTTGTAAAAGGTCTATTCTCCATTGGTTATTAAAGTATTTGGCAAACTCTTCTGGCGCATCTGTATGAATTGGGATTATCGCTTTGGGAGAAAGCCATGTAAAGAGAGTGCTCAAGTTCTTCATGTCACAATGTCCGCTGGTATGGCGATAAAGGTATTCTTTTCCAAGTGCAGTTGCAAGTTCTTTGTTGTATGAGGGTGATGTTGGGTCGTTTACATATCCGTTCCACATAGAGAGGTAATATTGTTTGGGAGCACCCGGAATTTTGTTTATGAAATGGTAAAATCGCGGATTATTTCTGGCTATTAGTATATATCCTTTTTCCTGAAGGAAAGACATAAGTCTTTCACTAATAAGAAACTCTTTTGGATTCTTCTTGTTATACATCAAGACTACAGGTTCATACTTCCCATACTTATAAAGACTTGACTTTGCCCAAATATGGGAGGAGTTGACCACAACGTCCATTATCCGTTTTTGATGAGAGTCAATAATAAAGGGAATGCCCATCCGTAATGCAGCATGGTAAATTGAGAATAAGCGGTCTATGTTGGTGGAGGAGAGATAAACAATGTTGTATTTATATCGTTGAAATTCTTTTTCTAGCTGCTTTTGCAAATCATGCTCAGATTGTGATGTGGCATCGGGACGCTTTACATTTGTGCCCTCGCAAATCACGTAATCCACTTTCCTTATGTATTTATCAATCACTTCACGCAATCTTCCGCTACGAAATCCGTGTGTACGGAAGTCACCTGTATGAAATACGGTCGCATCTTCTGTTTCAATCTTGAATGCGCAAGCGTCAAAAGCCGAATGGTCAATGATTATCGGCATCACCTTGAATGGTCCAAACGCAAAAGACACCCCTGCTTCAAATAGAGTCACTTTTTCAAGGCGTTCAAACAAACGTGCTTGTATCCCATCAACGCCTTTCAGGTGATTTGATGTTATTTTCTGAATCTCAAGACCTAATTTCCCCATAAAGACGGGAACAGTATCTGGCAACAGATGAATGTTGCCGATATGGTCGCCATGATAATGCGTAATGAGCATAGCACTCTTTGACAGGTTGCCTTTAGTCAAACCATTAATATCAAGTGGTTCGGATGCAACACTTCCCGGCAACTGCTCACCGAAATCAACACACAGTCGCCATCCGTTATGCTCATACTCAGTGACTGAGCCTCCAATCTGATTTGTTCCGCGATGAATGATTAGTTTCATAGGACACAGTCGTATAATGTATCTTGTAAAATGTCGTCAATATTAAAGTCTGTTGGACTTTGCACTTTCTTGAATAGGAACTTAATATCAAATGAAGGATTGTTTTCAACATCAATCCCCGTTTCTTTCATGGCATTTTTCTTAGATACGCATGTCGAGTTTTCCTCAACCCACTTCTTGCGCAAGTCATTGAAAAGATACCGTCCCATTGTCTCTTTGGGATTATGTGTGCTCTTGTTATCCCATAGCGTTATTACATAAAATTCTATCTTTCCGGAAAAATTATAAGACGTTTTTAAAAGTCTTTCGGGAACATTTACACCAATCTGATGCAGGTTATGAAGTTGGCATACAATTTCCGAACAGAGATTTTCCAAACATTCCGTTTTTTGGGAAAATCTCTTGAAATCCATAATATGTTTCACGATGCCTGCTGTTCCCGCTATTGCAGACGAGTTATACTTTAGTTCTATTACCGCTATTCGGTGTGGGGCTTTCTTTGATACGGCAATAATATCAAACCGGCCTTTAAATTTCTGGCACGTAAATTCCTGAACCTTTTCTGATTGGCGATATTCGATATCTGTACAAAACCATTCGGAATCAGGATTGGAATTATTATTGGATACAAGGGTATGCTGGGCATTCTTCTCCGGAGTACTACGACTTAAACTGTTTGCTTTTATATCTCTGATTTTCGTACATAATACCCCTGCCTTATACTGATGTTCTTTACCGGTATGCTTTCCTGACACATAGAAATCATTAACATCGCACACCAATTCTCCCTCTCTGTTACAGTGTACCATTGCAACTTTGTCTGCAAGGTGATAAATACCGATGGCATTGTTGCGAATACATGCCAGCAAGACCTTGTCTTCTTTAACGAGAGTACACAAAGATGATTCTTTGAACTTTTTTGCCAGCTTTTCATTTATACCTCGCAGATATGGTTTTTTGCTTTCTTTTACTATTTCCATAGTATTTTATTTTCTCTAACTTTATCATTCAGTTCTTTGAGAGTGTTTATCAACTCTTCAAATGATACCGACTCACCATAAATCATGTGCAACCGCATATTCTCATAGTCGGATTTCCACTGTTCAATAACAGAAGCAGGTGGAACTATATTGAGTGTTGCAGGATAGAGGGTGTCATAGTCGAAACTACGCAAACCAATGAATGTGCGACGATGTTCTACTACTTGACGGTAAAGCACTGAATCATTGATAGCACGCCCGGCTATTGGAGTTTTCAACATCTGCCCTATATCGTACATATGCCGTGACATACGCTCTATTCTGATTAAATCCCTTGGTTTGGCAAACTCCTCATGAAGCAGGAATATCTTTTCAAGAAAAGTTCGTTCGGGAAGCACGGCACGCACCATGAATTTCGGTTCTGCAAAAGGAGCTTTCGGATATATCTGGTCTATCATTGAATCAAGCGCAATCTCACTTACAGGCTCACTCATTGACCTGCCACTTACTTCTACCTTTACCTTTGGCAAAATATATTGATTGCCGTCCATTCCATTTATGGAAAAGGACAATACTGAATCGTAGTTGATGTTTATGATTTCCGGGTCGGTGGTGGTAACAGGAGTTATATCCACATCCACCTTGAACTTTTCTTTTGATATGTAGGTATATAGTAAATGCCTTTTGCAAAGCGACACAATTTTCCATTGCGGCACAAGCGGCTTAATCCCGATCGTACTGCATCGGGTGTACCACACGTTGTGAAGTCGTCAGGGATAAATATTGTCCCTTCCTTTGCCTGTTCCACAATGTCGTGCATCGCTTTATAAGAACTATTAGCACCCATGATCTTGATTTTGCCACAAAATTATCATTTTTTTGTGGCATCTCATAATCCCATATGGAATTTATTTACTCTATCTCACGGTTCTCCCGACTTCCTTCGCCATTTTTAATTCTTTTGCCGCCACGACCGACGATTTTTCCGTATCGGCATAGCCCCGGCAACATTTTTTTCTATATTTGCGTCATGTGCGAATATAGGAGACGGCTCGGCAGAATCAATTCGTGAAACTTTGTTTCCCGCTTGCTTCCGCTCTCGCCTTTTGCTATATTTGTACCCGATTGATTATTCCGAGGAGTCGGAATACCGGTCACTATTTTTTTAAGGTGTTATTGATTTTATCTTCCGTTCTTAAACTTGGCGGTTTACATGCGATGAAGATGATAGGCAATAGCACCTGCATTGGTTGCTTATACCCTGCCGGACGGCAGATTATATAGCAGATCGGTGTGGGGCTATGCTTTATCTATCGCAGTGGTACGCCAAGACCTAAGAACAAGATAAAGCCAATCGATCCTCACACCTTTTTTATGTTCGATTGTAAATGTTCCACCGGGGATCGAGGAGCAGGGAAACAAGCTTTCTTCTTAGATATTCACCATTAAACATTACATATCATGAAACATTTCATTTCCTATTTCTGCACTTTGGCAATCGCATTGTCAATGGCATTGCAGGCTTCGGCTTCCGAACCCTATTTCGATTCAGACGGAATACGTTATGCAATCCTTTCGATGGACGACAGAACTGTGGCTATCACCGCCTATACCGGTGACAGCGAAGCCTTATCGATTCCTCAACAAGTTACTTACGAAGGGACAATATATACCGTCACAACGATCGGAGAGCGGGCTTTCTCCGGTTGCTGGAGACTGACTTCCGTAACCATACCCAATTCCGTGACAACGATCGGAGATTATGCCTTCTCCGGATGCTGGAACCTGACATCCGTAACCATACCCAATTCCGTGACAACGATCGGATACGCCCCCTTCTCCGGATGTTCGCTTCTTACCGACATCATCGTAGACCCAGAGAATCCTTCATACTGTTCTATCGACGGAATTCTATACGACAAAGAGGTATCGGTCCTGATAAATTGCCCGGGGAAGAAAGAGGGCGAACCGACCATACCCAATTCCGTGACAACAATCGGAGAATGGGCTTTCGCCGGTTGCAGTAGCCTGACATCCGTAACCATACCCAATTCCGTGACAACGATC
>ERZ780177.4238-NODE-4238-length-10076-cov-4.163656_pt1 | contig 10076 bp, 8 predicted proteins | sample MGYA00510973_ERZ780177 | MGnify/ENA primary metagenome ERZ780177 (study PRJEB29588, sample SAMEA2144396) | human gut metagenome | biome: human gut; feature: human-associated habitat; material: faeces | place: Denmark | collected 2008/2010 ...
TTCTGACACATCTGCCGGAGTAAAGAACTCTCCACCAGATTTTCCGGCATTCGATGCGTACATGGTCATAAGGTACTCATAAGCATCACCAAAGGCATCAATGGAATGGTCTTTCACATCTCCCAGATTCATTTCACCTACGCCATTCAGCAGTTTCACAAGTTTTTCATTGCGCTTTGCAACTGTAGACCCCAGTTTATTGCTGTTTACATCATAGTCATCGAACAATCCGGCAAAGTCACTCTCAGCCTCACTGCCCTTTGCTGATTCCTCGATATGACGAAACACACACTCCAGCGTCTCATTCAGATTTTCATCATTTGCGGCATTGGTTCGGACATTACAGAAAAGTTCACTCGGAAGTATAAAAAATCCTTTTTCCTCTACCAATCCCTCTCTTGCCTCTTCCGCATCCTCATCCGGCATTTTTGCATAATCAAAATCAGTATTTCCTGCATCAATCTCACCGCTGTTTATGTAATTGCACAGATTTTCGGAAATGTAGCGATAGAACATCGTGCCAAGAACATAATTTTTGAAGTCCCAACCATCGACTGCTCCACGCAGTTCATCTGCAATCGCCCATATTGCACGTTGCAGTTCATCACGTTCCTGTTCTTTTTTGGTATCAACCATTCTCTTTTCCTCCGTTATTCTCTGGTACAAATTCCAGAATATCGTCAACGCCACAGTTCAGGACATGACATATACTCTCTACGCTTTCGAGGGAAATATACCTATTACGTTTCAGCCGTGTGATGATATTTGCGGAGAAGCCAGCCTCCTGCTGCAACTGTGCATTTGTCATATTTTTTTCTATCAGTAAATGGAATAATTTTTTGTAACTGACTGCCATGTCATCCTCCATCATTTTTCCAACAGATTTAAGAAAAGTTTATCACGAAAACGTGATTTTTTCAATCTGTACAATCATCCCATCCATCCTTATACAATCATCCCATCCATCCTTATCTCTAGATAAGATAGATATTATTCATATCCGTCTTAATACCCTCAGTATCATTACCTTGTCCTTTTGACACTTCCATAACCGAAAAAAAGACATCCCATGCCCCGTAAAACTAACAGGTCTGGAATGTCCTTTTTCCTCTAATTAACTGTATTTTTAACAATGAGAAGTCAACTTTCACTCTCCGGCTGTCGGTCATTCAATTAGACAAAAGGCATACCGTCTCCACATGTGTTGTGTGCCCGAACTGATCCACCGGTCTTACCTTCCGCAGCTCATAGCCACCCTCGCACAGAATCTTTAGATCCCTCGCGAGCGTTGCCGGGTCGCAGCTGACATACACAATCCGTTCCGGCTTCATGCGAATCATCGTCTCCAGGCACTTCTCATCGCATCCCTTCCGGGGTGGATCGACAACGATCACATCCGGATGAAGCATGTCTGTCTCCGTCTCCCTGCTCTTCTTTTCGTAGAACTCCGGCAGAACCTCCTCCGCTTTTCCCACAAAAAAAGTCGCATTGGTAATCCCATTTAACGCTGCGTTGCTCTTTGCATCTTCAATCGCCTGTGGCACGATCTCCACGCCATAGACCTTCCCTGCCTTCTGTGCCAGAAACAGCGAGATCGTCCCGATTCCACAGTATAGATCCCAGACTGTCTCCCTACCAGTCAGACCCGCGTAGGAAAGTGCCAGACTGTACAACTTCTCCGTCTGTACCGGGTTTACCTGGTAAAAAGACTGCGGGGAAATGTGATAGGCGATCGCCGTATCTGTCAGCGCAAAGTCATGGTCACAGTCGCGCAGATGAATCTGATCCGTAATAAAATCAGCTCCCCAGATGGTCCGTGTCTCTTCCCCCAGAATCACATTCGTATTCTTCCGGTTGATGTTCACGGAAATGCTGGTCATGCCATCCAGTTTACATAAAGCATTCACCAGCTTCTCTTTCTGTGGAAGTGTCTCTCCATTGATGACCAGACAGACCATCAGCTCTTTTGAGGTGAAGCCATAGCGGATCAGCACATGGCGCACCAGCCCCCGCCCTGTCGTCTCATCATACGGACGGACCCCATTCTCACGCATATAGGAAAGCACCACTCCAAGAATCTGCTCATTCTGCGTAACGCCCAGCTTACAATCCTCTACCGGGATAATGTTGTGCGTGCGCGCCGCGTAAAATCCCGCCACCGGCATCCCGTCCCTGTCCGCGCCGATCGGGAACTGTGCCTTATTGCGATAGCGGTATGGCTGCTCCATCCCCACAATCTCCTCCATCACGGAATCAATGAGTTCCGGCGCAAATCCTCCGATGCGGATCAGATTGCCGCGCACCTTTTTCTGCTTATAGCAAAGCTGCTGCCTATAGTCCATCGCCTGGATCTGGCAGCCGCCACAGCGCGCATATAGCGGACACTCCGGCTGCACACGGTACGGCGACGGTTCTAAAATCTCCTGCACCCTGGCATAGCCGTAGTTCTTCTTGAGCTTCGTGATGCCGGCACGGATCGTATCCCCGATCACAGCATCTTTCACGAAAAAGGTCATCCCCTCGTATTTTCCGATGCCCTCTCCGTCAACGCCCATATCTTCGATCTTTAACTCAATACTGTCGTTTTTCTTCATATCCTGTGATATACCTATGACTCTCTTCCTGATCTGCGGATATTGCTCTCCAGCAGGCGGTTATATCCCTGCCACTCCAGATTGTTCTCCGGAACACTTGCAAAAATCTCCCGTATTGTCTCCATCTTGGCGTCAATATTGTCCGCAAAACTGAGTGCCAGTGCTTCCGCAAGTGCCGGTTTCTTCGGCGAACCGTATTCCAGTTCTCCATGATGAGCTAAAATGCAGTGCTTCAACTCATTGGCGGTTCCCTTCGGGAATCCCGGAATCGTGCGGATCCGCTCTCCGCCCATCTCGGCACCGATCATGATATGTCCTAAAAGCTGTCCCTCATCCGTGTAATCGTTCTCCGGGAACGTCGAGAGTTCCTCCAGCTTTCCGATATCATGGAAAATTGCCGCAGACACGATCAAATCGCGGTTTAAGATCGGATAAGTTTCCGCAAAATAATCACAGTTCTTCGTCACAGAAAGCGTATGCTCCAGCAGTCCGCCCACAAATCCGTGATGCACGCTCTTTGCTGCGGAATGGAACTTGAACCGTTTTTCAAAATCCTTATCCTCGACAAAAAAGCTCTCCAGAAGCTTTCTTAAATACGGGTGCTTCACGGAAGCAATCAGTCCGAGAAGCTCTGTATACATCCCGTCGATGTCCTTTTTGGATACCGGCAGATAATCTTTCGGATCATATTCCCCTTCCTGCACCTTGCGCACACGCTTTACGTTGAGCTGGAGATTTCCCTGAAAACTTGTGATGTCTCCCATGACTGCGATGTAGTCTAACGAATCAAACTCATCGATTCCAACCGAGCCCGGCTCCCAGATCTTGGCATCCAGTGTACCGGTCTTATCCTGCAGGATCAGATTATCATAAGGCTTTCCCGCCTTTGTCAGCGCTGACTGCTTTACCTTGCACAAATAGATTTCGTTGATTCTCTCGCCCTCACGCAGGCTCTCAATATACTTCATTTCTGACCTCATTTCCATAATATGGCGGTGCCGCAAGGCACCGCCTTCTGTTACTATCCTCTACTTTAACACTCCGACCTGTACCGTGCAGGTGATCTCCTCATACTTTTCAGCGCCCTGCCGCTGTACAACGATCTCCACCTCGTCGCCCGGTTCCAATGCCAGAAGCTTGCTCTCATAACTGTCCACCGTGTAGACAGCCTCTCCGCCCATCTCTGTAATGACATCACCGCTCTGCAGCCCCGCCGCCAGTGCCGGTGAATCCATCTTGACATCCTTGATATATGCGCCCTTTGGAATATCGTATTCCTTGGCGGTTGCCGCTGATACCGTCGTCAACTCCAGACCAATATACGGAATATCCTGATTGTTGGACAGTTTTTCGATCAGCTGCTTTAACTCGGAGATCGAAATCGCTGTCAGTGTCGTCTGATCCTCCTCATTTCCATAATCCTGCATGACCAGACCAATCACTTCGCCGTTCACGTTGATGATGACGCCGCTGCCGCTGCTGCTGCCGCAATAGCAGTAACAGTAAAGAAAAAGAAGAAGTAATATGGATACATCAAGAAATATGACCGAGGGCAGCGAAGCTGGGCACATCGTAAGATTTGCCCTGCCCCTGCTGGGCGGCAATCTGCTCCAACAGACCTATAACATCGTTGACACGGTAATAGTGGGAACCTTTTTGGGAGACAGCGCACTGGCGGCAGTGGGCGCAACAGGCTCAATAACATACCTTTTCTACACCCTATGCATTGGTCTTTCCATAGGCGCAGGCGTAATAATCGCACAGCTTTTCGGCATGGGCGACCATAAGCGCATGAAAAGCGCCATTTTCAGCTCGGCAGTGGTAACTGCCATATTCGGCATAGCGGTAAGCATAATTTCCGTGCTGCTGGCAGAGCCTGTGCTGAGGCTGCTGAACGTCCCCGATGAGCTTATTGGCACATCTGCACTTTATATGCGCATAGCCTGCGGCGGAACGGTTGCCGTAGCGGCATATAACTGGATAAATGCGGTAATGCGTGCCCTGGGCGACTCAAAGACGCCGCTGATATTTTTGGGTGCGGCAAGCATACTCAATGTCCTGCTGGATCTGTTTTTCGTGTTAGTCCTGAAGCTTGGCGCAGGCGGAGCGGCATTTGCCACAGTGCTTGCACAGGGACTTTCGGCAGTGGTGTGCATAATATTCTGCTTCAAATGCAACAGCAGCCTGCACCTTTCCCATGAGGATATGCGTGCGGATAAAAAGATGATGTTGCAGTGCATAAAAGCGGGTCTGCCCATAGCTGCCCAGAACGGACTTATATCCGTTTCCATGGTGGCGCTTCAGAGAGTAACAAACGGCTTCGGCGAGACCGTCATGGCGGCATATACCGTTTCCATGAGAATAGAACAGTTCGTCCAGCAGCCCTTTTCATCGCTGAACGCCGCCGTTTCCACCTTTACAGGACAGAACATCGGCGCAGGCAAGGAGGACAGAGCAAGGAACGGACTTAAAGCGGCAGTGAAGATATCGACCGTATTCGCCTTTGCGGTGCTGGTGATATTCATACTGTTCGGAAGAAATATCACAGGCTTTTTCGTAAAGGGCACGGACGTTATCAGCATTGCATCAAAAGCAATAGTGATGACCGCCGGCTTCTACTGGGCGCTGGGAATAATACATACCGTCCGAGGCTTTCTGAACGGTGCAGGCGACACAGGCTATGCACTTGTGAACGGCACAGCGGAAGTCATCTGCCGAATAGGACTGTCACTGGTGCTGACGGCTATCCCCGTGATAGGTCACTGGGGAATATGGCTCACCACCTGCTGTACATGGTTTGTCACAGCGGCAGTAAGTCTGCTCAGATATAAGGGCGGAAAGTGGAAGAGCAAATCATTGGTAAGATCATAAACAAATATAAACCAAAATTGGAAAGAAGTCCGGAGTTATGTACCTCCACGTTTTTTGGCACTGTCAAAGGAATAATTGCCGTAAAGGGTCAGGTCGGTAACGGTCATATTTCCGGTGTACCACACGCCTGCCCGTGCCATCTCGAACCATGTGCAATTTTTCACGGTGATTCGCCGTCATCAAATATAGTATCGGTTATGCGCGGGTCATGTCCCTGAAACAATGCCCGCTCTCCCGTAAGAAATTCCTGTTTTATCTCTTTCATATTATCTGCCTTTCGGTTTTGCATAAAGCCACATAGATATTTTTGTGGATTACTGTAGTATAATTATATTATAGCTCAGATTTATAAATATAACAAACAACTTTTTTAACAATGCAGAAGCCATACTGCACAAAAAGATATCCCGCATCACGAAAAAAGCTATTTACTTTTGCTATAAAAAGATGTATAATTACCATATAATAAACTATAGGAGCGCTGATAATGAAAATAAAAAGAATACCTGCCATAATTCTTGCAGCAGCAATGCTGGGCACAATGCCAATAGTTCCCCCTAAGACCGGGCTCAGCCTTTCCACAGTGGCTTATGCCGCTGAAAAGCTTAATGCCCCCAAGGACTTTACAGCCGCAGTGAACGGTACGGCTGCCGTGCTGTCGTGGTCGGCTGTAAAGGGCGCAGACGCATACCGCATCTATCAGTATGACAAGAGCGCAAAGAAGTTCGTGAACCTTAAAACCGTCACCTCCACCAAGACCTCGGTAAAAGGTCTGGCTGAGGGCAAGAACTATTTCAAGGTCGCAGCTCTTACAAAGTCGGGCAGCAAGTACATCACGGGAAATATCTCCGAAAAGATAACCGTAACCGTTGCCTCCGCCGCTGAGAGCAGCGCAAAAACATCAGGCAAAAATTCCGCTGCGGTGGCTCTGGCAAAGAAAATGGGCGACGGCTGTAATTTAGGCAACACCATGGAATCCGTTGCAACATGGCTGGGCGCAGATGCAACCCCCAAGGACTACGAAAAGGCATGGGGCCAGCCCGAGACCACTGCTGCCATGATAAAGTCCCTGAAAGCCGGCGGATTTGAGTCTGTCCGTGTCCCCGTGGCATGGTCAAACATGATGTCAAAGGACGGCAAATACACCATCTCCCCCGAGTATTTCGACCGAATCGACGAGATCGTGGGCTATATCCTTGACAATGATATGTACTGCATCATCAACATTCACTGGGACGGCGGCTGGTGGGAGGACTTCGGCTCCTCCGATGAAAAGGTCGCTCAGGCAGCCATGGACAAATACACCGCCATGTGGAAGCAGATCGCAAAGCATTACAAGTCCTACTCCGACAAGCTGATATTCGAGTCCGCAAACGAGGAGCTTGGCAGCAAGACAAAGGGCAGCTCCAGCATGAACGAGAGCTACGAAAGAGTAAACGGCATCAACCAGAAATTCGTTGACATAGTAAGAAGCACAGGCGGCAAAAACAAGTCCAGATTCCTGCTCATCGCAGGCTACGATACCGACATTTCCAAGACCGCAGACAACAGGTTCAAAATGCCCGACGACACCGCAAAGGATCGTCTGCTGGTATCGGTACATTACTATTCGCCCTCCACATTCTGCATTGCCGACAAGAAGAGCAACTCATGGGGCTACAGCGACAGCTGGGGCACCGAGGACGACTACAATACAATGCGCAGGGATTTTGAAAAAATGAGGAAATTCACCGACGCAGGCTACGGCGTTATCATCGGCGAATACGGTGTCTGCCACAACACAGACGGCGGAAAACACGTTATGAAAAAGGGCACCGACAAGTTCTTACGGTCTGTTAAGGATCTTTCAAGCGAAATGGGCTACTGCGCAATGATCTGGGACTGCAGTGACTGGTTCAACAGAAAGACACAAAGCTACAACTACGATTTCCTTAAGGATATTTACGACTAAAAGATGATATGACACCGCCCCGCTGTATTGATATGCCCAAAAGTTAAGCGGCTTTTGGGATATATCAGATACGGCGGGGCGGTTTTATACTGATCTTTATCGTTCTATAGACACAAGGCGTACACCCTGCCATTTCGGTATGATGTACGCCTTGTTTTGGTTTATGTGGAATTATTCTGCATCTGTATTGACCGTTACAATATCCGATTTTGTCATAGTAGTCCACTTTCCGTCAACATAAGCACGGACGATGTACTGATACTCGGTATCGGGAGTGAGCTTGTTTATCCTTACTGCAAGCTTCTCGGTTTCGCAAAGCTTTACAGCCTTTCCGTCCACATACTTGCAGATCGCATACTTTTCAGCATTGGGAACTGCCTGCCAGGTAAGCTTTATGCTGTTTTCGGTCGATGCTGCCTTTGCGATCGGCTTGTAGTAAACCTTAACCGTTATCTTGTACGAATAAGTCATAGGCGAGAGCTTTCTGCCGATAGAGTATCTTACAAGGAATTTGTAGGTCTCACCGTTTTTCAGACCTTTAAGCGTTACCGATGTATCCGTGGTGGTCTTGACCTTGACATACTTGCCGTCCTTATACTGATATACATAGTATTTGTCGGCATTTTCTATCTTGTCCCAGTTTAGCGTTACCATACTTCCGTCCGCTTCTGCATTGACAGTCAGCTCTTCGGTGAATACACTGGGTGTTAAAAATACGGGATATGTGGGGTAAGTCGGATATGCAGGATAGCTTGGATATGTGGGATAGTAATCATATCCCGTTGCAGGAATGGTTTCTGTTCTGAAAGCATATCCGCATATGTAGCAGGAATATACTCTTACGCCCGCTGTGGTTGCAGTAGGCGGAACGGTAATTACTCCGCCGTTGGAGATGTGCTGTGAAATATCAGTCTTTTCTCCGCAGGAGCATTCGTGCCAATGGTTTGTGCTGTCATATTTCCAAGCTGTACCGTAGCTGTGGGTATGTTCGGAATTAAGTGCAGGAACGGTTTCCGTTCTGATAACATATCCGCATACGGTGCAGGAATATACTCTTATGCCCTCTGTGGTTTCTGTAGGCTGAACGGTCACTGTACCGCTGTCCTCTGTATGTGCTTCAAAATCCACCTTTTCGGTACAGCCCGAGCAGGTGTGCCAATGTCCTGTTTCGTCCTTGGAATAATCCACGGAAAGGCTGTGAGTGTGGCTGAGCTTTGGAACAGTTTCCGTCTTTGTATGATGGCATACGGAGCAAGTGTAGGTCTTTACGCCCTCTGTGGTTTCTGTTGCAGGAGTGGTTATCACTCCGTTATCATAGCTATGAGGAGTAACATCTGCTTTATCACTGCACACGGAGCAAACGTGATAGTGATCATCGTCATTATCGCTTTCCCAGTCCGTTCCGTAAGTGTGGTGAGCTGCAATTTTCAGACTTTCAAGAGTAACTTCTGTTGCCGCCTGATCGTCTGCGAAAAGCTTTCCGCATTCGCACTCATAATGTGCCTTAACGCCGTCTGCGGTGCAGGTCTCGGGAACCTCTGCAATAAATGTAAGGTGGTTTGCGTGAATATGTCCGAGCGCAGGAGCTAACTCATATCCGCATACGTCACAGGTCTGAGGTGTTGTTTCTGTTGCATCGGCTCCGGGAGTGTGGACAGCATAACCGTCTTTCTGATTATTTTCGGTAATGGGACAATTTGCGTTAGTGCAGTCATGCCAGTGTCCTGTTCCATCAGAACTCCAATCGCTTGACCAGTTGTGGTTTGTGGCGGAGACAGTCACATCGGCAAGTGTGGTTGGATTTAAACCTGCGTCATCAGAGAATATATTTCTGCATTCCGTGCAAGTCCAATATGCTCTGTTTCCGTTATCGGTGCAGGTGGGAACCTTTTCATCTGTCTTAACGAGCGAATGCCTTGCAGGATCATTGGGATCAGAAATATTTGTTATTTCAGCAGTCCCGTTAGGATCGGAGAACTTCTTTCCGCATACGGAACAGTCCCAATATTCTACGGTTCCGTCTGCTGTACAGGTATGAGGCACTGCATTGTGATGGGAAAGGTCGTGGTCACCATAATAATCTTGTCCGCAAATACCGCAAGTTGCCTTTTTTATACAAGTAGGTGTGGTGTTGGTTACACAAGTATGATTACCGACTTTGTGCCGATGATCCTCATCAACGGCTATTACCGTTTTGCCGTCGATTGTTAGAGGAATATCAACCGTATTCCCTGAGGAAAGACTAATGTCTGTTATTGTGACATTATTGCTGCTATCAACGGTATAGGTTATCTTTGCGGCTGTTGAGTAAAAAGCATCTATTCCAATGGTTATTCCGCCCGGAATATAAATTATAAGATTGAAACAACACCAAAAAGCATTATATTCAATGGAAGTAACGCTACTCGGGACAATTACGCTTGTAAGTCCGGAACACTCCCTAAAAGCCATTTCTCCGATGGAAGTAACCCCGCTCGGGATAGTTACGCTTGTAAGTTTTGAATTGCAATAAAAAGCATATTGTTCAATGACAGTAACCCCGTCCGGGATAGTGTAACTGCTGTCGTTTTTCCCGAGTGGATAATATATAAGTGTTGTCTTATCTTGATAGATTTACAATATAAGTGCAACACATGGAAAAAATAATGACACATAAAGCA
>ERZ780177.4240-NODE-4240-length-10070-cov-2.941588_pt1 | contig 10070 bp, 6 predicted proteins | sample MGYA00510973_ERZ780177 | MGnify/ENA primary metagenome ERZ780177 (study PRJEB29588, sample SAMEA2144396) | human gut metagenome | biome: human gut; feature: human-associated habitat; material: faeces | place: Denmark | collected 2008/2010 ...
TATCTACGATTTGCAGCTGCTGGATGCCGCCGCCGTTGAACTTGCAGATGCCGATGGCGGCCGACAGCAGCAGGTTGTTGTAGACCAGCCGGTCGTCGACCCAGACCTTGACGCCCGTGGACTTGTAGCGGAAGAAATTCTTCACCAGACACCACGTATAGCGCCAGCGGCTCCGGTGACCCTTCTTTTGCAGGTGCGAGAGCTTGCGCACGACATGCGCGTCGAACCCCGCCCCGGCGACGTTGGCCATGTAGCGGCTCTGGCGGTAGTGCGCCTCCTCGTAGGAGACCACCCCGACGTCCTGCAGGAAGGAATAACCCTCGCTGATGGCCTTCACGGCGTCCTGATAGCGGTTCGAGATGCCGAACGTGCGGACCCAGTCGTTGCCCGTGCCCACGGCCACCACGGCCACGAGCACCTCGTCGGGACACACCTCCTGCTGGATGAACAGCCCGTTCACCACCTCGTGCAGCGTCCCGTCGCCGCCCACGACGATGATCCGGCGGTAGCCTTCGCGCACGGCCGTGACGGTGAGTTCCGTGGCGTGGAACTTGTGCTCCGTGAAGACCGGTTCGCAGAGGATGTGGGCATCGCGCAGGTGTTTCGAAATCTGTGGAAAATGGTCGAGCCCGCGACCGCTTCCGGCCACGGGATTGACGATGACGAACCATTTTCCGGAATCGGCCGCCACGCTGCGATTATTTTTCGGGAACGTTGCGCAGCGTGTCGACCAGGAAGTCGTAGAACTTCCCGACCGAGGCGATCTCCACCTTCTCGTCGGGCGAGTGGGGGTAGCAGATCGTCGGGCCGAACGAAATCATGTCCAGCCCGGGATAGGCGCTGCCGATGATGCCGCACTCCAGCCCGGCGTGAATGGCCGTCACGGCGGGCTTCTTCCCGTACAGCGCCTCGTAGGAGGCGGTCATGGCCTTCAGGATCGGCGACTCCATGTCGGGGTTCCAGCCGTTGTAGGCGCCCGTGAGTTCCGTTTTGGCCCCGGCCAGCGTGAAGAGGGCGGCGATGGACTCGCCCAGCGCCTCCTTCTCGGTGTTGACCGAGCTGCGCAGCAGGCATTGGAGTTTCACCGTCCTGCCGTCCGACACCACGCGTGCGAGGTTCGTCGAGGTCTGCACCAGCCCGGGCATGGCCACCGACATCCGCTGCACCCCGTCGGGGCAGGCCGCAACGGCCTTGATCAGATTTCCGGCAACCTCCTTCGGCAGCATTTCGGCCGGTTTTCCGACCTCCGCGATCTTGACCGACACCGCGTCCTCGATGCCGGCGTACTCGGCTCTTACGGTCTCCTCGTAGGCTTTCACCGCGGCGGCGAACTCGTCGTAGTCCCTGGTTTCGACCAGCACCACGGCCTCGGCCTCGCGCGGGATGGCGTTGCGGAGTCCGCCGCCGTCCACCGACGCCAGCAGCACGTCGCACGGCGCGGCATTCAAAAAGCGGAACAGCACCTTGTTGGCGTTGGCGCGCTGGCAGACGATCTGGATGCCCGAGTGACCGCCCTTGAGCCCCTTGACGCTGATCTTCGCAGCGGTATAACCGCCCGCGGGCGTCGGCTCGGCCTTGTAGCCGAAGGTCATATTGGCGTCGAGCCCCCCGGCGCAGCCCACGTAGAGTTCGCCCTCCTCCTCGGAATCGAGGTTCAGCAGGATGTCGCCGTGCAGCAGCCCCTTTTCCAGACCGTTCGCACCGTCCATGCCGGTCTCCTCGGTGGCCGTGAACAGGGCCTCCAGCGGCCCGTGCTTCAGCGTCCGGTCCTCCAGCACCGCGAGGATCGCCGCCACGCCGATACCGTTGTCGGCGCCCAGCGTCGTGCCGTCGGCCGTCACCCAGCCGCCGTCGATGTAGGCGTCGATGGGGTCCTTGGTGAAATCGAACTCCTTGTCGTTGTTCTTCTGCGGAACCATGTCGAGGTGGGCTTGCAGGATCACGCCCTTGCGGTCCTCCATCCCCTTCGAGGCGGGTTTGCGGACATAGACGTTGTGCGCCGCGTCCTCCTTCGATTCGAGGCCCTGCGCGCGGGCGAAATCGAGAATATAGCGGCGGATCTTCTCCTCGTGCGACGAGGGGCGCGGGATGCGGACGATCTCCGCGAAATGTTTCCAGACAAGCGCCGGTTTCAGCGCGACCAAATTACGGTCCATAATATTGAAGTTTAAGTGTTATATATCCATATCGTTCAAATCTCTCTCTTTCTCCGTCTCTTCCGTTCCGGCGGCCGCTGTCGCAGCCGGTCAGCGGCCCCCGGGAAGGGACAGGTCCGCCGCTCCGGGCCGGTGGCGGTCAACGGTCTCCGGTCCCGTCCTTTTCGACACTCCTGTCGAACGCCTCGACGATGTGTTTCACGAGCGGGTGGCGGACGATGTCGCGTTTGTCGAACTCCACGATGCCGATGCCGTCGACGCCCCGCAGAATCTCCATCGTGCGCACCAGACCGCTGTCCGACTTGCGCGGCAGGTCGATCTGCGTCACGTCGCCCGTGACGATGAACCGCGCATTGCGGCCCATGCGCGTCAGGAACATCTTGATCTGCGACAGGGTGGTGTTCTGCGCCTCGTCCAGAATGACGAAGGCGTTGTCCAGCGTGCGGCCGCGCATGTAGGCCAGCGGGGCGATCTGCACGGTCCCCTCTTCGAGGTGTTTCTGGAGCTTGGCCGGCGGGATCATGTCGTTCAGCGCGTCGTACAGCGGTTGCAGGTAGGGGTCCAGCTTCTCCTTCATGTCGCCGGGCAGGAAACCCAGCTTCTCGCCCGCCTCGACGGCCGGACGCGTGAGGATGATGCGCCGCACCTGCCGCTCCTTCAGCGCGCGGACGGCCAGCGCGATGGCCGTATAGGTCTTGCCCGAGCCGGCAGGCCCCACGGCGAACAGCAGGTCGTTCCTGTCGTAGAGTTTGACGAGCCGCTGCTGGTTGACCGTCCGGGCGCGGACGATCGTGCCGTTGTTGCCGTAGACGATCACGTCCTTGTCGACCGGGGCGTCGTCCTGCGCGATGCCGCCCGCGAAACACTGTTCGATGACCTCGGCCGAGACGTGGCCGTACTTGACATAGTAGGCCGCAAGCCCCTCCATGCGTTTGGAGAAACGCTGCGTGTCGGCCTCCGGGCCGAGGACCTTGAGCGACTGCCCGCGCGCGACGATCTTCAGCGTGGGGTGCAGCGATTTGATCTGTTCGAGGTAGACGTCCTGCGCCCCGTAGAGTTCGCGGGGATCGACGCCTTCGAGCATGATTTCCTTTCCGACAGTTTCCGTCATAGACCGATCAGAATAAATAGCCGAAGCTGAGCGCCACGTTATACGTACGGAGTTTGTCGAGCTGCCGCCCGTCGGGCAGCACCACGTCGTGTTTCGAGCGGAACTGGCCGTTGTAGCGCAGGTCGATCAGCAGGTGGCGCATCAGCACGATGCCCGCACCCACGGTGTACGACACCGAGGGACGCACGCGGCCGAAGTCCAGCAGGTCGCCGCCCGACTTCTGCTTGCAGTCGTTCATCACCGTGAAGACCGGACCGGCGTAGATCCGCACGGGATTGAGCAGCCGCAGCGACGCCAGCACCGGAACGTCGATCGAATTGGACTTGAGGTTGATCTCGCTCCCGCCCTCGGGACGGATACGGAGGCCCTGGCGGACGTAGAGTATCTGCGGCTCGATGGCGAAGGCCCCGAGATTGACGGCCGTCGTGATACCGGCCTGCCAGCCCAGCTTGTTCTTCACGTCGGTTTCACTCATATTGGTCGTGTAGTCGGGGATATTGATACCGCCGACCACGCCCCACTCCACCCGCGCGCGGGGCCGTTGTGCGGCGGCGCCCGCCGCAATGGCTGCAAACAAAAGGGTCAGTACGATTCTGCGAAGCATCATTTTAATTCTTAATTTTTCATTTTCAATTGTATCGACGCCCAGAGCATGTAGGCCACGCACGCGGCGACGAAGAGCATGCCCAGGTGCGGATTGCCCCAGGCACGGACGATCGCACCGCAGACGGGTCCCGAAACCGCCCCGGCCGAGATGGCCATGATCATCAGCCCGGCCACCTCGTTGGCGTTCTCCGGAACGGCCTTGGTGGCCACGGCGTAGAACGTGGCGAAGACGCACGCCATGGCGAAGCCCAGCACTCCCACGGCGGCGTAGATGGCGGCCTCGTTGCGCACGAACAGCAGCGCCGCGCACAACGCCAGCGCCCCGGTCATGTTCCAGGTCAGGTATTTCACGTCGGAGACCTTCACCAGCACCCACGCGCCGATCAATGTACCGACGATGCGGCAGGCGTAGAAGCCCGTGGTGGTGAGGATCGACGAGGGATTGTCGATCAGCCGCACCGACAAGAAGCCAATGCCCACGTCGGCGGCGATAAAGCACGCCACGCCCAGCGTCGAGAGCAGCACGGCACGGTTTTTCAACAGGCGGAAGCAGTCGGCGAGTCCCGCGGAGCGTTCTCTTTGCGCAGGTTCCGGCACCGGAGTCAGTTGCAGCCAGAGACCCCCGACCACCGTAAGGCCCGCATAGATCGGCAGCAGGAGCCGCCACGAACCCGTCGCGGCGACCAGCCCCGTGACGATCGGAGCCAGCAGCAGGAGCGAAGTGTTACGGAATATCTGACCCACGGTGAGGTAGCTGGTCATCCGCTCGCCGGGAACGATGGTCGCCAGCAGAGGGTTGACGGCCACCTGGATCGCCGTGTTGCCGACGCCCAGCAGACCGAAGCCCGCGAAATACCACCCCAGGGCGCAGTCCGCGCCGGCGGCATAGGGCGTCATCAGCCCCGCGACGGTGAAGCCGTAGCCCAGAAGCGCCGTGGCCTTGCGGCCCCAGCGGTTCATCAGCGCCGCGACCGGAGTCGAGAGCACCAGAAACCAGAGGAAAACCATCGTCGGCAGGAAGCTCACGGCGGCCTGCTGTCCGGGCGGGAATTCGGCGGCGATGCGGCCCGTGATCGGGGCCACCATGTCGCAGAAACCCATGATGAAGAAGCCCGCAAGCACGGGTCCGAGCAATCGTTTGTCTACTTTGTCTACGCTCATCCGAGACGAAATTTCGGGTTCCAAATTTTTCAAAGTTACATTTTTTTCCGCAAAAAACGCGTTTCCGGCGGCGATTATTTCACAATTGCCCCTCTCCGCCACGCGGCGGACACGATCCAATAAACAAAAAACGTGCGAGATACGCAGCGGCGGCGGAACCGGCCGCCGTCCCGGCCGCAATGGGACGGCCCGGACCGCCCACCCGCCGCGGAAGCCGCCGCATCCATCGCCGCGGGGATGCCGCACGCACGCGAAAAAGCGGCCAACGAATCGACGGATCAGCCCGCCGCACGAGAAAACGCCGCGCACCGTTTGGACGGGAACGCAGATTTTATTATATTTGGTGTCGTTACGACACTTTATCCGTCGGAAAGCCCCGCCGAACCGCTTCGGATTCGGTTTTGCGCCTCCGGCCTTTACGTAGCCCCGGCTACAAAAAAACAACCTGCGCCCATGCTGCTCTTCGCACACATAAACCTGACGCTGCCGCTCGAAGACCCGATCCTGAAATTCCTGCTGATCCTGGTCATCATCCTCGCGGCTCCGCTCCTGCTGAACAAACTCAAAATCCCCTATCTGCTGGGGCTGATCATCGCAGGCGCGGTGATCGGACCCCACGGCCTCAACCTCGTGCTGCGCGACAGCAGCATCATCCTCTCGGGTACGGCCGGACTTCTGTACATCATGTTCCTCTCGGGACTGGACATGGACATGTCCGATTTCCGCCGCAACAGCTGGCGGAGCCTCATCTTCGGAGGCTACACCTTCTGCGTCCCGCTGGCCTTCGGCATCCTGGCCGGCTATTACATCCTCGGCTTCCCGATCTATTCGTCGATCCTGCTCGCAGGGCTGTTCGCCTCGCAGACGCTCATCGCCTACCCCATCGTCAGCAAACTGGGCATCGCCCGCGACAAGGCCGTCACGATCGCCGTCGGCGGCACGGTCATCACCGACACGCTGGCCCTGCTGCTGCTCACCGTGATCGTCGGCATGGCCACGGGCAACGTCGACGACATGTTCTGGTGGCGGCTCGCAGGCTCCGTCTCGCTCTGCATCGCCATCATCGTCTTCCTCTTCCCGCTGCTGGCCCACTGGTTCTTCAAGCAGGTCAGCGACAACGTCTCGCAATACATTTTCGTACTGGCGATGGTCTTCCTCGGGGCCTACCTCGCCCACATGGCCGGGCTGGAACCGATCATCGGCGCGTTCCTCTCGGGACTCGCGCTCAACCGCCTGATCCCCCGCACCTCGCCGCTGATGAACCGCATCGAGTTCGTCGGCAACGCCATCTTCATCCCCTTCTTCCTGATCGGCGTGGGCATGCTGATCGACTACCGCGCCTTCTTCCGCGACTGGGAGAGCCTCGAAGTGGCGGCCATTATGATCGTGCTGATCACGGCGGCGAAATTCGTCGCCGCATGGTTCACGCAGAAGACCTTCCGACTCTCGCCCGACCAGCGGACCGTCATCTTCGGCTTAAGCTCGGCCCACGTGGCCGCGACGTTGGCCGCCGTGATGGTCGGCTACAACATCATCCTGGGCCACACGCCCGACGGCGAGCCGATCCGCCTCTTGAGCGAGAGCGTGCTCAACGGCACGATCCTGATGATTCTGGCCACCTGCACCGTGTCGACCTTCGCCACGCAGCGCGGCGCCCACAACATCGCCATGCGCAGCGCCCAGGACACCGGAGACAGGCAGCCGCGGCAGGAGGACCACATCCTGATCCCCGTGGCCGACGAACGCACGGCCGACGAACTGGTATGGTTGAGTTCGATGCTCAAGCGCGCCAAGGAGCCGAACGGACTATACGCCCTGCACGCCATCGACAACAAGGTGGAGGACCCGAACGTCGAGAAACGCGCCCAGAAAATCCTCGACGCGGCGGCGACGGCGGCCGCGGCGGGAGACATCTACCTCCAGGAGCTGATGCGTTACGACGTGAACATCTCGAACGCCATCGTCAGCGTCGTCCGCGAACGGAACATCACCGACATCGTGATGGGCATGCACCACGCCTCCCCGGCCGTGCCGGGACTGACGGGCATCCCCGGGGCGTCGGGTCCCGGCATCGGCAAAATGGCCGCCGACGTGCTGGCACAGAGCAACGTCACAACCTTCATCTACAACCCCGTGCAGCCGCTGAACACCATCAAGCGCCACCTGATCGTCGTACCCGAAAAGGCCGAGCAGGAGGCGGGATTCCAGATGTGGCAGCGCCGCATCCGCCGCCCGGCCGAAAACTCGGGGGCCAGAATCATCGTGTTCGCCCCGGAGGCCACGCTGGAATACCTCCGCCCCAAAGGCCGCAAGCACCCGGCCAACATCGACTTCGTGCCCTTCGCGCAATGGGACGACCTGCCGTCGCTCGAACACGACATCCGCGCCGACGACTGCCTCTGGTTCGTGATGAGCCGCCGCGACCGCGTCTCGTACAACCCCGTGATGAGCCGTATCCCGGCCTACCTCGAACATTTCTTCTCCGGATACAGCTCCGTACTGCTCTATCCCGTGCAGGCGGGCGACACCGAAAGTCGCTATATCTGACGGTTCGGAAGTACAAAATACCCGAAAAAGTTTTTCCCTTCGCGGATTTGCGCTATCTTTGCAAGTGATTCATGGTAGCGGCATTCCGGTCAGAATCCCGGTCGCGATGCGACAAGTCCCCGCCAAGGCGGGGATTTAGGGTGGGTCCAATTTGTAAACGCGGCCATAGGCCGCGACTACAGCGGTCGGAGTTGTAAAACGGAGCAAACAGCAGAACAAGAAAAAGATAAGATATGAGCCTTGTAGCAATCGTGGGCCGTCCGAACGTCGGCAAAAGCACCGTGTTCAATGCGCTTACGGGATTGAAACAGCACACGGGGAATTGGGCGGGCAAAACAATAGAACTTTGCAGCGGCAAATGCAAAAAGGAGCCGTGGCAGCTTGTGGATCTTCCCGGCTGCTACTCGCTGAGCCCGCGTTCGCGGGAGGAAGCGGTTGCACGGGATTTTCTTAAAGAGCGGAAACCGAATGCGGCGGCGGTTGTACTTGACGCAACCTGCCTTGAGCGAAGCCTTGCGCTTGCGCTTCAGATTATCGAAATCACGGAGAAGGTCGTCATATGCATAAACCTTATTGATGAAGCACGAAAATGCGGAATACATATTGACGCGGAGCGGCTTGAAATGCGGCTTGGCGTCCCGGTCGTGCTTTGCTCGGCGCGGAGCGGAGAGGGGCTTTGCGAATTGCTTGAGGCCGTGAAACGCGTGATGGCAAACCCGCCCGAAAATGTTTACCGCATTCAATACCCGAAAAGCGTAACGGAGTACCTGCAAAGCAGCGGGAGAATGCCATTCGGCTGTTCGAATAAATCCGATAAAAACGAAGACAGTGAACAGGAAAACCCGCCGCCGGAGGCTGAGGTATCGCTTGAGGATGCGGTTTCAAAGAGCATTCTTGATGCCTGTCGTGAACTTTGCTGCGGAGTTGTGACGGTTGTGCCGCCGGAAAGCTGCGGGAGAGAGCGCCCGGGTCGAAAAAAATGCGCGGGCTGCATGAAATGCGGCTGCAAAGCCTGCAAACACTGCGGCGAATGCGGCGAGGTCGGCGATGTACGGCGGATGACACGGCGCATAGATAAAATACTGACGGGAAAATTTACCGCATTGCCGTTGATGCTGCTGATGCTTTTCGGCGTGTTTTATCTCACGATACGCGGGGCAAACTACCCTTCCGAACTGTTGTCGCGCGGGTTGTTTGCGCTTGAAGCTCTGCTGCGGAAGCTGTTCGACGCAATTCGAATGCCGAATATGATAACGGACGCGCTGCTTTCGGGCATGTATCGCACAACGGCATGGGTCGTGGCGGGCATGCTGCCGCCGATGGCGGTTTTTTTTCCGCTTTTCACGCTGTTGGAGGACCTCGGAGTGCTTCCGCGGATTGCGTTTAACCTTGATAAGGGGTTTGCGCGCTGCAATGCCTGCGGCAAACAGGCTTTGACAATGTGCATGGGCTTCGGCTGCAACGCGGCTGGCGTGAGCGGCTGCCGGATTATCGACTCCGAGCGCGAAAAGCGCATCGGTATGCTTACCAATGCGCTGGTTCCGTGCAACGGGCGGTTTCCGACGCTGCTTACGCTTAGTGCGCTCTTCTTTGGAGGCACTGCCTGTTCGGCAGCGCTGGTTCTGACCGGGTGCGTGCTGCTCGGCGCGGCAATGACGATGGCAGCATCATTCGTGCTCGGGAAAACAATCCTGCGCGGTGCGCCGTCTCATTTTACGCTAGAGCTGCCGCCGTTTCGGATGCCAAATGTCGGACGGGTGCTTGTGCGGTCTGTGATGGACCGGAGTCTGTTCGTCCTCGGCAGGGCTGCTGCAGTAGCCGCTCCGGCGGGACTGCTTCTGTGGCTGCTCGGAAACGTGCAGATCGGGGGAGAAACGATTCTGACGTTTGTTGCACGGGCACTTGAGCCGGTGGGCGCGTGGCTCGGAATAGACGGCGCGATTCTTCTGGCGTTTGCCCTGAGCTTTCCGGCGAACGAACTGCTGCTGCCGGTATGGGTGATGATCGTTTCCTCCGGCGCGACGCTCGCGCAGGCGCAGACAGCGGACGTGGGAGGGCTGCTGCTTTCGTCAGGCTGGACGATGAAAACCGCGCTGTGCGTGATGGTCTTTACGCTCTTTCACTTCCCATGCAGCACGACCGTTCTCACCATCCGAAAGGAAACCGGCAGTACCCGCTGGGCACTGCTCGGAATGCTGCTTCCGGCGGCAATCGGTGTGCTGTTCTGCAGGCTTCTGAACCTTCTGCTTTGAGTGCACAAAACCCGTAAAGAAAAAACACGCTGCATGAGACCATGCAGCGTGTTTTGGTATGCAAGACAGATCTTACTTGATCTCGACCTCTGCGCCAGCTTCCTTGAGCTCGGCAGCGAGCTTCTCCGCGTCGTCCTTGGAGATGCCTTCCTTGAGGTTCTTGGGAGCGCCGTCGACGAGCTCCTTCGCTTCCTTCAGACCCAGACCGGTGACAGCACGGACAACCTTGATGACAGC
>ERZ780177.4246-NODE-4246-length-10059-cov-4.959916_pt1 | contig 10059 bp, 10 predicted proteins | sample MGYA00510973_ERZ780177 | MGnify/ENA primary metagenome ERZ780177 (study PRJEB29588, sample SAMEA2144396) | human gut metagenome | biome: human gut; feature: human-associated habitat; material: faeces | place: Denmark | collected 2008/2010 ...
TGACGAGCTTGCCGGTCGTGGTGGTGGCACAGATGTTGTGCTCCGCAAGGATGCCGCAGTAGGCAATGCAGAACTGGACCATCAGTTCCTTCTTGCCGTCGTCGGCCAGCAGCGCAATGTTCATATTTCCTTTCTCCCTCCAAGGCCTCCGGGCTGCCGCCGGGGGCATCCGTTCACTTAAATGCTTTAGATATTAATTATATGCCAGATCTGTAAAAACTTCAACTTATTTCTTCGGCTTTCCTCGAATTTCCGAGCAAAAACACTCACTTGAGCAGGCTGTATTCGCGCTCGGCGGTGGTATTGAGGGTGCCGAGGCTGAAATAGGCGTCCAGCACGTTGCGGGCCATCTTGGAGAGGTTGGCGCCGGACTGGCCGCGCTCGACCACTATGGCGATGGCTATCTCGGGGTCGTCGAAGGGCGCATAGCACATGAAGATGGCGTTGTTGGTCTTGTCCTCGCCGAGCTGGGAGGTGCCGGTCTTGGCCGCGACGGGCAGGCTCACACCGTTGTAGGAGTAGTTGCTCAGCGCGTAGTAGACCGTGCTGCTCGAGCTCGTGATGTCGTTGGCCATGAGGTACATGCCGCGCTGGACGGCGGCCCAGTTGTAGTCGGCGCTGTCAACGGTGGAGAGCACCTCGGTCTCCTTCTGATAGAGCTGGCGAGAGTAGTCGTAGCTGCGGACGCTCTTGAGGATGGCGGCGGAGTGGCGCGTGCCGCCGTTGGCGATGGCCGCTACGGCGGTGGCCATCTGCATCGGGGTGATGGACTCGTTCTGGCCGAAGGCCGCCGTGTACAGGTTTGTATCGACCTCTGCCATCTGCTCGGCGTTGTAGACGCTGGTCCAGCGGGTCTCGTTGGGCAGGTCGATGCCGGTGGGCTGTGTGAAGCCGAACGCCTGGATATAATCGTAGAAGATCTGCGGCTTGAGCGTCTCTGCCGCCTGAATGAACCAGAGGTTGCAGCTGTGGTTCAGCGCACCTGCCATATCCAGCAGGCCGTGGACCTCGCCGTTGGCACAGCGGTAGGTATGCTCCCACAGTTCGCTGCCCTCGTTGACGGTCAGACTGCCGTTGCAGTAGAAGGACTGTTCCGCACTCATAACACCGGAGTCCAGCCCCGCCGAGGCCGTGATGAGCTTGAACACCGAGCCGGGCATATACAGCTCGGTAATGTTCTTATTCTTCCACTGGGCCTCGCGCATCATACCCTGCAGCTGGGTAGCCTCGCTGGAGACCTCTTCGCCCTTCTCGTTCGTCGTCTTTTCATGGCTGATGATTCCGTCTGCAATGATGTCCTTGACGGCCTTCTCGCCCAGACGGCTTTCCAGCCAGTCAATGTCCTCCGCGTCGATCTCTGTTTTGGCCAGGATCTCGTTCATCTTGGGGTCGGTGATCGTCTTGGGGTCGTTGGGGTCAAACTGCTCAAGGGACGCCATCGCCAGGATCGCGCCTGTCTTGACGTTCATGACAATGGCGCTTCCGCGGCCATGGACCGTAAAGGTGCTCATTGCCTCGGTCAGGTACTCCTCGACAACAGCCTGTACGTAATCGTTGATGGTCAGGTTCAGGTTGCTGCCGTCGATGGCTTCATGCACGTCGGCCTGACCGCTGGCCAGCGGGTCACCGTAGGCGTCCGTTTCGGCTACGCTGCGGCCCGGCGTACCGGCCAGCGTCTCGTCGTAATATTTTTCCAGTCCGTAGGCACCCGAGCCGTCCTCATTGCAGAAGCCCAGCACCGAGGCCAGGAACTCCCCATAGGGGTAAGTGCGGGAGGCTGCCTGTTCGCTGGTCAGGTAGAGGATACGGGTTGCCTTGCTGGTTTTGGCCTCGCCGTCCTTCTTGTCCTCCTTTTCCTCGGTCTGCAGGCTCGTGTCCACCGCAGCGCCGTCCTTGAGGCGGTAGCTGTCTGCATAGGCCAGGATAGCATCCGCCACGGGCTTTTCGACGCTCTTTTTCACCACACGGTACTGGTACGGCTCACCGGTATCCTTGTTGGACGCCGTCAGCGCCTTGTACACCGTATCCGCCGTTGTGCCGTCGCCCAGCAGCTCGGCAATGTGCTCTGCCGCTGTGCGGATCTGGTCCTCCGTCGCCCCGCTCTCTAAAATGGAGGACGGGTCGGCCACGATGTTCCATACCGTGCTGCTCTTGGCCAGCAGCTTGCCGTTGGCGCTGTAGATCGAGCCGCGCACAGCGGGCAGCGTTGTGTCCTTCAGCTGCTGGGTCACAGCCTCGTCGCGGTAGCTCTCGGCATCACGCACCTGCCACACATACAGCTGGTAGACCAGCACGCCGTAGCAGGCGAGGATAAATGCTATCATGCAAAACAGCGTCCAGTATTTTATGCCCTTGCTTGCCCGGGGACGATGCCGGGGGGAATGGTTGGGTCGTTGCTCTGTCATGGATACACCTTGTTATTTCAAAAGCCTTTTTGCCGACGGCAGCAAGGCCGTGCAGCAAAAAGGCTCGTAGCTGCATATTTTTGGTTGTTTTACGGGTTCAGGCTGTCCAGCAGGCTCAGCGCTGCCGTGCGCACCTCATCCAACAGGCGGCCCGCGGCACCGGTGTTCCGCTCAATGATGCTCTGGTCCTCCAGCTGGACGTAGGTGATCTGGCTGGGATCGGCCTTGACCAGTCCCAGCTCACCCTCGGCCACCTGCTGCAGACTGGCGCGGCTCGTGATGTCGTTCATCCGGGTGTTCAGGTAGTCGTATTCGCTCTGGGCCTCGGCCAGCTGGGCGCTGACCTCATCGACCTGTGCGTTCAGTTCCATCAGCGTTGCACCGCTCATCAGGCTGCTGATTGCCAGCCCGCCAGACACGGCAAGAATCAGCACGATCACGGCAGTCCGCATCACATGGCGGACGCGGTTCAGGCCGTGGTTGCCGCCGCGCACCGCACGCACCTGCGGGCGCGGCGGGGGCTCCAGTTTCGGTGCTGCAGAGCCCTCGTGCAGCAAAACAGTTGTCATGAATAATGCCTCTTATGCTTTCTCCAACACTCTCAATTTGGCGCTGCGGCTGCGACGGTTGGTCTCCAGCTCCGCGGCGTCAGCCTCAATGGGCTTGCGGGTAATCAGCTTGGCCTTGGCCACACCTCCGCAGGTGCAGATGGGCTGCTCCGGCGGGCAGGTGCAGCGCTGTGCCCAGCGGCGGAACTTGTTCTTGGGGAGCCGATCCTCCAGGCTGTGGAAGGTGATGACGCAGAGCCGCCCGCCCGGGGCCAGACAGTCAAAGATGGCGTCGAGCCCCTCGTTCAGGGCATCCAGCTCGGAGTTGACCGCAATGCGGACGGCCTGGAAGGTGCGGCGCGCCGGGTTCTTCGCCTTGCGGCGCTCTGCCGGGGGCACAGCGGCGGCGACGATCTCGGCCAGCTGCAGCGTGGTCAGGATGGGCCGCTCCGCCCGCGCGGCGACAATTTTGCCCGCGATCTGCCAGGCATACGGCTCCTCACCGTAGTCACGCAGGATGCGGGTCAGCTCCTCACGGTCCAGCGTGTTGACCAGATCCGCGGCGGTGGGACCCTGCTGGCTCATGCGCATATCGAGCGGCGCGTCGGCATGGTAAGAGAAGCCGCGGGCCGCGTCGTCCAGCTGGTGGCTGGACACGCCGAGATCGAGCAGGGCCCCATTGACCGCCGGGATGCCAAGCTCCGCAAGGACGCGGGCGGCCTCACGGAAATTGACCTGCACCACCTGCGCCGGCAGACCCTTGAGCCTTTCGGTGGCGACTGCCACCGCATCCGGGTCCTGATCGAGCGAGATCAGACGTCCTGTGGTCAGGCGTTTGGCGATTTCTCTGCTGTGACCGGCGCCGCCGGCGGTGCCATCCAGATAGATACCGGCGGGGTCGATGTTCAGCCCGTCCAGACAAGGCTGCAGCAGTACGGGGATATGTGAAAATTCCATGTGTTATCGTCCTGTTTTGTTAAAAGTCAAGGTCTTCCATCGCAGCGGTGAAATCCTCATCGCTCGTTTCCTGGTTGGCGTTCCACGCCTCGGTGTTCCAGATCTCGGCAAAGCTGCGGCTGCCGATGATGGTCACATCGTGGTCGAGGCCCGCGTACTCCCGCAGCTTGGCGGGCAGCTGAATGCGGCCCTGCTTGTCCGGGGTGACCTCGACGGCGGAGGCATAGAGCATACGGCTGACCTTGCGGCCCTTGACGAGGCCCTTTTCCTCAATTTTGGCGGCGACCTTTTCGAACTCCTCCGCCGGGAAGGCGGCCAGGCAGTGATCCAGCCACCGGGTCACGATGAAGGTCTCCCCCATCGCGTCCCGGAAGCGGGCGGGAAAGTTCAGACGCCCTTTTGCGTCGATTGCGTAATCATACTGACCGACGAGCATCCGGCTTTCCTCCCTTCGTCATACTGCACAAATCTTCGGCAAGATTTTTTACGTCGCTGCGTTCAGTTTGTTAATAACTCTGTGGAGAACGTGGAAAACTACCCATTCTTCCCCACTTTTGTTGTTATTCACACCACAATTACCCACCTGTGGTAAAATAATAGTACCATTTTATTCAGCAAAAAGCAAGGGCAGGCGGGGAAAAACTGCGCCATGAATTGATTTTTCACAGTTTGTACAAAGGGATCGGGATGCAGGTCAGCAGTTTGCAGCAAATGCGCACGCGGCAAAATTCCTGCCCCCGGGCAAAGAAAAACGCCGCACCATATTGCACGGTGCGGCGTTGTTTTTTACATATTGTGCTGTCATGGGCAGAAATGTGCCGTGAATAACAACACCTCTGCATTTCTTACTTGGGCATATTATTCTTGGGGCGGGCGGCGCTGCGCAGATTCATGCGGGTGTTCTTGATGTCCGCCATGCTTCGGCCCAGCACCTCCTCGGAGTTCTTCAGGATCGTCTCGCAGTACAGGGTCGCCTTGCGGGTCAGTTCCTTGGCGCTCTTCTGGGCAGCGGACAGGATCTCCGCCGCGTGCTGCTGACTGCGCTTGACGATCTCCTGCTCGCTGGTCAGGACGCGGGCGCGCTCCTCTGCCTGCTGAATGATGCTTTCAGACTCAATGCGGGCGTTCTGCATGATTTGCTCGCGGTCATTCACGATTTTTTTGCTCTCGCGGATCTCGTCGGGCAGGTTGTTGCGCACCTCATCGATAATATCGCGCATACGGTCCACATCGACCATGCGCTTGGAAGCGGAGAACGGAACTATCGTCCCGGCCTCCAGCGTTTCCTCCATCATCTCCAACAGTTCTTCAACGTTCATACCTCTTCCCCTCTCTCATAGCGGCTGACCTTGATCTTGCCGTAGTTGTACTGCTTCACCAGCGTCAGAGCGCCCGCCTGCTCGGGCAGGTCGGCCTCGCGCTCGGTCTCGCAGAGCACGACCCCGCCGGGGGCCATCTTAGCGGCCAGCAGCGGCAGCACGGCAGCCACGGTATCATGGTGGAACGGCGGATCCAGCAGAGCCAGGTCAAACGGCCCGCGGATGTTGGCGAGAAAGCTCTCGGCCTCGCCCTGGCGTATATCACTCTGGCGGTCCACCCCTGCCGTTTTGCAGTTGGCCTTCACAACGGCGAGTGCCTCGGCGGAGCGGTCCACAAAGAGGCATCTTTTGGCACCGCGGGACAGAGCCTCGATGCCCAGCTGGCCGCTGCCTGCGAACAGGTCCAGCACCCGTGCCCCCGGCACCAGGAACTGCACGCTGGAGAACATGGCCTCCTTCACACGGTTGATGGTCGGGCGGGTAATGTCCTCGCCCGGCAGGGCCTGCAGATTTTTGCCGCGGGCTGTTCCGGCAATCACGCGCATGGTGCCGCACCTCTTTCCTCTCAAAATTTCGTTTATACAGATTCAGTATTTATTATGGTGCTTTGGCGTAGGATTGTCAAGGGTGCAAAATGTAAAATAAAATGGCAAAAGGGTAACAGAGACAGGAAAACACGGTCCGGTGGGCTTGACAAACACCCCCGCAGATGGGTATAATAGGTACTGTTGTTACGCGGCTGTCGTACAACGGCTAGTACATCAGCCTTCCAAGCTGAGGACGTGGGTTCGACTCCCATCAGCCGCTCCAATAAAAAATCCCTGTGTCACATTCAGACGCAGGGATTTTTTTATTGCAGAACGCAGCCGGGGCGAACAGCATTCGCCCGCTGGGCCGGTTTCCGATTACAGCTTCACCAATTCCGCCTTCAGGTTCTTCAGTTCCTTCTCCAGGCGGTCCTTGTCCTTGTTGTAGTCCTGGTAGGCCTGCAGGCGGGCTTCGACGTTGGGGTCCTCGGCGGAGAGATAGCCGCTGTTCATCGAGGCTGTGTAGCTGAACTTCTTCAGCGTGCCGTTGAAGTCGATGACCATGAACTGGCCCTCGGCGGGCCGGACCGTGCCTGCGCCGAACATTTTATGGTTGATTTTACAGCCGGTCAGGTCGGGCAGCGCAGCAGGGTTTGCCAGCAGCTCCTGCAGCTCCTGCTCACACTCGCCGATGCGGATGCAGAGCTCGGCGCGGTCCGCCTTCTCCTTCACAGCTTTTGCGCGCTCCCTGCTCGTCGAGCCGCGGGTGTAGCCCTTCGGGTAGAACTGTCCGGCGTAGGCCGTGTGCAGGATGTCGTACACAAGCAGGTGCAGCGCGTCGTCGATGCCGCCCAGCTCCTGCTCCGCGTAGGCCTTGTGCAGAGCGATGATCTCCGGGTAGTTCTCCAGCGCGTGCAGCAGGTCGTTGCACATCGTGTAGTAACGCGGCAGGTCCAGCGCCGTGCCGCCGCCAAAGTCTGCCTCATACCCAAAGTAATCCGCCCACGCCTTCGCCTCGTTGGCCTGATAGAAGTAGTTCGCGTGCGGCTCCCACAGGTTCAGGAAGAACACCGCGTTGGCCGTGTTCATCGTATACTTGCTCATGCGCGGGAACACGCGGCGGAACCGCCCGTTGATCTGGTCAGCGAACAGCTCGGCGCGGCCCCGGCGCTTGGAAATATCACCGCCGTCCTCATTGTACAGCCAGCGGAAGCACTCGCGGACGAGTTCGACCTCGCTGTCGCGCAGCATCAGGTTCTGCAGGCCGCCGATGGGCTGCAGGGCCGGGTTGTCCAGCGTCGGCTGGGCCTGCTGCATGGCATCGGCAAACATGGCCGGAAAGTCGCTGTCCTCGATGTCCCAGTTCACGCCAAAGCAGTCTACCGCGCGCCAGACCGTTCCCTCATCGGCTGCCGCGCGGGCTTTGCAGTGCTGAACGTATTGTGCAAGGATCCCATTCAAATTCTCAGTATTCAAACCAATTCCTCCTAAAAAAATCAGCCTTCCCATTATAAAAGACCCTGCGCAGAGCGTCAAGACCGCAAAACGACAAAAAGCCCCCTCTTTCGAGGGGGGCAAAATCGTCAGAAAATTTACAGGCTCGAGTAGCCGAAGCTGTTGACAAGCGCATCAATTTTCTTGCCCTGCTTGCACCACGGGCAGCTGTGGGAGTCGTAGGTTTCGTAGTCGGGAAGGTCGTGGGTGTCAAAGATGCTGGCCACGGGGTAGCCTGCGCACTCTTTGACCGACGCAAAGATCGACGCGATGCCGACGGGATCGCCGCCGTAGTAGCGGATGGCCTCGACAGCGCCCTGCACGGTGAAGCCGGTGGTGACAGACGCCGCCAGCACCAGCACATGCTTACCGGCGATCATCGGGGCGGTGTTTTCGCGGAAAAGCAGCTGGCTGCCGGTGGTGTGCTCCGGCGTGACGACGTAGATCGTCTGGTGGGCATTCATATTCGTATAGCCGGCCTTTGTCAGCTCACTGGCCATGCAGGCGCCGATGACCTCGGTGCCGTCCAAGCAGAGGATCGTGTCCACAATGGTCGTCGACTTGTACTCTCGCACCAGCTCGGCGGCGGCAGCGCGTGCCTCCGACAGGCGGAACTTTGTCAGCGTGACATCAATGTAGTAGTTGATATGGCTGTGGCTGGTGGCATAGTGCCCCTTGCTGACGCGCAGCTGCAAATTCGATTTGCCGGTGGGCAGTTTTACAAGATTCATCGCCATGGTAGTCTCCCCCTTAATGCTTTAACTGTTTATGGTACTATTGTACAAATTTGTGTATCAAAATACAAGGAACGCATTGCCCAAAATCCGGCGCTGATTTTTGGGCAGTTTTTCTTCGAGATTGACCAAACGGCACTTTTGTGGTATAATAAACCAACAATTTATAGTGGGGAGGTTTGCGGATATGGGCTACAAATTGGCGGCAATCAACGGCGACACGCTGGCTGTGCCGCAGCTGGTCCTGACCCATCTGACCCAGACCGACGGCGATACGATCCGGGCCGCACTCTACATTTTGCAGACCCACGACACCGACCCGCGCACGATGGCCCGCGCACTGGCACTGCCCAGCATCGAGGCTGCCAAGCGCGCCCTGCAATACTGGGCCGGTGCCGGGCTGCTGGTCAGTGAGCGTGGGGCCGCCCCCGCCCCGGCAGCCGAGCCCGCACGGGTCGATCTGGCCAGCGTGGCCAACGACCCCTATGTTGCCGTTCTGTGCCAGGAGGCGCAAAGCATCTTCGGCAAAACGCTGAGCCGCAGCGAGATGCAGCGGCTTGTCGGGCTGTACTTAAACGACGGCTGGCAGCCCGATGTCATTCTGCTCTGCTGCGCCGAGGTCACCCGTCTGGGGCGGCGCACCATCGCCGCCGTGACCCACCTGCTGGCCCGCTGGCGGGAGGACGGCGTCGAGACCGGCGAGGATGCCGAGCGCTGGCTGCAGCGCGCCAAGCAGCGCGAGGCCTGGTGCCAAGATGCCGCCGCACAGTTTGGCATTGAGCCGCGTGCACTGACGAACTGGGAGCGCCGCACGATTGCCCGCTGGCACGAGGAAATGGGCATCGGGCGCGAGATGATCGACGAGGCACTGCTGCGTGCCAACGGTAAAAACACCGTGCGGTACGTGGACGGCATTCTGCGGGCCTGGCGTGCCCAGGGCATCACGACGATCGACGCCGCGCGCCGTCAGGGCCAGCTGGAGGGCAGCAACATCGTGATGACCGAGCGGCCCAACGCCCAGCCGCCCGCCGCCAGCGCCCAGAAGGACCTGTTCAACCGCAACTGGGCGGCCATGTTTGACGAGGAGGGGTAACCTATGCGCACAAAAGACGAACTGTTCCGCGCAGCGCAGCGCGAGGTGGCAGCCTACCGCCAGCAGGCCGTAATGCAGGCCGAGACTGCCCGCCGCGCCGCCTACGCCGCTCACCCGGCGCTGGCCGAGGCGGACAGCGCCCACCTGCGTGCGGGGCTGGGCCTTGCGAAGGCCGCAGCCCTTGGCGGAAACATGGATACAGCCCGCGCCGCGCTGGCCAGCGCAGATGAAGCGCTGGCCGCTGCGGTCAGGGAGACCGGGTTCAGCGCGGACGATTTCAAGCCCGCCTACCGCTGCCCGCTGTGTGAGGATACCGGTATGCGCGGCGGTGTCCCCTGCCGCTGCGTGGCAGACGCCGCCCGCCGTCTGCGCCGGGACGAGATCAATGCCGCCAGCCCGCTGGGCCTGTGCCAGTTTGCCAGCTTTGAGGTCGAGCGCTACAGCGACGCCGTGGAACCGGAGCTGGGCATCTCCCCGCGGGAGTACATGGGCAAGCTGCTGAACTACTGCCGCGGCTACGCCGCCAAATTCAGCCAGAACAGCCCGAACCTGCTGTTCATGGGCCACACCGGCCTGGGTAAGACACATCTGGCGCTGGCGATTGCCGACGCCGTGCTGGAGGGCGGCCACGACGTACTGTACACAAGCGCCGCCGCGCTGGCCGCGCAGCTGGGGCGCGAGCACTTCAACTACACGACCAACGACGAGTGGCTGGCCGCCTGTCAGGAGGCCGACCTGCTGATTTTGGACGACCTGGGCACCGAGTACATCACGCCGCTGACCATCAGCGTGCTGTATGAGCTGATCAACACCCGGATGCTGACCCACCGCCCCACGATCTACACGACGAACATCACCGACCAGAGCGTTTTTGTGGCCCGCTACACCGAGAAGGTCGCCAGCCGTATGCTGGGCGGGTGCAAGATGTTCAAGTTTTTTGGAACGGACCAGAGGTTGAAATAACTTCATAAAAAACCGACCC
>ERZ780177.4258-NODE-4258-length-10035-cov-2.249800_pt1 | contig 10035 bp, 6 predicted proteins | sample MGYA00510973_ERZ780177 | MGnify/ENA primary metagenome ERZ780177 (study PRJEB29588, sample SAMEA2144396) | human gut metagenome | biome: human gut; feature: human-associated habitat; material: faeces | place: Denmark | collected 2008/2010 ...
TCAAAATTTGTAAATTTCGCTTTAATCCTCCAGTTTTGCGCAGTGCTAACACTTCCCAGTACTAAAATCAACACGGCAGCAGCCTCGAATAATAGTTCCCTTGTAAAAATAAGATTTTCGAAATCTTTTAACAAAAAAATCAGGTTTGCCACGCTTGTAAAAAGTCCCAGTACCGTGATGGCAATGCTGCATCTTACCGGACGTCGCACCCCTTTTTCATATTGGGCACAGGTCATATGCCCTATATGCTCTTCCGGGATTACCACCTGTGAGTGATCTGCTTTTCCCTCCTGCTGTCTGCAAAAAAGGAATAAGGAAGCACCTCCCATGATTCCATAGGAAACAGGGAAGACTACCACCATATAGGGAAGCAATATCCAGAAGATCCTGCTGCCTTCATTGTTCAGCATTAAACTGGCAAAATAAATCACAAGGGCGGCTGCCATAAGGCCTGTATTGTTAAGGGCATGTCTTTTCAGCTCCTTCACTGACAGGCTGCTGCCATACCATTTTCCGGTATATTCAAATTTTTCCCCTCTCTGGCGGTAATCATTCCCATATTTTTTCACAATTCTGCCTCAACTTTCCTGTGAATTCCCAATCTCTTACCCGAAATTGCTTTTCCTCTCACAGTCTTTGTCTGATGACTCAACCCAGCTTCTTATCCAGTTCATCCACAATCTTCTGAATGCAGCCATCTGTAAATGGAACTGTAAGTCCCACCTGTTTCAGCATGGACGGATAGAAATCACTTGCAGAAAGCCGGCAGAGCTTCATATAATCAGCCCATGCAGCGTCATGATCTTTCTCCATGCGGATCTTAAACTGGAATGCACAAAGCTGTGCAAGTACATAATCAATATAGTAGAAAGGCATCTCAAAAATGTGATGCTGTCTCTGCCAGTAACCGCCTTCTTCCATAAACCTGCAGCCAGTGGAATCCATATATGGACGGTACTCCTGCTCCAGCTTGTTCCATGCATCACGTCGCTCCTTAGGTGTAAGCTCCGGATTGCCGTATACAATGTGCTGGAATTCATCCACCATTGTTCCATAAGGAATAAAGTCGATGGCATCCTCAAGGTGCATCTTGCGGTAATCATCGCCTCTTTCTCCGAAGAAAAGCTCGATCCATGGTTCCGCAAAGAATTCCATGGACATGGAATGGATTTCTGCTGTCTCCATGGTCAGATACCTGGAGTGATCGGTGATTGGATCCTTGCAGGATACATAACTCTGAAATGCATGTCCACACTCATGTGTGATTACATCCACGTCACCACTGGTTCCGTTAAAGTTTGCAAAAATAAACGGTACACCATAATCCGGAAGCTCCGTCATGTAACCACCGGTAGCCTTATTCTTACGTCCGAATACATCAAAAAGCTCATTCTCCATCATCATGTTGAAGAAATCCCTTGTCTCATCAGACATCTCCGTGTACATTTTACGGCCGCTCTCAAGAATCTCCTCAGGAGTACCGATCGGCGCCGGATCTCCCTGTGGGAAATAAACACCCATATCATAATAACGAAGTGCGTCTACCCCAAGGCGTGCCTGACGGTTCTTGTGCATTCTGGAAGCTAACGGTACAAATACAGTCTTAATCTGCTCGCGAAGCTTCTGTACATCTTCCTTGGTATAAGAATTACGGTTCATGCGGAAGTAGCCCATATCAATGTAATTCTCAAAGCCCAGCATCTGTGCCTGTCTGGTACGGTTCTTCACCATCAGATCGTAGATTTCATCAAGCTCAGCCTGGTTCTCCTCAAAGAAGCCTGAAAAAGCATCCCATGCTTTCTTACGGGTATTCCGATCCTGGGAGCGCATATACTTACGCATAAGGGAAAGGTTCAGTTCTTCTCCTTCCCACATGATCTTGGCAGAAGCGATCAGCTTGCTGTAACGGGAAGCAAGGGTATTCTCCTCCTGCATCAGCGGAATCAGACTGTCATCGAAAGATTTCATCTCCAGTTCCATGGACTTAAATGCAACCGGTCCGATTTTCTCTTCCATATACTGACGATATGGAGTGGCAAAAAGTACTTTCTTATACTCATTTGTCACTGCGTTCAGTTCCGGGAGCTTCTCATCATAGTAGCTCTTCTCGCCGTCATAAAACTCATTTGTCACATCTCCATCCCTGCGGATATGGGCGATGGTGTAAAGAGTTCTCACGTGATCCATCAGCTTGTTAAATTCCTGATGAATCTCGAACTGCTCTTCTCCGCTCTTCGCAGAAGATGCGCGCTGGATAATCTCTTGTGCCTGTGCGATCACAGCCGGAAAATCCACACGAGTGTAAGGCATTTCTGAAAATTTCATCTCGTTCCTCCTTTATAGACACAAATGGGCGGACAAACTTCCTAAAGCTTATCTTCAGAATGCTGTCCGTCCATTGTCGCGTATTATTTACTATATCATAATCACATCTAAATTAAAAGGCTTAAATTTATAAAAAATGTTAATAAAAGAACATTATGACGTTGAAAGTGTGTTTTGCCAAATCTTCAGATTTTATTCAGCTACGCCTTCTTCTCCTTCTTCTACGATTTCCAGATCATCAAGCGTGTCATCTTCTTTGGATTCCTCTTCATCATACTCTTCTGGTGTATATGGAGTTTCTGTCACGTTTGCCTTTTCCAGAAGAAGCTCTGTTACCTTGCTCTCATAAAGGGCATTTACAAGCGTTTCCCGTGTATAAAGAGTCTCAAAATCAGCAGGACTCTCGCCATAGTAGTCAGCATACTCATTCACATAATTCACGTATTCATCTTCTGTTACCTCAATATTATTGGCTTCGGCATATGCACTGATGAAGAGGCGGCGGTTTACAAGATTTTTGGCTTCTTCTGCAATATCATCCTCTGTAACCCCGAACATATCCAGTACATCATTTACATCTCCGTCTTCCTCTACAAACATGGAATAACCGGAGAGTGCCTCTTCCCTGCATGCCTCAAACAGGTCGTCCGGATATTCTCCCGTAAACTCTGTACGTGCCAGGCAGGCAGAAATCAGATCTTCTGCCTCATCATAAGTACTCTGTTCCTCATAGGACTGCTCCAGATATTCTTTTACAGAAGCCTCATATTCTTCCTTCGTGTCATACCCGGTATAATTCTTCACATAATCCTCATCATATTCCGGAGTATTGGAAGCTGTAACATCTGTTATCTCCACTGAAAAGTCAACGGTTTTTCCCTGCCAGTCTTCCTGCCAGGTGTCATCTCCGTATGTGATGCTAAAATCCAGTTTGTCTCCTGTAGAAACACCTGTCAGCTTCTGATCAAATTCTGCACCAAATTCTTCCTGTCCCAAAGTGATAAAAGTCTCGTCAGGATCAGCAGCTTCCTCACCCTCCACAGTGGCAGTAAGATTCATATATACAATATTTCCGTCCTCGGAAGGTGCATTGGTAGACTGCTCATCGCTGGCATCTGCCAGTTCTTCCTGAATCTCATCCTGCACCATATCATCAGTGATCTCATAGGTGTACCTGGTAACCTCTACACCATCATAGTCTCCAAGAGTTACATAATCAGAAGCATTCTGAACCAGATATTCAGAAGGAGTAATGGGATCAAGCGCCACTTCTTCCTCTGCGTCATCGGCATCGATTACTTCATTATTCTCTACATCCTGGGAAAATTCAGGATCCAGTTCTTCTCCATCTTCATCCGGATCTGCAGCTGTCAGATCATCCTCTGCTGTGCTCTCCTGGGTAGTATTGTCCGTGTTTTTCTGCTGAGAAGCATTATCTCCACAGCCTGCAAATACTGTCATAGCTGCCAGCGCAGCAAGAACATATCTTTTTTTCATATTTTTATTCCTTTCTGATAACTGTATAGCTAAGAGCCAGCTATCCTTTCTATATGTTTCGCATGTTATTTAAAAATAATATAACATTTTCGAAATATTTTGTAAACTTTCATTTCCTATGGACACTGATTTTTCACAAATCGTATTGCCGTCTGAAGAATGAAAAAAATCCTCTGCATGCTGCACCATACAGCATAAGCAGAGGATTCTGAAATTTCAATATTCTATCAAACCAATCCCTGTTATCTTTCCTCTCGGAAGTAGGAAAGTCCCAGGCTTTCCGGAGGCTGATTTTCTTTTTTCTTTCGGAAGCTTACTACAACCAGAACGATAATGGTAACCACATAAGGAACCATCTGGATCAGGTCTGTGACATAGCTTGCAACCTTGATTCCAAGAATACTTGGAAGGAACTGATACAGCCAGTAGAGCATACCGAAAAGATACGCGCCCCAGATACAGTTCAGAGGTTTCCATGTGGTAAATATAACCAGTGCAACTGCCAGCCAGCCAAGAGCCTCGATCTGTCCCGTTGTCGCCCAGATGCCCTGATTATAATCCAGAACGTAATATAATCCGCCGATTCCGGAAAGACCGGCACCAATACAGGTTGCCAGATATTTATATTTGGTTACATTGATTCCGGCTGCGTCTGCAGTTCCCGGATTTTCACCTACAGCCCGAAGATTCAGACCTACTCTTGTTTTGTTCAGCACGTAATGCAGCACAACAGCAATGATGATTGCCGCATATACCAGAAAACCATAGGCAAAAACAGTTTTACTTACAATTCCCAGCTTACTGGACAGGAATGGAATCTTCTTTGAAAAAGAAGCGTATGCCAGCGGTGCTGCAGTGTAGCTTGCACCATTTAAAATAAATACACCAAAGAAATTAGCAACGCCCATACCGAATGTGGTAAGTGCAAGACCGGTTACATTCTGGTTTGCACGAAGGGTAATGGTAAGGAAGCTGAAAATCAGCCCTCCCAGCATGGAGGCTGCAATTGCTGCCACAAGCGCCAGGATCACACATATCCAACCCTTTGGATCTGCTGAATTTTTCTCGTAAAAATAGGAGCTGGCGAAGCCAGCAAAGCCGCCAAGATACATAATTCCCGGAACACCAAGATTCAGGTTTCCGGATTTCTCAGTGGTGATCTCACCCATGGAACCAAACATGATAATTGTTCCAAATGGAATTGCCCTGATGATCCACGCAATCAGATTACTCATTTAGTGCACCTCCTTTTTGGAACCACGGAAAATCATTTTATAGTTGATGAAGAATTCACTTCCAAGGATAAAGAACAGAATCACGCCTTCAATAATACTTGCTGCATAATCGTTCAGGCTGTATGCAGAAGCAATCTCTGCTGCACCTTTGGAAAGGAAGATCAGCAGGAAGGAGATCAGAGCCATATAAAACGTATTAAACTTTGCAAGCCATGCTACGATAATGGCGGTAAATCCGTTTCCACCTGCAGATGTGGTGGAAATGGTCTGGTCTCTTCCTGCTACGATCAGGAAACCAACCAGACCGCAGATAGCACCGGAAAGGATCATGGTACGGATGGTTACCCATTTAACATTAATTCCGGCATATCTTGCTGTGTTCTCAGATTCTCCTACTACGGTAATCTCATAGCCCTGTTTAGAATATTTCAGATAGAAGAACATTACAAACATGAGAATCATTACAATGAGAATGTTAATATTATATCTCTGTCCCATAAACTGCGGGAACCATCCAACCTGTGTAGACATGTTCAGCTTACCAAGGCTGGAAGCCTTTCCTCGAAGGATATTGGTCATGCATGCAACAATACTGGTTGCCACATAATTCATCATAAGGGTAAAAAGTGTCTCATTTGTATTCCAGTACGCCTTGAATACTGCCGGAATAAAGCCCCAGAGACCTCCGGCAATCACGCTGGTAAGGAACATCACCAGAAAAAGCACCGGGGTAGGAAGGCTGGCACCACATTTTACCATAACCATAGCTGTGGCAAGGCCTCCCATCAGCACCTGTCCCTCTGCGCCAATGTTCCAGAAGCGCATTTTAAACGCAGGAGCAAGGGCAATACCAATGCAGAGAAGGGTTACCAGATCTCGCATTGCCCAGGAAAAACGGATGCTTGTCATAAAAGTACCATTTAACATAACACCATATACAGATAATGGATTCAGGCCTGTTACACTATAAATAAAAATCGCGTCTACTACAAGCGCCAGAATAATGGCAGCCGCACGAACCCATACCTTGTACCCGAAGCTACTTCTGTCACGCTTAATAATTCGGATCAAGGGTTCTTTAGTTTTTGTGTCACTCATTTATTTTCCCTCCTTCCGAAGATTTGTCATAAGAAGTCCAACTTCTTCTTTCGTAGTCGTTCTGGCATCCAGAATACCATTCTCTTTACCGCCGCAAAGTACCAGAATACGGTCACACAGATCAATGAGAACGTCCAGATCCTCACCTACATAGACTACGGCAACCCCCTCTTTCTTCTCTTCATCCAGAAGATTATAGATGGTATAAGAGGTATTGATATCAAGGCCTCGCACTGCATAGGCAGTCATCAGTACAGTAGGTGCTTCTGCAATCTCACGGCCTACCAGAACCTTCTGTACATTTCCTCCGGAAAGGCGGGATACCGGAGTATTCAGGCTTGGAGTCACAACTTCAAGCTCTTCCTTAACCTTCTCTGCCATTTTCTTCGGGGTACGCATATCTGTAAGCGGGGATGCGCCCTTTCCATAGCTTTTCAGAAGCATATTTCCGGTCATACCCATAGAACCTACAAGTCCCATTCCCAGACGGTCTTCTGGCACAAATGCAAGGTGAACACCTGCATCACGGATTTTCTTCGGTGTTTTTCCAACCAGCTGAAGGGGCTGATTTTCTTTTCCTCTTTCGTAAAACTCAATACTGCTGCCCTGACCTGTAATCTGAAGTCCTGCAATGGCTTCCAGAAGCTCTTTCTGTCCATTTCCGGAAATTCCGGCAATTCCCAGGATCTCACCGCCATAAACGTCAAAGCTTACATCATCCAGTATCTTAATGTCCTCCCGGTTATAGACGGTCAGATGGGAAACAGAAAGCCGCTTCACCGGATTTACAGGTGCGGAACGGGCAATATTCAGTTCCACCTTCTTGCCTACCATCATCTCTGTGAGAGAATTTTCAGTGGCCTCGCAGGTATCTACGGTACCTATGTACTCTCCTTTTCTCAGAATGGCAACGCGGTCGGAAATCTCCAGAACCTCGTGAAGCTTATGGGTAATAATGATAACGGATTTATTATCTGCCTTCATATTTCGGATAACCTCAAACAGACGGGCTGTCTCCTGAGGTGTCAGTACTGCTGTCGGCTCATCCAGGATCAGAATGTTTGCACCTCTGTAAAGAACCTTTACAATTTCCAGAGTCTGTTTCTGGGATACGCTCATCTCGTAAACCTTCTGATTCAGGTCCAGATCAAAGTGGTACCTGTCACAGATAGCCTGTGCTTTTTTACGAACCTCTTTCAGATCAAATTTCTGTTTTTTATCAAGACCAAGCGCAATATTCTCAGTGGCACTGAAGACGTCGATCAGTTTAAAGTGCTGGTGAATCATACCGATTCCCAGATCGTAGGCATCTTTCGGAGAGCGGATTTCCACTTTCCTGCCGTCTATCATGATCTCGCCGGAATCTGGAAAATAAATACCGGAGATCATATTCATAAGAGTGGTCTTGCCACTTCCATTTTCTCCCAGAAGGGAGAGAATCTCACCTTTTTTTACGTCAAGGTTGACATTTTTGTTGGCAACAACTTTTCCAAATGTTTTGGTAACATTTTTTAATTGAATGGCATATTCCAAAGTGTTGTGCCTCCCTTCCCGTTTTATAAACAAGGCAAAACAAGCTCTTCTGGTTTTGAACTTCTGGTTTTGCCTATCTTTGAAGCGTTCGCCAAAATCCCACATCCGCGTGGATTTTAACTTTCCCGCTTACGAAACAAAAGGGAAGCCTTTTTACAGCTCCCCTTTTGGATTTCATGTAATTCGATAACTGTTCAGGTTTCTTCCCAGCTACCTGCTCCGCGATGCACAGAAATCATGCTTCGCAGGATTTCGCATTACTGCTTATTCAACAGCGTCTGCGTCCTCTGTGATTCCATCAATACGAAGTGTAAAGTATGGAGCGCTTCTGAATGTGGACTCTGCAAAGTGTCCATCCTCGATAGCCTCAACAGTCTCGCCCTGATATACAACAGTTGCAGGATCAGTTGTGTAATCCATGAAGGAAAGGTCAACCGGTGCAGAAGTAACTTCCTCGCCGCCTACAGTAAATGTAGAGGTATCAAATACCTGAAGAGAACCGTCTTTCAGTTTGCTCTCGACGTCAGCAACGTAGTCTGCAGTTCCTTCTGCGCAGGACTCACCAAGTTCTGTGATTCCTACTGCATCGTCATTATATCCTGCGGACCAGTCCTGCTCAAGGTCACCACCGCCCATTACGGTTGCAATTGCATGTTTGTAGTATACTGCCCAGTTATTGGTAGCAGAGGTAAGTGCTGCTGTAGGAGCAGTCTCAAGCATATCAATATTGTAGCCTACAGAGTAGCAGATCTTGCCATCATCGTGAAGCTTCTGTGTAGCTGCAGGAGCACCTGTAGAGTCTGCATGCTGTCCAATGATCACACAGCCGTTTGCAATAAGTGCCTCAGCTGCTGCACCCTCTTTGTCAATATCAAACCAGGAGTTTGTGTACTTAACTTCCATTACAACGTTCGGAACAACGCTCTTAATACCAAGGTAGAATGCGGTATAACCGGAAACAACCTCAGCATAGCTGAATGCTCCAACATAACCAACCTTTACATTGCCGTCTGCATCAAAACTGTCTGGCTGTGTCTCTGTGGTAAGAGTACCATCTTCAAGAATCTCTTTCAGCTTCAGACCAGCTACAACACCGGATACATAGCGGGATTCATAGATGTTGGTGAATGCATTCTTGAAATTCTCGCATCCGCTGATTGCTGCAAAATCACCTGTCATGGAAACGAATGTTACATCCGGGTATTCCTGAGCAGCCTGTACCAGATAAGTCTGATGTCCATAGCTGTTACCGATTACCAGAGAGCATCCCTGTCCCACAAGGTCGATTGCTGCATCATAGCAGCTGGAGTCTTCCGGAACTTTGTATTTCCAGATGATCTGGCTGTCGTCAAGGCCCAGCTCTTTAGCTGCTTCCTTAACACCGGCGATATGAGCTGCAGAATATCCTTCTGTCTCATCACCTACAAGAATAACTCCCATCTTGAAGTTCGGATCAGCTTCAACGCTGTCCTCGTCAGCGGCATAAACAACAGAAGCGAAGGCGGTCATTGTAAGCACCATCACTGCTGCAAGAAGAAGGCTGACTACTTTTTTACACATTTTTTTCATTTTACTTCCTCCTTGATATTTTTATTTGCCTGAGACTTTTCCCCTCTATGTAAGAAAAATCTTAAACGTTACAGTTATTTTATTTTTTTTCTAATTAAATGTCAACCATTTATATATAATTCAAAAAATATTTTTGAACAAATGATAATTTTTTTGTAAACATATTTTTACGCGTTCTTCATAATCTCACTTTATCATTTTTCTTATTAGCCACACGGAAAGCTCTTGGCGTTACCCCATATCTTACCTTGAATACACGGTGAAAATAACTGTTGTTCTCATATCCCACTGCTGCAATAATATCGCTGATAGGAAGGTCTGTATCACACATCAGTTCCACAGCCTTGCTAAGACGTTTCCGCTGAAGCAGCTCCTTAAAATTAAAGCCTGTTGTTTTTTTTATCATTTTACTTAATACATGCATGGGAAGGTGAAGCATGTCGCATAGCTCAGTCAAGGTGGCTGTGCGGTATTTCTGCTCAATATAATCCAGAGTAGTCATGGATATCATGTTCTCGTACTGATTTGGAAGGCGCATTTCCACATACTGTACAGAGTCCATAAGGTAAAGAAAAATAAGTCCCATGGTAGTCTGATTGATTTTATTCTGGTTGCCCCTTCCTGTTACAAGGGAGTAAATGATATTTTCCAGAAGATTCTGGATCTGCAGAACCTCAGATACCTTAAAATGAAGATATTCCCCCTGCTGGTTATCCCGGCGCAGTACATTCACCAGAAAATCTGCCAGAACATTGTTATTTCCTGCCATTGAATATGC
>ERZ780177.4266-NODE-4266-length-10023-cov-3.216894_pt1 | contig 10023 bp, 5 predicted proteins | sample MGYA00510973_ERZ780177 | MGnify/ENA primary metagenome ERZ780177 (study PRJEB29588, sample SAMEA2144396) | human gut metagenome | biome: human gut; feature: human-associated habitat; material: faeces | place: Denmark | collected 2008/2010 ...
TCAGCTGTGTTCCGGGTTCGCCGATAGATTGGGCCGCTATCACGCCGACAGCCTCACCCGTATTCACGAGTGTGCCGCGTCCGAGGTCACGTCCGTAGCACTTGGCGCAAAGACCGTAACGGGTTTCGCACGTCAAAGGCGTACGAACCTTGACCTTATCGATGCCTTCCCGGTCGATTAAGTCGCAGACCTTCTCATCGAGAAGCACACCGGCCTGAACCAAGACCTCATGCTGATTGTCGTAAACAGGCTCAGCCGTCACACGACCCAAAATGCGGTCGCGCAGTGTCTGAATCACTTCGCCGCCTTCAATAAGAGGCCGCATCTCAAAGCCGTTTGTCGTTCCGCAATCGTCTTCGACCACAACGAGATCCTGTGTCACATCGACAAGACGACGCGTCAGGTACCCGGAGTTAGCGGTCTTTAAAGCCGTATCGGCCAAACCTTTACGTGCACCGTGGGTTGAAACGAAGTACTGCAATACGTTCAAACCTTCACGGAAGTTCGACGTAATCGGTGTTTCAATAATCGAGCCGTCGGGTTTTGCCATCAGGCCGCGCATACCGGCAACCTGACGAATCTGCGCTGCAGAACCGCGAGCGCCCGAGTCGGCCATCATGTAAATGGAGTTAAAAGACTCTTGACGAACCTGTTGACCGTGGCGATCGACAACCGGCTCGCTCGAAAGATCCTTCATCATGACCTTACCGACTTCGTCAGCCGTACGACCCCAAATATCAATGACCTTGTTGTAGCGTTCGCCGGCCGTCACCAAACCGGAGGTGTACTGGTCTTCGATCTGCTTGACTTCCGTTTCGGCCTCTTCAATCAGCTCGGCCTTTTGCTTGGGAATCGACATGTCGCCGATGCAAATCGAAATACCGGCGAGCGTTGCAAGGCGGTAGCCGTTGTTCTTCAATTGATCGGCAAACATCACCGTCGCGCGCAATCCGCACTGGCGGAAGCACTTGTTGATGAGCTTGGCGATTTCCTTTTTCTTTAACGTGCGATTGAGTTCGGCAAATGACATGCCGTGCGGCAAAATCGAGCTCAAAAGCGCACGACCGGCCGTTGTTTCATAGCGCTTGAAGACTTCTTTTTCTTCGCCCGTTTCGGAGCTCACCTCAAACTCACGGATGCGGACCGTGCAACGTGTCTGCAACACGACCGCCTTACTATCCAAAGCGCGCTGAACTTCGTCTAAATCAGCAAAGAACATTCCCTCGCCGGGCGCATTGATGCGCTCGCGCGTGGCGTAGTAAAGACCGAGCACCATGTCCTGACTGGGGACGATTGAGGGGTCGCCGTTAGCTGGGAAAAGTACGTTGTTGCTCGAGAGCATCAAGCAACGCGCCTCGAGCTGCGCTTCCAAAGAAAGCGGAATGTGCACAGCCATCTGGTCACCGTCGAAGTCGGCGTTAAAAGCCGCACAAACGAGCGGATGTAACTGAATGGCCTTGCCCTCGATGAGCTTGGGCTCGAATGCCTGGATACCTAAGCGGTGTAGCGTCGGAGCACGGTTAAGCATCACGGGGTGCTCGTAAATGACCTCTTCGAGGATATCCCAAACAACGGGCTCCTGATTGTCGACCATCTTCTTGGCACTCTTGATGGTGTTGGCCAAGCCGCGTTTTTCGAGCTGACTCAAAATAAAGGGCTTGAAAAGTTCCAACGCCATCAATTTCGGCAGACCGCACTGCTGAAGCTTTAATTCCGGACCGACGGTAATGACGGAACGACCCGAGTAGTCCACGCGTTTACCGAGTAGGGTCTGGCGGAAGCGCCCCGACTTACCCTTAATCATGTCAGCCAAGGACTTTAGGGGTCTCTTGGAGGGGCCTGTCATCGCTTTGCCGCGACGACCGTTATCCAAAAGGCTATCGACCGCTTCCTGCAGCATGCGCTTTTCGTTGCGCACGATAATTTCCGGCGCCTTCAATTCCAAAAGGCGCTTTAAGCGGTTATTGCGGTTAATAACGCGACGATACAAATCATTTAAATCGGATGTCGCAAATCGTCCGCCGTCAAGCGGAACGAGCGGACGCAAATCGGGCGGCAGGACCGGCAAGACGCTCAAAATCATCCATTCGGGCTTAATTCCCGAGCGTTGGAAGGCTTCCAGGACCTTTAAGCGCTTGGCGAACTTCTTGATTTTTGCTTCCGAATTGGTCGCCTTGAGTTCTTCGCGCAACTTGGTAACTTCCGCATCGATATCAATCTTGGCAAGAAGTTCGCGAATGGCTTCGGCACCCATCTTGGCCGTAAAGTCATTGCCGTACTGCTCAGTGGCTTTGATAAAGTCCTCTTCGGTCAACAGCATGCCGCGGCTCAAAGGCGTCATGCCCGGATCGACCACGCAGTAGGTCTCAAAATAAAGCACGCGTTCGATATCCCGAAGCGGGATATCGAGCACCATGCCCATGCGCGAGGGAAGACTCTTTAAGAACCAAATGTGGGCGACGGGACTTGCCAACTCAATATGTCCCATGCGCTCGCGACGCACTTTCGAGAGCGTCACTTCTACGCCGCACTTTTCGCAAATAACTCCGCGGTGCTTTAAACGCTTGTACTTTCCGCACAAGCACTCATAGTCCTTAATCGGTCCGAAAATCTTCGCACAGAACAAGCCGTCACGTTCGGGCTTGTAAGTGCGATAGTTGATTGTTTCCGGCTTTTTGACCTCACCGTAAGACCAAGAACGGATCTTCTCGGGAGAGGCGATGCCGATCTTAATGGCGTCGAAGTGTTCGTCAGCCATCGACTGACGGAACATGTCACGAATCAGATTCATGCTGGTTTATTCCTTCGAAGATTCCTCGTTTTTCACGAGATCAATGTCAATGCCGAGCGAACGGATTTCCTTGACGAGCACGTTGAACGATTCGGGCATGCCCGCATCGATCTTGTGTTCGCCGCCAACGATGTTTTCGTAGACCTTGGTACGGCCGTTGACGTCGTCGGACTTCACCGTCAGCATTTCCTGCAACACGTAGCTCGCGCCGTAAGCTTCCAGAGCCCAAACTTCCATTTCGCCGAAACGCTGGCCGCCAAACTGAGCCTTACCGCCCAAGGGCTGCTGCGTGACGAGCGAGTACGGACCGGTTGAGCGAGCGTGCATCTTATCGTCGACCAAGTGGTGCAGCTTCAGGAAGTGCATGAAGCCCACGGTCACCGGACGATCGAATGCATCACCCGTGCGACCATCGTACAGCGTGGCTTGCGTCTTGGCTGGCGTCAGCTGCAACTTCTTGGCTTCTTCATCCGGGAAGGCCAAGTCGAGCATCATCCGGATCTGCTCTTCGCTCGCACCGTCGAACACGGGTGTGGCAAAGGGCATGCCGTTGGCGAGATTCTTCGCCAATTCCATCAGCTCTTCGTCATTGAGACTGTCGAGATCTTCCTTCTTGCCGGTGCGGTTGTACACCTCGTTCAGGAAAGCGCGGATCTGAGCGGCCTGCTCGGTCTTGAGCATTTCGGCAATGCGCCAGCCAATACCCTTGGCGGCCCAGCCCAGATGCACTTCGAGAATCTGACCGATGTTCATACGGGACGGCACGCCGAGCGGGTTCAAGCAAATGTCGGCGGGACGACCGTCTGCCATGTACGGCATGTCTTCAATCGGGCAGATCTTGGAGACCACACCCTTGTTACCGTGACGGCCGGACATCTTGTCGCCAGGCTGCAGACGGCGCTTCTCAGCAATAAAGACCTTGACCATCTTCAACACGCCCGGAGGCAGTTCGTCGCCGCGGTTGAGCTTATCGCTCTTACGAGCAAAGAGCTCCTTGTTTTCTTCGCGCTTGTCGTCAACAACTTTACGGGCGAGGTCAATGATCTTCTGGTCTTCTTCGCTTTCCATACGGATTTCGAAGAGATCGTAGCCCGTGATAGCGTGCAACTGGTCGGACGTAAGGGTCGTTCCGGACTGAATACCGGCAGGACCGCCCGAAGCAACACGGCCAACCAACTGGCGGCGCAGACGCGAGAAGACGTCGTCTTCCACAATACGAAGAGCGTCCTTCAAGTCTTTTTCGTAGCGCTTGAGCTGTTCATCGATAATCGAGCGAGCGCGCTTGTCCTTCTCTACGCCTTCACGCGTAAAGACCTGAACGTCAATCACGGTGCCGGCCATACCGGAGGGCACACGCAGAGACGTATCCTTCACGTCGCTTGCCTTTTCACCGAAGATCACGCGCAGGAGTTTTTCTTCCGGCGTGAGCTGAGTTTCACCCTTCGGAGTGACTTTGCCGACCAGCACGTCACCAGCGGAAACTTCCGCACCGATGAACACGATGCCGGAATCGTCGAGACGGCTCAACTGGTTCTCGGACAGATTCGAAATGTCGCGCGTGATGTCTTCAGGGCCGAGCTTGGTGTCACGGGCCACTACGTCGAGTTCTTCGATGTGAATCGAAGTGTAGCGGTCATCGGCAACTACGCGTTCGGAAATCAAAACCGAGTCTTCGTAGTTGTAGCCGTTCCACGGCATGAAGGCAATAAGCATGTTCTGGCCGAGAGCAAGTTCGCCCATATCGGTCGAAGCACCGTCGGCGAGTACGTCGCCGGCGGCAATCACATCGCCCTTCTTGACGATCGGACGCTGGTTCAGCGTCGTCGAACCGTTGGAACGAGTGAACTTCTGCAGCGTGTAGATATCCACACCGACTTCACCGGCCACGCTTTCTTCGTCGTTGACGCGAACCACAATACGGTTGGCGTCAACGTATTCGATCATGCCGCCGCGCTTGGCCTGCACGGTAGCCTTGGAGTCAACGGCGACCGTACGTTCCACGCCGGTACCCACCACGGGTTTTTCCGGACGCAAGCAAGGCACGCCCTGACGCTGCATGTTCGAGCCCATCAAAGCACGGTTTGCGTCGTCGTGTTCCAAGAACGGAATCAGCGAAGCGGCCACGGACACGATCTGAGCCGGAGCCACGTCCATGTACTGGATGCGATCGGGCGAAGCCATGATGAATTCGCCGTTTTCACGGGCACTCACGAGCTCGCCGATGAGTTTGCCATTTTCATCCATTTCTGCGTTGGCCTGGGCAATCACGTAGTTGCCTTCTTCGATGGCCGACAGATAGTGGATGTTTTCCTTGCCCTTCAGAGCAACGCCGTTTTCAACCTTGCGATACGGCGTTTCGAGGAAGCCGTAGTCGTTGAGGCGAGCGTACAGAGCCAGCGAATTGATCAGACCAATGTTCGGACCTTCAGGCGTCTCAATCGGGCAGACACGGCCGTAGTGCGTAGCGTGCACGTCGCGGACTTCAAAGCCGGCGCGTTCACGCGTCAAACCACCCGGACCAAGGGCCGAAATACGGCGCTTGTGCGTGATTTCGGACAACGGGTTGGTCTGATCCATGAACTGCGACAGCTGCGAGGAGCCGAAGAACTCGCGAATGGCTGCCGAAATGGGCTTGGAATTGATCAGATCCTGCGGCGTGAGTCCGTCGCTTTCGGCCGAACCGAGACGTTCGCGAACGGCACGCTCAACGCGCACAAGACCGGAGCGGAACTGGTTTTCGGTCAGTTCGCCCACGCAGCGTACGCGACGATTGCCCAAATGGTCAATATCGTCAACGCCGTGGATTTCCACAGTGCGCTTGTTGCCTTCGGCGTCAGTCAGAACCACTTCGTCAGCGCCGTTACGCAAAGCAACGAGCACCTGCATCGTGTGGATGATGTCTTCGTTGGTGAGCGTCATCGAGCCTTCAGCCGTGCCGCGACCAAAGCGAGCGTTGACCTTCATGCGACCGACGCGCGACAGATCGTAGGCTTCGGGATCGAAGAACAGACGGTTAAAGAGACCTTCGACGGCGTCTTCCGTGGGCGGTTCACCCGGACGCATCATGCGGTAGATGGCGATGCGGGCCGACATCGTGTCGGGAACATCGTCAAGACGCAACGTATCGGAAATGTAGGAACCGCGATCGAGTTCGTTCGTAAAGAGCGTTTCGATCTTGTGCACGCGCATCTCACGCAGAACGGTCAGCGTATCTGCAGTGATCTCGTCGTTAGCGTCGGCGATCTTTTCGCCGGTCTCCTGATTGTAGATGGCCTTGGCAAGAACGCGACCGATCAGGAAATCATCCGGAACGGCAACTTCCTTGATGCCGGCCTTTTCCATCAAACGGACGTGACGAGCCGTGATGCGCTTGTCCTTGGCAACGATCGTATTGCCTTCCTTGTCCTTGATTTCAAACTGAGCCGTTTCGCCCTGCAGACGCTGCGGGGTGAAGTGCAGATTGGCGGACTTCTGGTTGAGGCGGAAAGTGTCAAAGTCGTAGAAGCGCTCGAGAATTTCTTCGGGCGTCAGACCGATGGCCTTCAGAAGAATGGTGCCGGGCATCTTGCGGCGGCGGTCGACACGGAAGTACACGATGTCCTTCGGGTCGAATTCGAAGTCAAGCCAGGAACCGCGATAAGGAATCACGCGAGCACTAAAAAGGAGCTTGCCCGAAGAATGGGTCTTGCCCTTGTCGTGCTCGAAGAAGATACCGGGCGAACGATGCAACTGGCTCACGATAACGCGTTCGGAGCCGTTAACAATAAAGGAAGCCTTTTCGGTCATGAGCGGGATTTCGCCCATGTAGACTTCGTTTTCGCGGATTTCCTTGACCGTGCCGGGCTTGGCGGCGTCGCGGTCAAAAATTTCAAGTTGAATACGAGCACGCAACGCGGACGCGTAGGTCAGACCGCGCAATTGGCACTCGGCCACATCAAATTCAGGCTGCTCGAGTCTGTAGCTCAGGAACTTCAGGCGGGCGTAGCCGTTGTGGCTGGTGATCGGGAAAATGGAAGTGAATGCCGACTGCAACCCGACATTTTTGCGGCTTTCGGGCTTGACATCGGCCTGCAGGAAGGCTTCGTAGCTGCGAAGCTGCGTTTCCAGCAAGGAGGGCACTTCAAGGACGCTCGGACGTGTGGCAAAACTCTTCCGAATACGCTTCTTTTCAGTGAACGAGTACGACATGAAGACTCCGTTCAAGGCGATGGGAGGAAATATGCTATGGGGTCAAAGAGGTTCGAAGAATCGCAGCCATTTTTTAAAGACGCCAAAAGCCGCCCGGGCTGCACGAATGCGTGCGCCCGTGCGGCTAGGGGCCGTCACGGTGACTTATTGATTATTTCGATCACTGGCTTTGACTTTGAGCTGGATCTGGAATTTTACCAGATCCACTTCAAAATCCCAAGCCCTCTTTCGATCGGAAATCGGGCTTGGAGCGCAGTCGGCAAAGCCGCCGTGGGCGGCTTTGTGATGCTTGTAAAGTCTGAAACTCAGATTACTTGAGTTCGACCTTAGCGCCGGCAGCTTCGAGCTTCTTCTTGAGGTCTTCAGCTTCAGCCTTGGCAGCGCCTTCCTTAACAGCCTTGGGAGCGCCTTCGACGAGGTCCTTGGCTTCCTTGAGGCCGAGGCCGGTGATTTCGCGAACAGCCTTAATCACGGCGATCTTGTTGGAACCAACGTCAGCCAGAACGACGTCGAATTCGGTCTTTTCTTCAGCAGCCGGGGCAGCAGCGCCACCAGCAGCCGGAGCAACTGCAACAGCGGCAGCAGCAGCGGAAACACCGAACTTTTCTTCCATCATCTTGATGAGTTCGCTGATTTCGAGAACGGTCTTGGACGCGATCGCGTCGAGGATTTCTTCATTGGTCAGGGCCATTTTTGACTCCGTAACGTTGTGTAATGTTTAAAAATTGTTTTCTGTTTAAAGCGGATTAGGCAGCAGCCTTCTCCTGGGCATCGCGGTAAGCAGCCACAGTGCGCACAAAGCGCGCCGGCACTTCGTTGAGCGTGCGAACGAACTTGGCAATCGGCTCGTTCATCGTAGCCATCAACTTGGCCAGGAGTTCGTCACGACTCGGCATCGTCGCGAGCTGTTCGATGGCGGCCACATCCATAACTTGGCCGGGCATCGCACCGCCCTTGATAACGAGCTTGTCGTTTTCCTTGGCAAATTTGACTAAAACACGGGCAGGCGCAACGGGGTCTGAAGCAAAGCCGTAAACGAGAGGTCCGACAAACTGGTCGGCCAAATCCGCATACGGCGTGCCTTCGACGGCGCGTCTGACGAGCGTGTTTTTTACCACACGCAACTGCACACCTTGCTCACGCGCATTCGCACGGAGCTTGGTAACTGCTTCAACGGTCAGCCCACGGTATTCGGCGATGACAATCGAGGCCGTATTCGCAACAACGCCGCGAATCTCCTCAATGACAGCCGCCTTATCTTGACGATTTAGACCCATGGTCTGGCTCCACTCAGAGGTGCTCGGCGGTCATCCCGTCTCGCACCGGTTCTTCAATAACCGGTCTTCACCACTCTGAGAGTTCTGCATGTCGTAACACAACATCGGCATATCTCTCTTTGAGGTTCAACCGTCTGCGTTGGATATCTTCTCGAAAACGGAGCCGCACGAAGCTTGCGGTTTTTCCGCCGGAAAAGACGATTAAAGCGATTGCGTTTCGGAAAAAATTTCACACCGCGTTTCCCGAAACATCAACCTCCTCCAACGGTCTTTGACAGCAATCGGACAAGTCCGATTACCCAAAGCCCTCGAGGCCTCACGACCTCTGGAAAGGGACTCTTTTTTAAGAGAGCCCCTCGGTATTACTACAGGGTCGACAAATCGACCTTGGCGCCGATTCCCATCGTCGAACTGACGGAAATCTTACGAACGTACACGCCCTTGAGAGCGGTCGGCTTCATCTTGTTAATCTGTTCCATAAGCGCCTTGAAGTTCTTCACAAGGCGGGCAGTATCAAACGAAGCACGACCGATGGCGGCATGGACGATACCGGCCTTATCGGCACGGAAGCGCACCTGACCGGCCTTGGCGTTCTTGACAGCCTGAGCCACATTGGGCGTAACCGTTCCGACCTTCGGGTTCGGCATCAAACCACGCGGACCGAGAATCTGACCGAGTTGACCGACAACACGCATCGCATCGGGAGAGGCAATCACGACGTCAAAGTCCATTTTGCCGGCCTTCACTTCGGCTGCCAAATCGTCGAAACCGACAATATCGGCTCCGGCCGCCTTGGCTTCTTCAGCCTTAGCACCCTGGGTGAAAACCGCAACACGGATGTTCTTACCGGTGCCTTCGGGCAACACAACGGCGCCGCGAATAGCCTGATCGGACTTACGCACATCGATGCCGAGCTGAATCGCGACATCAACGGACTCGTCGAATTTGGCCGTAGCGCAGGCTTTGACGGCTTCGAAAGCCGCATCCAAAGCCATGGGTTTGGTCAAATCGTACTTGGACACATTGGTCTTGACACGTTTGGAAAGCTTAGCCATCTTAGACTCCCTCCACCGTGACGCCCATCGAGCGAGCAGAGCCGGCGATTGTGCGAACGGCGGCATCCATGTCGGCCGCTGTCAAATCGGGCTTTTTCATCTTGACGATTTCTTCAGCCTGTTCACGCGTAATCTTGCCGACCTTGTCAGCTTGCGGACGCGCCGATCCCTTCTGAATCTTGGCGGCTTTCTTAATCAGAATCGTGGCCGGGGGAGTCTTCATGATGAACGTGAAGCTCTTATCGGCATAGGCGGTAATCACAACCGGAATCGGAAGAACCGGAAGATTCGGGAACATCTTTGTGGAGTAAGTCACCGCCTGTAACAGGGAAGCAGAAATACATGCAGTCAGACCAACCACACGACCTGCTGAAAGGTCTGTACCAGTTAATACGATACATCCGGCAATACCGCAGGCGATTGGCAGGTTTGCTGCGGAAAGGCTGATGATATTAACGATAGATGACGGCGCCAGGAACCGGTGGTTCTGAGTGTAGGTGTAAATGATCGCAATCACTAACAGGATGTAGAGTGCATTATTGATCAGCGCTTCTTTCCAGAAGGTCTTTTTATCTTTAGCATCCAGACTCTGATAGCTGGCATATTTTTGTTTTACATTGGCAATCACGTTCATACTGTGTAAGCCTCCTTATACATATTTTGCAGCAAGAGCCATAATCTCTTCCTGTGTTGTATTTTTCGCATCTACTTC
>ERZ780177.4274-NODE-4274-length-10013-cov-6.872063_pt1 | contig 10013 bp, 10 predicted proteins | sample MGYA00510973_ERZ780177 | MGnify/ENA primary metagenome ERZ780177 (study PRJEB29588, sample SAMEA2144396) | human gut metagenome | biome: human gut; feature: human-associated habitat; material: faeces | place: Denmark | collected 2008/2010 ...
TATCCGTATTGCATCCGCTTTCATCCAGAAACACAAGGTCACTTGCCTTGAATCCAGATATAAGGCCGTTCCAGTCTTTTCTCTTCTGCGCCGCATCGGGGACGCTCCTGTTCACTGGCGTGAAGAGACTTTTTCTCCCGGCGATATCCTGCCTGTTGAAGAAAGCGCCAGACAGTATCAATGCTGACAGGCAATTTCAACGTTTCAATGATCTCCAGACAAGTGATATCCGGCTGTTTTTCCAGAAGCGAAAGGATGTGCTGATGATCTGCATCGGACAATTTTGGCTTCTTTCCACGGAGATTCGTTTGAGTTTCGTAGCTGCCTGTTTCGTTCCGACACTTCAGCAAACGATAGATCGAACAGGTGTTTACAGAAAAGCACTTTGCCAGTTCTTTTACGCTAACGCCTTTGTCGTATGCTTCCAGAATCAATTTTCGAGCTTCATTGTACAGCATAGTTCTCACCTTCTTTGCCTCTGTTATACCTCTTTTTGCTCAAAAGCTAAAGTACTGTGCTGTATTATTGAAAATTGCTATAATTGCTTCGTTAATACTCCAGTTTTTTATCCGGTGCGTAATACACACCGTTGCCGCGGCTTTTGCGGATGTGCGGCACTTCGATCTTGGGCAGGGTAAAATCATCCCCCGTTTTGTCAATCCAGGCTTGCAGCCTCTCGTTCAAATCGGCCAATATCTCCCGGTAGTTGGTGATTTGTGCCATGTTCATCTGTTCATAGGGGTCATCTTTCAGGTTGAACAGCATCCACGGTTCGCCCGGCAGGGCAACGTACTTCCAGCCTTCGCGGGTCACGATACCGCGCCATGGTTCGGCGGTGCTGTTCAGGTGGCCGGTTACCTCGTTGCATTGCAGGTAAGCGGAATCCGGTTCCTGCGGAGGCAGCGGTTTGCCGGTTACATAGCCGGAATAATCGTACCCCTGCATCCAATCAGGCACGGCCACGCCGCACAAGCCCAGGGTGGTGGGGGCAACATCCACATGGTTCAGCGGGGCATCGCACAGGCAGGCGTTGTTGGCACCGTACAAAAGCCCCGGTGCCACGCTGTACATGCAGCTGTGCCCGGTAGAGATGATGAACGGCACCCGGCAGGATTCCTCGTATGGGTTGGTTTTGCGGAACCACCCGTGGCTGCCGTGCATATCGCCGTGGTCGCTGAAAAACACGATGTAGGTATCATCTGCAAGGTTCAGTTTATCCAGCGCCTGCACCAAGCGGCCCACATTCCAGTCCAGGTTGCGCACCATGGCGTAATACCCGGCCAGCTCCCGCTGGGCCTGCTGCTTGACCCAGGGCACATTTGGCACATTGGACCGCAGTTTAATATTTTCTGCACACAATCCTTCGGCAAACTGTTCCGGTGCCAAATAAGGGTTGTGCGGCGGGAACACGCTGAGTACCGCAAAGAACGGCTGGTCCTTCGGCTGTTCCAGGTACCGGATCAATTTATCCGTCAATGCGTCAGTTTCAAAGCCGGGCAGGCGGGTGCAGTCGCTGTTGGTACCATGCACGTAACAGTCCCAGGGTTCGTTATTGTTCTCGTACCCCAGCCAATAGTCAAAGCCTCCGCGGTGCTCCGGCTTGACAATGTGGAATACTTCACGGTTGGGGCGGATGGCCGCAGCCGCGCCCTCGGCATCCAGGTGCCATTTGCCAAAATAGGCGGTGTGGTAACCGGCATCATGCAGCACATGGGCGATAGTCTTTTGCTCCGGCGGCAGGCCTTTATCATGCCCCGGCGTGCAGTGGTTGGGGTAAAGCCCGGTCAGCATGCTGCCGCGGTAGGGGCAGCACAGCGGGTAGCCGGATACCGCCGCCGTAAAGTTGACCCCACGCATGGCCAGCTGGTCAATATTGGGGGTGCAGATGTTGGTTTCGCCGTTGCAGCTCAGCGCCTGGGCGCGCAGCTGGTCCGCCAGCACCCAGATCACGTTGGGGCGCTTTGGCATGGCAGATTTTTGTTTTTCCGGCGGGTAGTTGGGGGCGATCATGGGTGGTTCCCTCCTCTGTTATTGCTGCAATGCCTGAGCCGCGGCGGCATCCAGCGGAGCCGGACGGGCGCAGGTGGTGGTCAACTGGTATTCCTTGCCGCTTTCCACAGATTCCAGTAGCCCCAGCATTACTTCGGTCACATGCAGCGAAAGTTCAGCGGACGGGCGGTAAGCTTTGCCGGTCTGCAGGGCATGGGCCATATCGGCCAGACCAAGGCCGCGGCAGTTTTCGGTGTAGGGGGAGTTGACCGGCACTTCCTCAGCCGGGGCATCGCCTCTGCGCACCGTTACGGGGCCTTCAAATTTGTTCATATCGGGCACATTCAGGCTGCCCTTGCTGCCGTAAATCGTCAGGTAAGGCATGTCGCTGTCCCAATAGGCAAACTGCATGTCAAAGCTGATCGTCAGGTTTACCAGCGCGCCGCTTTCCATTGTCAGGATACCGGTTACATAGGTGGGAACTTCCACCGGGAACTGCTGGCCCTGGTAGGGGCAGCGGGGGCTTTTGGCTGTGCGTTCGGGATAGGTGATTTTGCCGCGGCCCACCACACTTTTGACAGAGCCAAGCAGGCTGACCAGCGCCGTGATGTAGTAGGGTCCCCAGTCCAAAACCGGGCCTGCGCCCTCTTCATAAAAGAACTTCGGGTTGGGGTGGAAGGCTTCCGGCCCACGGCTCATCATGAACGCCTGTGCGGCGATCGGCGTGCCGATCGTGTCTGCGTCCAGCAGTTGACGGCAGGTCTGCAAACCACCACCCATAAAGGTATCCGGCGCGGTGCCCAGCAGCAGGTTGTGGGCCTTGGCGTACTCCACCAGCTCTTTAGCATCCTGCATGTGAATGGCCAGCGGCTTTTCGCTGTACACGTTTTTGCCGGCTTTCAGCGCCGCCATGCTTACGGCGGCGTGCTGGTCGGGGATGGTCAGGTTCAGCACAATGTCAATGTCGGGGTCAGCCAGCAGTTCGTCCACTGTCATGGCTTTGGTACCAAACTGTTCGGCGCGGGCCTGCGCTGCCTCCATGCGCAGGTCTGCGCAGGCAACAAGCTGCAAATCACCAAACCGTTCCGTGATATTTTTTGCATACACCTCACTGATCATGCCGCAGCCGATCATGCCAATTTTACTCTGTTTCATCTTGCACAGCCTCCGTTCTATTTTGCGTTTCACGGTTTATTTGTCGTTCTGTCTGTATTATACCGTGGTGTGGCGTGCCAATCAATTCGCAGATTCCATGAAGTAAAATGGCGCTTTTTATCAAATTCAATGTGAAACTTTTCATATAAACATTTTTTAGTTTACATCTTTTTTCACATTCTTTCTTGTGTTATACTGCTTATAAAGAATCTTTCGCTGATGAGGTAGAGCCATGAAAAAAGTAACCATGAAAGACGTCGCCGCAGCGGCGGGAGTATCGGTAGCGGCGGTCTCCCGCGTGATGAACGGCAGTGGGTATGTTGCGCCGGACAAGCGCGAAGCGATCCTGCAGGCCATTTCCACGGTGGGCTACCGCGCCCAGCGGGTGCCGCCCGGCCCCCAGACCCCGCTCATTGGGCTGATTTTGCGCAGTGCCAATGGCCTGCCGTATTTCTCCCAGCTATCCGAAGCACTCATGTCCGAGGCATCGGCCAAAGGGTTTAACACCATGCTGTTCTACTGCGACAGTGTGGATAACGATACCCTGCTCAAACGGCTGGAAACCTTCCAGAATTACAACATCAGCGGGCTTGTGGTGGGCGGCTTTGGACCCAACGCCCTGCGGGACGACGTGTGCATGTACCTGCGCGCCGCCAACGTGCCAGTGGTACTGTTGGAACGCTCACCGGAGTGCCGCGGCGTAAACCGCGTGCTGATCGACAACGAAAGCGGCATGTACACCGCTGCCCGCTACCTGTTGGATCAGGGGCACAAGGAAATCGTTTACCTGAACCGTGATCTGGACTCCGATGTAGAAAAAGACCGTCTGCATGGCTTTTTGCGCGCCATGCAGGCGGCCCCGGATGTAAAATATTGGGTGAACAACGGCAAAACCTCCAGCCCGCGCACTGCCTTTACGGCGCTTGAGCAGCTCAAGCAGGCTCACCCTGGTATTACCGCTGTGCTGACCTGGGGTGATATTTACGCCGCCGGTGCACTGCAATACCTGTACCAGCAAAACCTGCGTGTACCGCAGGATGTGGAGGTTGTTACCTGCGGCGATACCTTGATGCCCTACTTGGCCCCGGCCATCAGCAGTGTTGAAGTGCCCCTGCGCGAAATGGCCCGCACCGCTGTTGCCATCATCAACGACCAGCTGGCCGATGGGCAGAAAGATTTTGTCAAAACCGTGACCCTGGAACCGCTGTTTACACGCAGAGGGGTTTGAAATCAGGTATGGGTGCGCTGTGCTGCCATTACTGCTCTACCATCTTTGTGTATGCGATACTGAATCACCAAAATGTTGCGAAAACATTCCGTTCCTTGTATAATATGGATATCATCAAAGGGAAAGGTGGGCTGGATCGTTGAAGTATATTTTGATGCACCGCGAATTGCCGGTTGCTGTGCTGAGCATTAACGATACCAGCGGCACAGTATACCGCGTTGAGGATGTTGTTCAGCCCGCCCATCTGCCAATAGGTTTGTTTTCTGCTGACCGCAGGGAGTTTGCAAAGAATCTGAACCTTTGGCTGGCCGGGCGTACCATTCCGGCCAGCCGTTCAGGCTTTCACCATGCGCTGGAGGCCCTGCAGATCCAGAAAAAACTACAACTATCCGCCAGTACCTTGATGATGAAGTGTTTTGCACTAAGTCTGTCCGATCAATACTGGCTCAATCCTGCAGAGCAGCCCTTGGAATGGCGCAAGGTCAACTTCTACCATAACGATTTTTCGGAGGATGTCGGCAATATCCTGTTTGGGCAGATTCCGGAGCGGGACAGCATTGATCTCGTTTCCCCCTGCAACACCTCCGACGGCTGGTTGAAGAAAAAATGGAAGATACTGAACGGCCAGCGCGTACTGGTAAAAGGCGGCAGCGGCATGGCGCAACAGGAACCGTTCAATGAGGCAGCAGCATCCTTGCTCTGCCGCAAGTTGGGAATCCCACATGTGGAGTATAGCTTGCTGTTTGAGGGTAGCCAGCCTTATTCCGTCTGCACTAATATGACGACCGACCGTCAGGATTTTGTCAGTGGTTATTATATTTTTTCTGCTTTTCCCCGCGGGGACGGCGTAAGTGCCTATGCGCATTTCCTTAACTGCTGCGAAAAACTGGGTATCCCGGATGTTACGGAACAGCTGCAGCAGATGATGATTCTGGACTATCTGATCTGCAATCAAGATCGGCATTTCGGCAATTTTGGAGCGATTCGTGACGCGGTAACGCTGGAATGGATGGGCTTTGCACCAATTTTTGACAGCGGCACCAGCTTGTGGTTTGACCAATTTGCCACCAAAATCAACGCCCTGGCCGATGCCCCAGCCAAACCATTCGCTGCCACACAGCAGGAACAGCTTGCGCTTGCAAAAAAAAGCCTGCAAACGCTGGATCTCACGGCGCTGGATGGATGCAAAGACGATGTGCTTGCTATTTTTGAACAGGCCCATTTTGGCGAACCGAACCGCGCACAGGTTTTGGCCGATGCTCTGGCCGCGCGCTGTAAATTTCTGAAAGAAGATACGCTTATTTAACAACGACCGCCTTTCCTGTGCTTTAGGTAAAGCATAAGGAAAGGCGGTTGTTGTTTATCTATAATAAAAACAGGGCCCGATGCCATTACGCATCAGGCCCTGCTCTATTTCAAATTTCTAATTACTCATTCTTAATTTTTTCTCGCCGTGCTTTCACTCGCCGCCAAAGCTCCTACTTCCTACCTCCGATAGTATTCCGCTTCCGCCCGTGCGATCTCCAAAATCCGGCTTTCGGCATAGGCAAAAAATTCCTTGAACGCAAGGCAGGAGTAGTTTTCCAGCTTGCCATCGTTCTCCACCCAGTCGCGCTTGCATCCGCCGTGGCACAGGCTGTACCAGCGACAGTCGGCGCAGGCATCGGGTTTGCGCTCGCCCTGCTGCAAAAACAGGCGGGCTTTTTCGCTGTTGGCCAGCTCCGGGATGCTCTGCTCTCCAATGCGGCCCATCTTCCATTCGTCCAGGCAGTAAAAGTCACAGGGGTACACCGTGCCGTCGCCCTCCACCACAAAATAAGCGCCGCAGCTGCCAGAGGTGGCACAAGTGCCTGCGGGCATACCCATCGCCATGTGGATGTAATCGTCAAACAGACGCACACTGGTGTAGTCGCCGTTGACCCAGTCACGGTAGTAAACGTCAAACAGGCCGCACAGGAACTTACCGTATGTTTCCGGCGTCAGTGCCCAGGGCTGCGCACCACGCTCGCCCTCAATGGGATCCAGGCAGGCAATGAACTGCAAATGCCGGACACCCAGTTTTTTCAGCGAAGCATAGACTTTTTGCGAGCTGCGGGCCACCGCGCGGTTGACCACGCACAGCAGGTTTACTTCTACGTCATGCTTTTGCAAAACATGCAATGCCGCGGTTACACGGTTCCAGGTGCCCTTCCCCTTGGCGTCCAGGCGGGTATTATCGTGCAGCTCCTTGGTTCCATCCAGTGAGATGCCCACCAGAACCTGGTTGGCAGCCAGAAACTCAGCCCATTCATCATTCAGCACAAGGCCGTTGGTTTGCAGCGCATAATTGATGTGCACCCTGGCCGGGCGCAGCTCGGCGGCTTTGGCCATAAAAAAGCGGAAAAAGTCCAGTCCGGCCAACGTTGGCTCACCGCCCTGGAACGAAAAACTGACCTGTGCGCCGGGTTCCGCGGCGGCAAAGGCAGAGCGAATCAATGTTTCGGCTTCGGGGCGGGTCATGCCTGCGGCGCTCTGGCCGCAGCGCACGGCGGCTTCGTCAGCATAAAAGCAGTAGCGGCAGCGCATGTTGCACTGGCTGGATGCAGGCTTGATCAAAAAGTTCAGGTTTTGCATTGTGTACCCCCCGGTGGATTTTTACAGATAAACTATACCACAAAATACTGTTTTTCCTCAAGGCTGCGGAGCATGCTTGTCGATTTTTCGACACTAATGCTCTTATTTATGGTAGTTTGGCGTTCTTCCAAAACGGTATGATGAACTTATCAAAATCAACGTACCGGAGGAGGAAAAGACGCATGAGTTCAATCTTGTTTTTCTGTGTCAGTTTTTTTGCGTCCATTGCGGGGGCGATCTGCGGCATTGGCGGCGGTGTTATCATCAAGCCGGTGCTGGATATGCTGGGCCTTGCCAGCGTGGCAACCATCAGTTTTCTTTCGGGGTGCACCGTGCTTTCCATGAGCTGCTACACCGTGGGCAAAAACATTGCCGCTGGCGATAACCGGGTGGATTTCCGCACCGGCACCCCGCTGGCCATTGGCGCCGCAGTGGGCGGCGTTGTGGGCAAACAGCTGTTCAGCACCATTGTGGGCATGTTCCCCAACCCCAACACGGTTGGCGTGGTACAGTCGATCTGCCTGGCCATTATCACCATTGGCACTTTTGTGTACACCTTGTTCAAGGCGCGCATCCAGGGCAAGCATATTACCAACCCGGCATTCTGCGTTATCATTGGCCTGGTGCTGGGGCTGATGTCCAGCTTTTTGGGTATTGGCGGCGGCCCCATCAATCTGGTTGTGCTGTTCTACTTTTTCAGCATGGAAACCAAGACCGCAGCGCAGAACAGTCTGTACATCATTCTGTTCAGCCAGATCACCAGCCTGCTGACCACCCTTATCACCCACAGCGTGCCGGAGTTCACCCTGCCCGCCCTGGTTTTGATGATTGCCGGCGGCATCGGCGGCGGCATTGCCGGCCGCACGCTGAACAAGCGGATGAGCAGCCGTGCCGTGGACAAACTGTTTCTGGTATTGATAGGCGTTATTATTTTGATCAGCATTTACAATGCAGTGCATTATATGGGCGTTTGAGGTTCGTTGGAAGACAGGAAAGAGGAGTTATCTCAATTAGAAATTAGGAATGAGTAATTAGGAATTTGAGATACAGCAGGGCCCGGTGCGTGGTTGTAATGGGCCCTGTGTTCGTTATTTTCAATATCGGGTTCTTTGCTTTTTATGTCAGGCAGACAGTAAAACAGCTGTCATGGCCGGGGGGTACGGTTCTGCTGCCGCCGTGCAGGGGCGCAATTTTTTGCGTCATAAACAAGGCTCTGCCTGTTGCTGACTTTTATGCTGATGTCTATGACATCACCAACCGTTTTGGCGGCCCAATCTGTTAAAAACACAAAAAGCATATGCCGTTCAGGATATGCTTTTGCTGTTCTTATACTATAGCCCTTTTTCACACCTCTTCGTTCTCATAGGCAACCCCATCTGGCAGGGTATAGTGCAGGTGCAAAGCATTCTCTTCATCTCTCTTCCACTCCACATGGATCAAGCCGCGCGGCGTGATGACATCGCCGCTTGCTTCACGGAACGTACCCACCTGGGGTTCGATGCGCACTTTTTGGAAGCCGAGAGCCGCTGGGCGAACGCCAAGGATCACTGCAGGCAGTTCATAACAGAGCAATGCCTCCCATGCATGGCAGTCCGAACGGGTATCTGTGTCGTTCTCCACGCAGGTCGTCAGGTGATTCTCTACCATCTGGCGCCATATTTCCCCCAGGTCATCTGTCTTTTCGTACCAGCCGCAGCGTTCCAGCGCGCGGAACAGGTAAAAATGAACGCAACAGAAGCCTGCGGAACTTCCGGGTTCCACACAACGGCTTCCAGCATCTGCTTTCCCTCTGCCGATTCAACAATACCAGTCAGGACGGCAAATACCTGGCAGTGTACCGAATATTCTTCAATGCCGGGCCCATCCTGAACCAGTGTTGTGCCCTGATACTGCCCAAAGCAATGGGTACGGATTGCATCCGAAAGTGCTCCTGCCCGCTGCCGGTACTCCGCAGCGGTATCGGTTCTGCCTGCAAATTCAGCCAGCTCAGCAGCTTTTTGCAGGCCATACAGGTAAAGTAGGCTTTCCATTGTAACCGAACCGCTGCCCTTTCCGGTTGCAGCCGGTACGCCGGAATCCCACACACCAGCCCAGTCAATAAACGACCAATAGCGGTGACGCATGATCGGGCCGCCACTTTTCCCCACAAGGCCCTGTTCCGAAAGATTCCTGTCAAAAAATCCAAGGATACCGTCAATGGCTGGCAGATGGCGCTTAACAAGCGCTTTATCGCCAAGATACATCATATGGTCGTGGACCATCAGCAAATAATAAATGGAAAAAGCCGGGATCACATTACTCTTGACGGTGGGGGCATCTGCGTTGATTAAGCCATCTGGCCGCTGGGAGCGGCGGAATGCTTCCATTGCCTGCCGTGCCAAACGGTCATCTGCGCTGATGGCATCTGCCATTGCAATGTTAAAAATCAGCTTAGGTGCTGCATCCGGGCAGTTTCCACCCCGCAAAAAATTCTGTGGTATAGACATTTTCCTGCGCGTGGATCGGCGCAGGGCCGCCCGTTTCCCCTATAATGGCAATTTCACGGTTTATGGTGCATTTCCAACCGTTTTTCCCCGGCAAAGGAAGGGGTTATCAGCCGTGCAGTCCTCAATGTACAGGCAGGGGGTATTGGTGCGGTACAGGGAATCATTCTGGCTTGCCGCAAAGCGCAGCACCTCAACCGTCACAACGTTTGCCCCCGGCACAAGGTAGGGCGCAGCGTTGGCAGTATCAACAAACCATTCTTTCTGATCCAGGGGCTTCTGTGGCCCCTCCTGAACAAACTTCCCGTTTATATACAGCTTATAGCGGGAATCCGCGGTGATCTTGATTTCTTTTTTGGCGGGCAATGCATCGTCCACCATCATTTCCTTGCGGAAATATACAATGCGGGCATCGCTGTCATCTTCCGGTATCCAATTTGGCAGCCAGCGGTTCTCCTTTTTGGGTTACAGCGCTGCCGTCAGGCTCTGTTTATAGCAATTTTCAAAATTAAAGCGCATATCCGCAGAAGCGGAACCAGCCGGAA
>ERZ780177.4276-NODE-4276-length-10013-cov-2.441253_pt1 | contig 10013 bp, 8 predicted proteins | sample MGYA00510973_ERZ780177 | MGnify/ENA primary metagenome ERZ780177 (study PRJEB29588, sample SAMEA2144396) | human gut metagenome | biome: human gut; feature: human-associated habitat; material: faeces | place: Denmark | collected 2008/2010 ...
ATCTATTCTATTTAAAGTAGAATCTTTTGGGGCTTGTTGGTTGCTTTGTTTCGTTTGGGCAACCCCTATGCTGAACATACAAAGTATGGCAATGACTGTTGTTATTCTTTTCATATTACTATTTTTATATTGTTTGTTAATTTTTTTTCTGTTTATTTTTATAATACAATTGATTTGTTTATTATTCAATGCATAATGGAATATTACATACAAAGATAAAGATAAAACTGAATAGTCTGTTAAAATAGTCGTTCCCTTTTGATTTTTATGTATTTATGTCCCATTTTTATGGATGCTTATTTTTGAACTTGCGCTATATTTGTAACATGTGTATGCAATTGCTGATATATCATGTCGATTATTTAGAGTGATAGGCTGTGCCTCAACATAGATCAAGTAAACTTGTCTCTGTTTTCGGCTTGCATTATCTTTGTAGAAGATAGGCGGCATCTCGGCATAGTTATTCAAACTAGTTTGATCTCTCTGCTCTCGATTTGCACTATCTTTGTAGAAGATAGGCTGCGCCTCAATATAGATCAAGTAAACTTGTCTCTGTTTTCGGCTTGCACTATCTTTGTAGAAGATAGGCGGCATCTCGGCATAGTTATTCAAACAAGTTTGATCTCTCTGCTCTCGATTTGCACTATCTTTGTACTATTATCGGGTATGCGGCGTGTTGTGTATGGAGCGCCCCGTTCGTGTATTCTTTTTAGGAATGTGCTTATGTTGGAAGATGCCTTGAAAAAACAGATAGAAAAGGAGCTGCCTTATAGCCCGAATGCCGATCAGTGTGCGGCGTTGGAGTTGTTGTCTGCATTTGTGCTGGGCGGGGTAAGGGATGCTGTTTTTTTGTTGAGAGGGTATGCCGGAACCGGTAAGACTTCGTTGGTCGGTGCTTGTGTGAAAGTATTGACTTCGTTGGGGTATAAAACGGTGTTGCTGGCTCCGACGGGGCGTGCTGCCAAAGTTTTTTCTCTCTATTCCGGACATCCGGCTTTTACGATCCATAAGAAAATCTATCGGCAGAAAAGCTATTCGCCCGATATGGAAGGATTTTTAGTGGCTGACAATCTGCATAAGGATACCCTTTTTATTGTCGATGAAGCCTCGATGATTGCCAACTCGTCGGGTGAGGCAACGGTTTACGGGTCGGGACACTTGTTGGACGACCTGATCGAGTAGGTCTACTCGGGCGAAGGGTGCCGGCTGCTGATGTTGGGCGATTCGGCACAGCTGCCTCCGGTGGGGCAATCGGCAAGTCCGGCATTGGATTCGTCGTTCCTGAAAGGATACGGCTTGAATGTGATCGAATATGAATTGCGGGAGGTGGCACGGCAGGAACTCGACTCCGGTATCTTGTTCAATGCTACGATGTTGCGGCGTACAATGGAAACATCGCCGATCGGAATGCCGTCGTTGAAAGTTGTCGGATTCCCCGATCTGGAAGTGGTCAGCGGTGAGTTTCTGGTCGAACGTATTGCCGACTCGTACGATCGGGTTGGGCTGGACGAGACGATCGTAGTGACCCGTTCCAATAAGCGGGCGAATATATTCAATCAAGGCATCCGCAACCAGATTTTATATCGGGAGGAGGAATTGACCTCGGGCGATTTGTTGCTGGTGGCGAAGAATAACTATTATTGGGGAAAGGATTGCAAGGAGATCGATTTTATTGCCAACGGCGATGTGGCTCGGGTGGTGCGTGTGCGCCGCGTAGTGGAGATGTACGGATTCCGGTTTGCCGATGTGTCGCTTTATTTCCCCGACCGGGAGGTGGAATTGGATACCAAGATCATATTGGATACGTTGTCGAGCGAATCGCCTGCGTTGTCGTACGAGCAGAACAACCGGCTGTTTGAAAATATTCTTGCCGATTATTACGATGTGCCGTCCAAACGCGAGAAATATAAACGGTTGAAAGCCGATCCGTGGTTCAATGCCTTGCAGGTGAAATATGCTTATGGTGTGACGTGCCATAAGGCTCAGGGCGGACAGTGGCGGCACGCCTATATCGATATGGGCGGGATTCATCCCGAACAGATCGGGCTCGATTTTTACCGCTGGCTGTATACCGCACTGACACGTGCTACCGAAAAAGTTTATTTGATCAATTATCGGGATCCGGAACAGAGCCGGTAATGTCTTGTCATAGCACAGGACTTAGCAGTCGCATGAGCGACTCTTGTATTTTGCGGTGCCGGCTGCGTTTCCGCCATTCGTGTGATGTGACACGCCGGCATTTCGACTGGTCGTGCAGGAATATCTCTTTCATTTCAATCGCCACTGCCGGGTCGTATATCAACGCGTTGGCTTCGAAATTGTGCTCGAAACTTCTGAAATCGAAGTTCGTAGATCCGACGGTTGCTATTTCGTCGTCGATCACGATAGCTTTGGAATGCAACATCCCCGGTTTGTAGAAATAGACTTTCGCCCCTGCCGACAGCAATTGGGCTACGTACGAGTTGGATGCCAGCATCAGTATTTTGGAATCGGAACGTTCCGGCAACATGATCCGTATATCGACCCGCGACAGTGCCGCAGCCTGTATCACTTTCATCAGGCTGTCGGTAGGCAGGAAGTAGGGCGTTTGCAGATAGACATACCGCTTGGCGCTCGAAATGGCTTTCAGGAAGAGCATGGACAGGTTGTACCACTTGCCTATGGGTCCGCTGGTTACGATCTGCATTCCCGTCGTCCCGGGGGTGTCGGTGCGGGGGAAGTAATAGGTGTCCGACAGCAACTCTTTCCGTTCGAAACTCCAATCTACGGCAAAAGAGTACTCCAATCCGTGTGCGGCAGGTCCGGCGACGCGCAAATGGGTATCGCGCCAGATACCCCACGAAACGCCGTCGATGTAGCGGTCGGCGATGTTCATACCGCCGATATATCCGATTTCACCGTCGATGACACATATTTTCCGGTGGTTACGGTAGTTGATGCGGCTTGCCACTCTGGAAAACGAGACTTTCAGAAACGGATGTATCTCGATTCCGGCGGCCTCCATATCCTTGAAAAACTGCTTCTTGATGCTTCTGCATCCGACATCGTCGTAGAGAATACGCACTTGTACGCCCCGGTGGGCACAGTCGAGCAATGCCCTTTTTATACGACGCCCGATGTTGTCGTTCTCGATGATGTAATATTGCAGGTGTACATACGATTGTGCGGCTTTCAGGTCTTGCAACAGTACGTCGAACTTCTCTTTCCCGTTGGTGAAAATCCTGACTTGGTTACCCGAATAATAAGGGGCATTGTCGAGTGTCTGGGCGCAATAGACCGTCTGTTTTGCCATGTCGCTGATCGGTAGGGAATGGATGTCGGTGGTGATCATCTCGTCTGTTTTCTTCAATTCCTGTCGTCCCTTGCGGGAGATCATCCGCTTTTTGCGGTAGTTCTGCCCGAAGAACAGATAGAAGATAATACCGACGAACGGGAAGCAGACAAGGACGACTACCCACGCCAGGCTCTTCACCGGATTACGGTTTTCCATAATGATCACGATGATGATGCTGACGGTAGTGAACACGTAAAGAATGTTCAGTGTCGTGTACAGCCACTCTCCGGCGGAGGAAAATATGTTTAAAAGTAAGCCCATACAACAGCTAAGGTAAAATAAAAAACGCAAAAAAACAACTACTCGCCCGTTTTTTATGCAGGGCGTAAGAACGTGCCCCGAAAATGAAAATCTGTTTGTTAAAATAACGTAAAAATAAATAAACGAACGATCTATTCGCTAATAAAACAAAGACGAGTGTTGGGGTTTCAATGAAAATACTTATATTTGTGTAGAAATTTGGTGAAGTAATGACCGAGAATCAGCAGGAAATACTGAACAGGTTGAACGATAATATGCTGCGGCTCATAGAGATGTGCCGTACATTGAAAGAAGAAAACAAATCGCTTTTGTCGGAATTGAACGCAACAAAAGAGATGCTTGTTCGAAAGAATGCGGATTGTGTCGATTTGCAGTCGAGATTGGACACGGTAGAGACAAAATATAAGAACCTGAAACTTATTGGGGCTACCTCCCTTTCGGAAAACGACAAGCAAGAGAACAGAGCCAGATTTTCCAGATTGGTGCGGGAAATCGATAAGTGCATTCTACTCCTCAACGAATAGATGCTATGAACGATAACGATACACAAAAAATATATTTGAGGGTAGCCGATGTGGAGCAGGCGATTCCGATGAGTGTTCATTTGAATACCGATGAGGAAGAGATCATACGCAAGGCGGTGGATATGGTAAACGATATCTGGACGTATTATTTGAATCGTCACGAGACTACCTCCACAAAAGCCTGCCTGGCAATGGCGGCAGTAGCGATAGCTCAGATATATTTAAAGACCGACGGATGTCGGGAAGATATACTTTCTCGTCTGGACAATTTGAGTGACGAGATGGGAAAATTCTTCGAAACTCCGGAGAATGTGTGACGAAATAATTTTTAAAACAACATAACCTGCACCGCAAACTTCTCTTTCGGGAGGACGTTCGTGGTGTTTTTTTATAATTTAGAAACAATGAATACTATATTAGTAATCGGTATAGGACTTGGCGGACTGCTTATCGGCGGTTTGGTCGTGTTCCTATTGAATCGTACCTTGCTTAGCGCTCGGACCAAAACGATTCTGGAAGAAGCAGAAAAAGAGGCGGAGGTAATCCGTAAAAACAAACTGCTCGAAGTCAAAGAAAAATTCCTGCATTTGAAGTCGGAAATGGAGAAGCAGGCTACGGCTCGGAATGCCAAATTGCAACAGGCTGAGGCTCGGTTGAAACAACGTGAAACACAGTTGAACCAGCAGCAACAGGAAATCCTGCGCAAGAAAAGCGAAACCGAAGCCGCACGTGCCAATCTCGATTCGCAACTGGAAGCGGTAGAACGCAAGAAACAGGAATTGGATAAACTGCATAAAGCCGAAGTAGAACGCCTGGAACACCTTTCCGGTTTGTCAGCCGAAGAGGCGAAAGAGAAACTCGTGGAGTCGCTCAAAGACGAAGCGAAATCGGAAGCCGCATCGTATATCAACGACATCATGGACGATGCGAAAATGACGGCGAACAAAGAAGCCAAGCGGATCGTGATACAAAGCATACAGCGTGTAGCGACCGAAACGGCGATTGAAAATGCCGTGACCGTGTTCCATATCGACTCCGACGAAATAAAGGGGCGTATCATCGGTCGTGAGGGTCGTAATATCCGGGCATTGGAAGCCGCTACCGGTGTAGAGATCATCGTAGACGATACCCCCGAAGCTATCGTACTTTCGGCGTTCGATCCGGTACGCCGCGAAATCGCCCGATTGGCATTGCATCAACTGGTGACCGACGGACGTATCCACCCTGCCCGTATCGAGGAGGTGTTTGCAAAAGTGCGCAAGCAGATCGAAGAAGAAATCATCGAAACCGGTAAACGGACGGCGATAGATTTGGGTGTGCATGGTCTGCATCCCGAACTGATCCGTCTGGTCGGCAAAATGAAATACCGTTCGTCTTACGGACAGAACTTGTTGCAACACTCGCGTGAAACAGCCAACTTGTGTGCCGTAATGGCTTCCGAGTTGGGTTTGAATCCGAAGAAAGCCCGTCGTGCCGGTCTGTTGCACGATATAGGCAAAGTGCCCGACGAAGAACCCGAATTGCCGCACGCATTGCTGGGTATGAAGCTGGCGGAGAAATATAAAGAGAAACCCGATATTTGCAATGCGATCGGTGCTCACCACGACGAAACCGAGATGACCAGTTTGTTGGCTCCGATCGTACAGGTGTGCGACGCTATATCCGGTGCCCGTCCGGGAGCCCGTCGCGAAATCGTCGAGGCTTATATCAAACGTCTCAACGATCTGGAACAACTGGCTCTCTCTTATCCCGGAGTATTGAAAACGTATGCGATACAAGCCGGTCGTGAATTGCGCGTGATTGTCGGAGCGGATAAGATCGACGATAAGGAGACGGAAAAACTGTCCGATGAAATCGCAAAACGTATTCAGGACGAGATGACCTATCCGGGGCAAGTGAAAATTACCGTAATCCGTGAAACACGTGCAGTAAGCTTTGCTAAATAATAAGATCAAGAAGAAAAATCATCAAGATAAGGGGCGAAGCAATTCGCCCTTTTTTAATACCGTTTTATAGGATGAGCAAATACCAGTTTGAGATATGTGCCAACTCAATAGAAAGTTGTCTTGCCGCACAAGCAGGGGGAGCCGACCGTGTAGAGCTATGCGCAGGCATACCGGAAGGAGGTACCACTCCGTCTTATGGAGAAATAGCCGTTGCAAGAGAAGTTCTTGATATAAAACTCCATGTGATTATTCGCCCTCGGGGAGGTGACTTTTTATATTCACCTATCGAAATAAAAACAATGTCAGCAGACATAGAAATGGCTCGTAAAACGGGAGTTGACGGAGTTGTTTTGGGATGTCTCACGGCAACGGGAGACATAAACATGCCGGTAATGAAAGAGCTGATGAAAACCGCCGAAGGATTGTCTGTAACTTTTCACCGTGCATTCGACGTCTGTCGCAATCCACAAAAAGCAATGGAAGAAATTATAGACTTAGGATGCGACCGGATATTGACTTCCGGCCAACAGGCAACAGCAAAAGCCGGTATCCCTTTACTAAAAGAACTCCATGCACAAGCTGACGGAAGAATCATTCTGTTGGCCGGCTGCGGAGTAAACGAAGAAAACATTGCTCATATCGCTTCGCAAACAGGTATCGAAGAATTCCATTTCTCGGCAAGAGAAAAAAGAATAAGCGAGATGCAATATCGTAACCCCACCGTCTCTATGGGAGGAACCGTACAAATCGATGAATATTCCCGTCAGATAACAACAGCAGAAAGAGTCAGAAATACGATTGCAGAATTGACGATAAATGATTGGCGATAAGAGGGAATCACTCCATATAAAGAACTACACTTTATACCCTCACAAGCCATGCACAACTTTCATCAACTGTTCGCCCAGACCGATTGTATATCCTTGGGATACAAAAACCACCCTGTTGAAAGTATCGGCAATGATAAATACCGGAAGCGCTGCGGAACTTGATAATTTCATCGATTCCGTTATCTGCTTCTGAATATTGCCATCTGTATCTATGCCATAGATTATAGTGGAAGGCAATCCCGGAAATTCCGTCGGCTGAAACTTCTTGTATTGTTCTTCATCCGGGAAAAGCAATACTATCTTACGTCCCCATTTCTCAAAATCCTTGCCCAATGCTGCCATATCTTTTAAAGCATGATTGGTAGGTTCCTGTCCGGCAGACAGTATACCCACTACAAAATAGCCACGACCACAAGCTTGCAGAATACTTTGCATCTGATTGTGATCGCCTACCGGACGAAAAAGTGACTCTGAATTAAAACTACCAATTACCTGTACTTGGGTTTCACTCTCACGCATAACCAAATCCACCGTAGCATTATGATCTTTTTCTACATTAAAAAAAGAAAGATTGGCAAGTACACCCCCATTAGCCAGACGCGTTCCGGTGGTAAGCATATAATAACCGGTATCCAGCCGTGTGCCATTTTTCAATAATTGTTCCCAGGAGGTAGTACCTTCATCATAATTCAATAAGCGGAAAGTCCCCTCTTCAAACCGGGACAACGTAAAATGAGAATAGTATTTAGGATTGTCAAGCGAACGGATAGGACGATAATTGGCCCTTACAATCGCCGAAGGTGCCCAAAGTTGCTCTGTTGCTTCGAAATCCACATCGTATGTCTTGCCATTTTTCAACCGCCCGTCAGTCAAATCCTGATATTGAACCTTCCCCGTCACCTCATCTATCCAGGCAGGAATGCCCAAAGCACGTGCCAAAGCCACAAAAAAGATATCCCTGGATCTCTCGTCAGCTACGGAAGCTCTCCATACACCAACAGGAGACATGGGAATGCGTTGCGAGTTCAACTCATTGTCAATACCAATATTTTTTTTGCACCAGGCTACCAACAATTGCGGATTCTTACGATAGCTTTCTGCATCGGCAGCCGGCACTGCCTCTTGAAAAAACTGCTTATACGGAGTCAGCATCTCATTGCCCACGCGTGGATTGAGAACAGACGAATAGTAATAATCTCCACCAGAAGCAACTGTAGAATAATGAAAATGATCCAACAATACTTCCAGAGATATATCACGTAAATCTTTGTCAGAGATAACACCAAGCAGTCTAAGGGCAAGATCAGCCTTTCCCTCTTTGGCAGCAACTGTGAGGAAATCGGTCAAAGTCCGGTAATTGCCTCTCGACGCAAGCAACAACCGGATAACCGTCTGGGGATTCATGGCATATTCCCGGGCAAAAGCTCCGGCCTCTGCTTCAGTGATAAAAGTAGAAACGTAGGCATTGCGAATAGAGTCTTCCTGTGCCATACGACGATTGTTTTCGGCACGTTGCTCCGGAGCCACTTCGGGCAATCGGGTTTCTTCGGCAGGAGGAACAATATCCAAGTCCAACGAATACACATCGCCCGGTTTCTTATCCAATACAAGTGTCAGTTCTTTTTCTTTTCCAAAAGACAACTTGCCAAAACCGAAAACCTCTCCCTTAGAAGCCCACACAAGCATATCCCCCTTTCCAGCCGTCAATGAAGCCTGTCCGGAAATATCGGTATACTTCGTTGCTACGGAATAAAACTCGGCATAGTTATACACTTTAAACTCCACTTTCGCCCCCTCCACAGGATTACCACCCGCATCGGCAACCGTGATAACCGCTTTCGCCGTAGGAGCATAGTTTTCTATGACATTGATTTCTGTATAATTGGGAGTTTCATACATGATTTCTTCCGCACCTTTATAACGTCCAAAGACTTTAGTATGCATCAACATACCACGACTCGCAGGGGCATTAAACCATCCCAAATTCAATACCGGCTCCGGCTCACAAGCTCCAAAGAAATACCATTTGCCATCTGCCCCAGCTTCTACCCAAGCATGATTGTCATCGGTATGTGCCCAACGGGGAGTGTATACCTGACGGGCAGGAATACCTACAGAACGAAGGGCGGCAACGGTAAAGGTAGACTCCTCACCACAACGGCCATAAGCCGTCTTAACGGAAGCAAGTGGCGAGCTGGTACGAGCATCGCTCGGACGGTAAACCACCTTTTCATGACACCAGTGATTTACCTCCAGAATGGCATCCCGCATGGAAAGATACTTGACACGCTCCTTCAATTCATTATAAAATACCCGGCGGGAATCATCCAGATTCTCATTATTCACCCGGATTGGAAGTACAAAATGCCGGAATACATCTTCGGGAATCGTTTTTCCCCAAGGCATCTCACGCTGTGCCTGCTCAGTCAGACGTATATTCTCCAAATAATAATCTCCCGAATAGTCGGTAATATCACCAATAGGCATATAGGCATAAAGGAACATCAATGCTTCACGCTCTACGGCAGTAAGCGTGGAATCCCGGAAAACACCGAACAGATCGCCGTATGGAAGTTGCAACTGCTTCATTGCAAAGTCAGCCTGTACTTGGTTACGATAAGCCTCGTCCTTCAAAAAATGCTCTTCCGTACACGAAAGAAACATAAAAAACAATAGTGAATATAGAAAATAACGACCCGATGTTTTCATACGATTCAATATAAATAAGGTATAATCAAAATCCATTCAAAGGGAACAGTACGGTAGGGATCAACAATACCAACCCCAATATAATAAACAGTAATAACAATTTCCAGAACCATTTCACCCATATTTCATAAGGTATGCGGGCTATTCCCAATGCCCCCATCAGCACGGCGGAAGTAGGTGTTATCATATTCGTAAAGCCATCTCCAAACTGATAGGCCATCACCGTAGCTTGCCGCGAAAGGCCGATTACATCGGAGAATGGCGCCATGATAGGCATGGTCAATGCCGCTTTGGCGGAACCGGAAGGTATAATCAGATTTATCAATGTCTGTATGAAATACATTACCCCCAACGAAACAAATCTCCCGGCCTCTCCCATCAACGAAGCGAGCGAATGAAGAATAGGATC
>ERZ780177.4277-NODE-4277-length-10008-cov-2.640510_pt1 | contig 10008 bp, 9 predicted proteins | sample MGYA00510973_ERZ780177 | MGnify/ENA primary metagenome ERZ780177 (study PRJEB29588, sample SAMEA2144396) | human gut metagenome | biome: human gut; feature: human-associated habitat; material: faeces | place: Denmark | collected 2008/2010 ...
CTCGACCCCGCGCCGCCGCACGGTCTCGGCTTCGGGCTGTCCCTCTGCCGCCGCATCGCGCAGGGGCACGGCGGGATGCTCGTGGCGGAATCCGCTGTCGGTAAGGGCACGGTCTTCACGCTCTCGCTGCCCAACGCCCGCTCGACGGATCTGTCGCTGTCCGACCGCCGCTTTGACTATGCCGGCGGCTTCGACCATGTTCTCATGGAGTTGAGTGACGCGCTGCCGAGCCGCGCGTTTCTGCAAAAATACCTGGATTGAGGAAATTTCTCTATGGCAAAAAGGGTTTTAGTCGGTATGTCGGGCGGCGTGGACAGCGCCGCCTGCGTCCTCCTGCTGCAAAAGCAGGGCTATCTGCGCCATAATTTTTTCTTCGGGAACTGACCGGTTAGCTCCGCGCGCATACGGCACGATGCAATAAGTACAACGATGGTTGCAACCCTGCTGGATTTCAACAAAAGCTCTCTCGCGCCCTTCAAAACCGGTAATCATATAAGCGTCATATCCAGAGAAGGAAAAGATATCTCCGACTACCGTTTTGCGGTCTGACACAAGATATTTTTCAATTTCGGTCTTTTCCTTATTTCCCAGCACAATATCCACTTCCGGCATTTCGGCAAAGCGTTCCGTACTGACTTGTGCAGCGCAGCCGGTAACAACAATCTTAGCGGCCGGATTTTCTTTTTTCAGCCGACGGATTGCCTGCCGGCACTGCCTTTCGGCCTCAGCCGTTACGGCGCAGGTATTTACTACGACCAAATTATCATATTTTTGCAGTTTTTCTTTAAAAATTTCACTTTCATAGCTGTTAATGCGGCAGCCGAACGAAACAACTTTTACCATTTTTATTATCCTTGCGTATTTGCAACGGATAATAACGGGTAAATCAAATTTGTGCAAGCTAATTTAAAATGTCATCTGATATTTTTCGGCAACTGTGGCAGCGTAACGATACCATAATGGTTTCAGATACGAATGGGAGAACCACGGCGTCCACGGCTTATGCCCGGCAAAATGGAGAATTGCGGCAGAATCGTAGACTTCTCGCGGGTTTTGCGGAACGGTTTCATTAAAAAATTTACTCAGAAACGCTGCATCCTTTTCTTCAAAAAAAGTACTGTTGCAGTTGTAGCGGTATGACAGCGGTACAACTTTGCTGCCAAAAACGACATTCAAAACATCCTGATCGCCAAAAACCTCATTATGCGTATTAAAATAGATTACCGCACGCTGCATAATATCATCTTTACGGATTTGAGCCAAATTTAGCAGCATTACGCCGCTGTTAAAATAAAATTCCCTGCCGCCCAAATCCATGCCGGCGACATGCCCGGGAAACTGATACATCAGCCCGTCTTTGACCGCCGCGGCATATTTTCCGCGCAAATCCGTTTCATACACTTCGGACAAATCTGCCTGTACCAGCGTATCCGCATCCAAATACAAAACTTTTCCCAAGCTTGGCAAATAATCGGCAATAAACAGCTTCTGCAGCGAAATTTTAAATGAGGAAAACCTTCCCAGCCGCGCATAATCAAGTTTCGGCTCTCGGGCAGGATACAGCTCTATCGTCACGTCGTCTTGAGCCATTTTCCGGATTTTGGCGGTATCTTCCGGCGCAAAATCTTTGGCTATGATATGAACATGATATTGTGTCCCTTTGTTTTTGCTGGCAATTGCAGATTCCAACGAAACCATCACATACGGCAGGTATCGTGCGTCTGCCATATAAACGATATTGACGGCTCTTGGACGAAACATCAGGACGATACACACGGCCGAGGCCAGTAAGACGGCAGCAAAAAGCAAAACATATTTTGCGGTTTTCGGCATCACAACCTCACAACTTCATTAAAATAGCGAAACCAGAGTTCTTTAAGAAATTCCGGCTTATAGTTATCCTGCCACGGTTTGTCACCGGCATAATGGATAACTGTTGCATTTTCATATATGTAAAACGTATCGCGGGGCAGTTCCTCGCCAAAATAACGGCTGAGAAAAACAAGGTCATCTTCTTCAAAAAAAGTACTGATACAATTATAGCGGTATGACATCAGTTTCAATTTACTGCCAAACACGACATTAAGAACATCCTGATCCCCAAAGAAATCTTCATGGGTTTTGACGTATTCCACCAGCTTTGCCACAACATTGTCCTGCCGCTGCAGTTTCAGATTATACAGCATTACGCCGCTGTTAAAATAAAATCCGCGTTTATCAAGCCCTATCTCCGCCATCTCTTTAGGAAAGCGATAGAATATCCCGTCTTTGGCTACCGCGGCATAAACCGTTGAAACATCTATATCAAACAGTTCCCGCAAATCTTTTAAAACCAAAGTGTCCCCGTCCATATAAATCACTTTGTCCAGTTCTTTCAGGGTATCCGGGAGAAAAATTTTATGCATACCGACTTTATACTGCATAAAGCGCTGCATATTTTCATAAGGCAAATCCAGTTCCTGCTGCGGAATAATTTTGACATGGACCGTTCCCGGCGCCAGCTTTTGCAGATTAAGCAACATATTTTCATCCCGGCGGGTAATCTCTTCAGCGACGACATAAAAATTATAAGTACTTTGCGGACATTTGTTTTTTATGGCGGAATACATGGAAACCGCCGTCGGCGTTACATAGCGGGAATCGGTTACCAGAACGATATTTACTTTTCCCGGAGCAGCTGGACATTTGTTTTTTTGAATACGGATTTTCTCCGGATGCGGCAGGCGCGCCGAAGCAATAACTTTGGGAAGCGGCGCTTTAAATGGCGAATCCATATCGGCAGAAGACAACATTAATCCGACAACGCCGGCTATGGATACCAGCAATAAAAAAAAGATGCCGTAAAAAACTTTTTTGGACATTATTTTCTCCTTTTGTTTTTTTATAGCACTAATTTATTAATTATTCGTGGATAAAATCTTTTCCGATTGTAAAACACAATTGAAATTATATATTCGTTTTGCAGTAAAACCGCTTTGTTGTGGAGAATGTTTGTTACAATGTAGAATTTCTGCCATAACGGGGTTTGACCGGAATAAATAACCACAGCACAGGAATAACAGCCATGAACCAAAAATCAGCACGCATTATTGCCACATATTTCGGATTGGGTCTGTCCAAAATTGCGCCCGGAACCATGGGTTCTCTGGGGACGCTTCCCCTTGCATACGCTTTGATTTATTTCGGCGGCTTCTGGGCCTTGATGGCTGCGGCAGCGGTATTGTTTGTACTGGGCGTGAGAGCTACGGAAGCCGTTATTGAAGAAAGCGGGGACAGCGATCCTTCCAAAGTTGTCATTGACGAAACGGTCGGGCAGCTGCTTTCTTTTTCCTTTGTGGCCTATATGGCGCCGGAATATCTGACCGGAATGTCCAGCCTGCTCTATTATGCAGCCGGATTTATCTTTTTCCGCTTTTTTGACATTTTGAAAATGGGACCGGTCAAATATGCCGATACAAAAATCAAAAACGCTTACGGCGTTATGCTTGATGACGTCTTTGCCGGAATTTTCGCATCGATTGTGCTTCTCGGGCTGCTTTGCTATATGGTAAACGTATAAATTATTTATCTTTTCTGTACTATCTGCTTTAAGTCTGGGCGAGCTGAAAGAAATTTCCTGAGGGCGGGCAGACCGTTGACTTTCGGTGAAAGCAACCAGCGACAAGGTGAGTTAGGCAGTCCGCCCGGAGTTAATCCAAAATGTTAATTTTTCTTAATTAACAAAGTTTATTTTTTTGCTTTTGATGCTCTGAATACATTGTTTTCCTCAAAGTCAAAAAGCCCTTCGCGCACAAGGCGCTTGGACTTTTTGGCATGGGGATATTTGCTTAAGTTATATAATAAATCTAAAAACAGACGATTTGTATATTTAATATCGGCCAGACCTGTTTCGGAACTTGCCAATTGAACATCTTTCTTTTTAGCCATTTTACATTCCTTTGCTAAAAGGGCGATACTGCTTAACTCGCATGACAGTTTAAAGCAGAGGCTAAGTTATTGATATATTTATAATGAGCTTTTTAGCAACTCAATTTCGAGCCATTGGGTTTCTTTTTCGTCCTTTTCTTTTTGCAGCTGTTGCAATTGCCCGCTCAAAGCGTAAAACTTTTTTTCATCCGCAGCATAAAGCCCGGGGTCGGACAATTCTTTTTCCAAAACGGTTATTTTCTGCTCAATAGAGGCTATTTCACCAGGCAAAATTTCATACAGCCGCTGATCTTTGTAACTGAGGCGGACTGTTTTCGCCTGAGAGCTATTTTCAGATACGATTGCCGAATCTGACTGTATAGATTCAGAAACAGAGCGTCCGGATTTCGGAACCGCATACGGCTGGCGTTTTGTTTCTGCCGGCGCTTTTCTGCCAAAACTGCCGTCCCGAGCGATATATTTGTCATAAAGCTCTTCATAACTGCCGATGTGCTCAATGACGCTGCCATCTCCCCGCATATACAGCATTGATGTCGTAATTTTATTTAAAAAGTCGCGGTCATGGCTTACCAGCAGGATTGTCCCTTCATACTCATCCAAAACCTCCTGCAGCAAGTCCAGCGTATCCATATCCAAATCATTGGTCGGTTCATCCAAAACAAGGAAATTCGACTCCCGAGCCAGCGACAACGCCAGCATCAGCCGGTTTTTCTCACCGCCGGACAGACAGGAAACCGGACTTTGCGCCTGATCCGGCGTAAACAGAAAATCTTTCAGATAAGCGATAACATGGCGATAATGCCCGCGGACATAAATATGATCCCCCTCTCCGCACAATGTCCGCCAAAGCGTTTTATCCGGGTCAAGCATCTCCCGGTTTTGGTCAAAATATGCCATTTCCAGATTTTTCCCCAACCGGACAAATCCGCTGTCAGGCGCCAAATGCTGTGTCAGAAGCTTTACCAGCGTGGTCTTTCCCGAACCATTGGGGCCGACTATGCCAATGCGGTTCCCTTTCAGCACACGCAGGGAAAAATCTTTGACTATTTCCCTTTCGCCAAACTTCTTACAGATATGTTTGGCCTCCATTACCAGTTTGGAACGAACGGCAGCTTCTTTTATTTCCAAATCAACCGACCCCATCCGCTTTACCTGTTCGCGGCGTTCCTGACGCAGCTGCTGCAACCGGCGCAAACGCCCCTGATTGCGGCGGCGAGCCGTTACTCCCTTGTGAAGCCACTCTGTTTCCTCTTCAATCTTTTTATTCAGGTGTTTTTCTTTAATAATTTCCTGATTGATTATCTCATCCTGCCATTCTTCAAAAAAAGCAAATCCGCGGCTGCCGGAATGGACAATTCCCCGATCCAGCCACAGCGTACGATTGGATACATGGTTTAAGAAAGAACGGTCATGGCTGATGACGACGACGGCGCCGGAAAACTGTCTGACGATTTCTTCAAGCTTTTCTATCGTAGTTATATCCAGATGGTTCGTCGGTTCATCCAGAAGCAGGATATCCGGCTCTCCAATCAGTGCTCTGGCCAGCGCTGCCTTTTTAAGTTCGCCGCCGGATGCCGTTTTCGGGCTGATTTCTCTTTTTATGTCAAGCTGCCCGGCCAATATATCGGCACGGTATGCCTGGCTCTCTTTTGTTTCTGCATCCAGCCCCGACAGAATGACGTCCTGAAGCGTTTCGTATTTTGAAAAATCAGCCGCCTGTTCCATATACGCAATTTTAAGCCCCGGCTGGACAAACACCTCGCCCCCGTCCGGTTCCATAACGCCGGAAATAATTTTAAGCAGTGTCGATTTTCCGCTGCCGTTACGACCGACAAGGCATATCTTGTCCCCGCGGCAGATATTCAGGCTGACAGACGTAAACAACGGCCGGACGCCAAATGTCAGGCTGATGTCTTTTAAGGTATATACGGGTGCTTCATTTATCATTTTTTTATAGTTTTATCAGTTTATCCTGTTGATTAGTTAGGATATCTTGCGGTTTAAAATTTACAATCTGTTTTTTATACTTTATTTTGGCTTGAAAGCAATATATTTTTGCGATATGCTGTTTTTTGGTGATATTTTCAAAACAGGGGCGGAATCATATGAAAAATACCGGTTTTATTTTGTTCGGACTGGCAGTCTGCGCAGCGGCGGACGTCTGTGCCCAGAGCGCACAGTTGGAATTGGGGGTAGAAGACATTGCCGGCGCAGCGGTTAAAGAAGAAAAACTGGATTTCGGACAGAAAAAGCAGGCCCGTACCAAAACAGACAAAGTTACTTCGACAATCGGCGACACGCTTGATTTGTTTGGAGGCGAAGACAAATCCAAAGAAAAAAAGACAGTCAGCCTTGAAGAAATGAAACAGAAAGCTGCTGCCGGGGATATTGAAGCGCAGCTTGACCTCGGCTATATGTACCTGTACGGCGTCAACGGCGTTAAGGCTGACTATAAACAAGCTCTTGCCTATTACGAACAGGCGGCCGGAAAAAAGAACGCTGTCGCTCTTAACAATCTGGGCAGCCTGTATTTCAACGGCCTCGGAACCAAAGTCGATTATCCGACAGCCATAAAATATTTTGACGAAGCAGCAAGACTGGGCAGCAATGATGCGGCCGTCAATCTGGCAATTATTTATCTGGGGTCGGATCCGCAGACAAAAAGCAAAGCCGACTTTGAAAAAATATATAAGCTTCTGGAACAGGCACAGACGACAAACAATACGGCAAAATTTCTGCTGGGTTATGCCTACTATAAAGGCTTTTTGGTCAGCCCCGACTATAAAAAGGCTTTTCTGCTGATTAAGGCCGCAGCAGACGCGCAGTATGACGAGGCTCAATACGTACTTTCGGATTTTTATATCAACGGCTGGGGAACTCCGAAGAATTATAACAGAGCCGTACAATACCTGCGTATGTCGGTTGCGCAGGGCAATCCGGAAGCTATTATGCGGCTGGCGGATATTCTGGCCGAAGGAAAGGTTTACACGCGCAATATAAAAAACGCCCATGTCCTGTATAATGTCGCTTCGGTTATGGGTATGAGCGAAGCTGCTGAAAAGCGCGACGACATAGAAAAAAGTTTGAGGATAGAAGATTTGCTGGCCGTGCAATCTGAGGCGGAAAACTACAAACCTGCCCCTTCCCAGCTTACCTCTTTCATACGTCAGACATTCGGTAACAGCCTGAAAGTCTACATTGATACAAATTTGGATTCTGATTTGGCAACGCAAACGGTTAACTAAGAATTACGGGAGAATAATAAGGTGAAAGCTTCATCAGCACTAAATAAAATCGTTTCCTGGCTTGGACTATTTTTCTTTGTTCTGGCTGCATATATGATATACAGACAGTTGTCGAAATATTCCATGGAAGAGCTTAAAAATGCGCTGCTGAGCATTCCGCTGGACAATCTCCTCTATGCCCTCTGCGCTTCGTTTACCGGCTATGTTGCCTTATCTACATACGATTATCTGGCACTAAAATACATTCAACGAAAACTGGCTGCATGGAAATGGATTCTGACCGGATTTGTCGGCTTTTCCATCAGCAATAATGCCGGTCATGCTATCGTTTCCGGCGGTACGGTTCGCTACCGCTTTTATTCCAGATGGGGAATAAGCCCCGGAGATATTGTCAAAATGGTAACGTTTTCCGGCTTTACTTATCTTGTAGCCTGTTTCTTTCTGATTATTATCGGTTATGTTTTGACGCCGGATCATGCTTTCGGCGGAAATGATTCCACCAAAATGTCGACTTTTATAACTATGATACTGTCGGTTATCGGTCTTGCTGTTTATTTGTGGGCCAGCATTTATTATAAAAAGGATTTGGTTATTAAAGGAGTGGATTTCCGGATGCCGAATTTTAAACTGGCGCTTGAGCAGGTTTTTATCGGCAGTATTGATATCGTGATGGCATCGCTGGTGCTTTACTCCGTTTTAATCTGTTTTGTCGAGATTGACTTTGTTACGTTTATGGGAGCATTCATCATAGCTCAGGTTCTTGGCGTATACAGCCAGGTTCCCGGAGGGCTTGGCGTTTTTGAACTCGTTTTCTCCAATATTCTTCCCGGACAGGACAACCAAGCGATTTTATTCGGCGCGTTGATTGCTTACCGCATTATTTATTATCTGCTGCCGCTGGTTTTATCGGGTATTGTGTTACTGCTGTATGAGTCTTTCAGAAAAGAAGACGATACTCCTGTCGAGACAGAGGCTTCTTCTGCTGCTAAGAAGCGTTAGCGAATCGCCTTTTTCCTTTACTTTACATCTTTTTTCTGCTATTATGGAAACAGACAGCGGGAATTATTGTTATATCGGAGCTTCACAATGGCGACATTTGATGAGATAAAAGAGAAAGCAAAAACAGCTGCCATGGTTATTGCGCTGGGAAGCGCTCCCGCAATGCAGGCTCAAGAAGCCCATCCGAATATGCCGGAAAAAGAGGCTGTACGTTTAGAAATGAAGCAAGACGCCAAAAGAGCCGATTTTATCCGCGAAAATCCGGAAACATATCTCAAGGTTAAGGAAGACCAAGGCAACCGATTAGTACAACAATTACAGATGCCGGTTGCCGATGACAATAAAAAAATTGCAGAAACGGAAACAGCCATCGGTCCTTTTCCGGGATTTGTTATTGAAGAGGAACTGGATACGGATTATAAAAAATACAAATCGAATTTCAAATCACCCAAAAACGAAATAGAACGGGAAACACGAAACGTTCAGACCAAGGAAGATTATAACTATGACAATATGGCATTTTATGATCCAAGCGATAAAAAAGTCCATATGCCCAAGTGGAACGTATCCAAAGAGATATTGGATATTTTGAACGAACGTATACCAAACAGTTGGGATTTGCACTTAATGTCGAATAATCCGACGGCGGAGATTGCTGCCGAACGTCATGAAAATACGCATTTTGTTCATGATGCGCGCGGACAGATTGATGAAGATTCCCGTTTGTACCAAACAGCAGATATGAAAGTTGAGAAAGACTATGTTACGGAAAAAACTGCTTACACGGTGCAATGTCTTACCTTGGCCAATATTTGGAGAAACTGCAAAGCTTCCGGAATGGAAACAATAGAGTTAAACGGAGAGAAAAGACCTATCGGCGAGATTATGGATATCGTTCCCGGGTTAAGAGACTCTGTTGAAAAAAATGGTTTTAACCCCGCTTTCCCCGAAGATATCGGCAGAATTGCAAGACTGGCGTCAGAACATTGGGATAAAGAATACCTCCCCGGTTACAGTTCCGAACAGTTTTCCGATGTGGCGAGGTCAGGTACTTCCTCAAATATCGTCAACAGTATCATAGCGGCAAGAGAGCAGCAGCAAATATTAAAGGATATGACAAAAAATCTGGATATCGGTTACGGAACAAAGATTGACATTCCCGATGACTGTGTCGCTTTGATGATGCCTAAAAAAGAAATTATCCAACAAATAACAGCATCCGCCAATTCCTTTTCGCCCAGTACCGACGGACTTTTGGCTATTGACCGCTATCTTGAAGAGCGCGGTTTAAAAAATGACAAAGATAAAGACCAATATCTGAAAACGCAATTTGCCAATATTGTCAATCGCTCTGACGACGCCGATCTGAAATTGAAAGAGCTTATGCTTGCCTGTTGCAACAAAGATAATAATATGATTTATTACACTGACAAACTGCAAGTCAGAAACCAAGGCGGTATTCAGACCGTATCCAACGATTTGGGAAAAACGACATACGCTCTGAGCCGTATGGATGAACGTTCCGATTTTGCCAATAACCAAACTAAAGGCAAGGCAAGAACCCAAAAGGAAGAAAACGAAACCAAAATTTTAACACCGGCAGATATATCCAGAGCTTTTTATCAGGGAAGATAATCGCATCAACTTTACCGTCAAAACAGATGCGCCCGTTTTCTTTCGTACCTTTACCTCTTATATCAACTTGAAATTTCTGCCGAGTCAAAAATTTCGACGTTGCGCCGCATTGCCAGCATTGCTCTTTAAATTTTTGCAGTTGATACAGGAAGCAAGCTGTTTTTCTATTTCAATTCAGATGTGCAGTGTGGACAACGGCAGG